>JAABUL010002162.1_pt1 | contig 33793 bp, 10 predicted proteins | sample 5559151 | NCBI WGS metagenome assembly JAABUL01 (sample SAMN10711876, study PRJNA513368) | rock metagenome | isolation source: Antarctica rocks | place: Antarctica: Victoria Land, Pudding Butte sud | reverse complement strand
AGTCAGCATAGAGTTGTCCATCTGACGCCGCGGAAGATAAAACACACATCGAATGCAGCAGAACTCTCGCTGTCCTTTGCCGGCTTCACTTCTGTGACGTCGAAGAAGTTGAAAGTTTTCCACTTGGGTGTATATTAGACTTGCAGCTATCCTTTGGGACGAGATAAGATACTCACCGACGTCAGCGCCATGCTAGAACATTGCTCGTACTCAAGTAGACCCCAACTAGACCGTAGCGTTTCAGCCTCAAGTACCGATAAATTGGTGTCCGATAGACGTTGCTCTCGACAAAGTACAGCATAACCCTAAAGTAGCATCCATGGTAGGGTTACTAGTACGAAATGTGAGCCAGAAGTCAAAAACTTTAGCACCGGCATAAACTGAGTATAAAGCGGTATTATCAAGAGAGCGGCCGTCGGTAGTAGCCCGATTGAAGTGATGATGATTGATCTTGTCTTTCCAGCATTGACTTATAGAGGATTCTGTTTCCGATCTACCTGCAGATTTGAGTCATGTGATAAGGCCTGCTGAATTATCCCTATTCCTTACCATCGATCAAAAATCTTTCACACCGGAGAATCCATCCATTCTCACAAGGGGCAAAGTGGCGTAATTTTCGGCCGCCTATGGTAAATGGGAAACGCTACAGTATCACATTACACTGGATCCGGTAAATGGATACGGTGATGTGCTATAAACGTACATGACACCAGACTGGCAATTCCCGACCTTGCGTCAAGTTGCCCAACATGCAATCGTGCCATCCAAGCTCACCAGAATGCGTTCAACGCGACATCGTGGAGTCCAAAAGCAATACAAAAGAAGGAAAGCGCCTTTGGAAGCCAGAAACCCTGTCAACAAGAGCCAAAACGCATCACGATCCAAGCAAGCCCCGTGTGACAAGACTCGAGAGACTGCTGTTGTACCTGCTGCGACCTGATCGGGTTGCCTCAGTATTCAAACCTTATACTTACTTATTATTTCGCATGACTATTATTACGTGCAAGTGCTGAATCCGGTAAGATAATAGCTGAATTCGGTAAGATGGCGGAACCTTTTTTTTTGAAATTATTGTACGATGGCGACGCTTATAGAGGTCGTCTAACTGTTGAACCATCCAATACTTCATGTCGATAGGAACCTTCATGGTCACTATTTACCAAGGCGTGGATTCCGGGAATCCCGACCTGAGTACAATTTATGAGCCAAAGTTTTCTCGTACCTTTGGAAGTGCACATGTTTATTGTGCGCCGACTGGTGCAAGACATATATCAAACGGCCAATTGCCGAATACCAAATGGCTGGACACTCGATCTTGCGCATATCCAGCCGACAGCACCCCTGCAGGTCCTGATATTTTTTACTGTCATCGACTGGCAGTGGTTCATCTAAGCAGCACGATAATTAAGCGCGACAGATGTATGCAGACAACAGGCCGATAGATCTCAAGCGCATCCGGCACGCGCATTTCGATGAGATAGACTGCTGGAAACCCGAGGAAGATCGAGTCGAACAAGATGAGCCTTCAAAGTCGCGACCACACCAGGCTAGAGTCATGTCGTGAAGTTACATGCATAACGAGGAGTACATCATACTCGCGGGTTACACCTAAATGCTGTCCCTCAACGCCTCGTTTTAACCCGCAATCACTTACTTTAGCGATTGCTGGGCGTTCTAGATCGACGCTATTGAAAGAACGCTTACTCCTATTTTATGCTCCGTGGTATTCCCTTGTGAGGTCTGACCTCGTCTCAGAATGTGACCTCGAGTTCTGGCACCACCACTTCAATTGCACAGACTGTTACTCCCACGGCGGGCGCCGTTACAAACGGCTGGGCATATCTCGGATGCGCCAACGAAACGACACCACGAGCTCTTTCGGGTGCTTCATACAGCAGCAATACCGTGATGACTGTTGAGAATTGCCAAGCCTTTTGCAGCAGCAGCAGCAACAACTACGGTCTTGCTGGTGTTGAGTATGGTGGTGGGTGCTACTGTGGCAATGGACTTCAGTCATACTCAAGCGTCGGCTATGATGGCTGTAACATGGCCTGCACCGGCAATAAGACAGAGCTCTGCGGTGGTCCTTCGCGTCTGTCCGTATACAATCTTACAACCTACGTTCCTCCAACGACTGTCAAGCAAGTTGGCACCTTCTTGTTACAAGGATGTTATGATGAGGTAAGTAATGGACGCCTTCTCTCCGGCGCATCTTACAACAACCAAAGTGGAATGACCGTCGAATCCTGTGTCAATTTCTGCCAGGCTTCAGGCACGACGTATGCCGGTTTAGAGTATGGCCGAGAGTGCTACTGCAGTTCCTCACTTCCCACCACAGCCGTCACAGCGGTAGCAAGCAAGTGCAACATGCTGTGTACCGGCAACTCGAACAGATTCTGCGGAAGCACATCCATTCTCAATGTGTATAAGGACACACCGTCGTCTGTCAGCACTGCTGGCACTCCTCAGACGGCCAACACCCTCAACAGCGCTGTCATCACACCCAATAACACCCAGCCATCCCCGGGGTCAAAGGCGAAGCGGGCCGAGAAGAGCGACAGGAGCATGGAGCTGCGCTTCAGAAGAGATACCCACATGTAAAGTGTTCTCATGATAACTTCTAATGTTAATTAACGTGTCACGACCTACCTAGCACAGTCCCCATGGAAAAGGCAAGGCGCTGGGGGATAACTTGTCACAGACAACGAAAGGACTTGGGGCTTAGTAATATCGAGAGACACTCTCGCTCAAATACTACTAGAGTATATTCATCACTTCTTATCTACATCCTTATGTTTGAAATGTGCCAAAGTCATGATGCTATCCTCAATTCGTCTCCGGGTTGCTTCATTACCGCCCACTGCTTTTAGACCATCTCTACTTGAGTCCCTCCCAGGCTCCTACGTCGTTTCCTTCGAGTCAATGCCGAATAAATCTGGAGGCATAGGGATGACGGTCAGAGCACCCTTGCCGCTCCTATGGCCGAGGACGCGCTGTAGGCGTTGATGTCATGTACGGAGTATTGAGGAGCGGAAGAGGATGAAGATCCGATGTCGTAAGATGAGGAAGCGTGCATGCATCGAGAAGCACGTTTTTCGGTGATTGGCGGTGACGCCCTATTGACGTGTAATCTGGTCGCTGTGTAGAGTAAAGGTATCCCTACAGCCAAGCTCAGACTGCAGGAGGATACTTTAGCGAAAGGCTTGGACGACATATCATCTATTCTGCTGATGATGTCATCCTTGTCTTGCCAGCACAGCAAGACAAGATGAACCACGTCGACAGCCAGAGCGGCCGCCCTGGTACTTGCTGTCTACATGTTGTTGGACAGAAGACTTCGCCAAGAGACGAGATTAAAACAGAAATCTGCGCGAAGATCACCCTGCATCGAGATTCGGGTGCAGGCCGCCTTACAATCGCGTGATCTAGGTGATCGTCGCGCGACATGGGTGTGTCATGGGTGTGACATAATTGCTGCCTAGAGTCGGCTCAATTTCCCATCGAAAGCTGCGTTTATTGACTCGAATTTCTAGGCGTTCTACTCTTCAATCAAGTAGTGTTCGTTTAATCGAACGAGAGCCAACGTATAGATATTCAATAAGATGAATTTTCGACTAAATTTTGATTGGGTACTCGTCGCTTACTATATACTAACTTTTTTTGAATTAGACGAGAGAATACACAATTTATTTTCTTCTTTCAAGATCGATGATTGCAACAAATCGCTTTTAATAGTTGCAATTGTATTTCGACACTTATATATTCTCGAAATTTGTCGTATATAAGCGCAAATTACAAAGTTATGTCTTTGGCGATCAAACTAATAAACAATTATAGAATACGAATATAAATAATTCACGCACTCTGGCGTTACTTGATAGAGATAACGATATTAATATTACAAATTCGCGAAGCAACATTTTATTTTTTACAATTTTTTCGAGTTGGGCTTATCTACGCAAGCGACGAGCAAATAAAATATTAGCTTAAGAAGATCTCAATGCAATCAAAAGTATGGCGAAGAAACTAACAAAATTTTATCGATTAACAAAATTTTAAGACATAGCAATTCGAAAGTGCTTTTAGTTGTTTAAGAAGAATTTTTGTACAAACATAATAACAAGAGTGCGAAGAGAGAAGAGTAAACGATTATTGCAAACATTTGATTTGCTTAGAAATGTTCGACATCTAATAAGACTCGAAGAATTTCTACTTTGTGTTTTAGTATTAAAATTGATACAATTGTACACTATAATAGAGAAAGATGTTATCAATTTTCTATATAGACTAAAGCGATAATAGAACGAAGAAGCATCGTCTTCTTAAAGATCGAAAGATATCGCTATGAAAGCTAGATTTCTAAATAATCAAATATTGTGTTATTTATCGATTGACGACACGAGTGAGTGCATCAACTCTAAAGAAATTTAATTTCTAGATCTATAAGACTAAAATCGCGCAAACTCGTTGCGTTAGACGTATTTAGCTGCGAAATTCGAAGATCAAAAATTGAAGATAGACGATTAATTGCAAAATACAACTAATAAGCTTATATCTTTATACTAATTCTTTGCTAACACGAAGACGTCAAAATCTATCAAATTATAATATCAATTCAACTATGCTATTATTGTTGATCGAAGATGCAAAGACTCTTCTCGCAAATGTACAAAGTGGGCAAGAGATACTAGTAACTTTTTTACATTGCTCTTATTTTCTATTTATCTCTTCTTTAATATAGACATGCGTAAAGATTATACAAACATATATAGATATATTGAAGCAATAGAGTCTTATAGTAGTAGCGCAACAAAAATAATTGACTTGATCTATTCTCGCTTAAGCTTTCTTTAACTTATGCGTTATATATTTGATAGAAGTATTGTGTATAAATTAGAAGCTATAATCTAGTTTCAAGAATACTATTACAATCTTCTTTTTGATTGTAGAATAAGTTTGGCGAGCATTTAGATCTATATTTGCTTTAAAGAATCTTATAGTATTGTTGCCGCTATTTAGTTTAATAACAACGACGATGCTTGTTTGATTAGATTTTCGTAGCAAAATATTACTCGAAATTATCTATCTCTCGATCTAACTATCTATGCAAGACGTCTAAAACTTCGTTAGCTTCGTTTTGATAAAAGCTAGAATTATTATTTATTTTCTTTTCAAATATCTACTTAAGCGCTTCGTTGTTTTTCGTTCAATTTGTTACATCAATTTTCTTGAGCTCTCTCAACTACTTTAGCTATGTGCTCTCTTTAGAATGGCCGATTATATAGTGCTAAAAGCAAAGTCAAGATTTCGTAAATAATTAGATCAAGTATGCTTTGATTTGTGCTTAATAGATTTGCGTTAAAATTTGAGATTCTATATAATATTGTTTGAAACAACGTTAATTAGCGAAAATTTTAGTCTTTGTAAGCACATAAAAAACTCAACAATTGTTAGCAATTAGATAAGAGGAATTTCTCGAATAATTAAATACGATTGATTGATAGATAATTGAAGAAATTGATATTATTTATATTGATCTTTCTTTGTTCCGACGTAGCTTAACACTAAAGTCGAAAAGAGCTAGCTTCAATGCTCTCGAGTACAATGTTGCTTTTTACAATTAAAAATTATTGATTGAACTTCTTAATACGACAACGATGTTAATATACGCTATTTTAGACTTGTATTAATAGTCTATATATATTGATCTATAGTCTTCGAACAACATGTATGTACGTTGCATAGTAATTCTATGTTAGAAGTTCGACTAACTTGTTATATAAAAAAATACAATTACTTGATTATCAATTGCGAGCAATTTAGTGTTTCTAAGCACTATTTGAAAATTCTAGCTTAGCTTTTTGTTCAATATGGCGTTTAAAATATGTTCGATCTACACTTGATTTATATATACTTTCGAATCTTATCTAATACAATTATGCTAAACTTAATGTTTAGACGTAAGCTATTAAATTATTGAATTAGACTTATATCTTTCGATATAAATCTCTCGAATCTTTTTTATAAATATATCTTTATATTGTTGATAAAAAACTAGTTTTTGCTCTACAAATATCGACAAGATAAACTATGCAAAAGAGTTTTGAAAATCGACAACGTCTTTTTCCAAACGCTCTCCAACTATCTTAGAGCGTATAAGTTAACAAGAATACTAGTTTTTAAGATCTTGGAATATATAGCGAATGCGTTATTATATATATGGGAATTTGTACTTGAGAAACAAAGAATTGTTCAAGTTTATAAAGATAATAGAGTAGCACAAACAAGTATTTATAGAGTTATCGACTAGTTTTTTGCATAGAATAAAAATAACACAATCTTTGTAAAGAGATATGAAATTTACGCAAGTATTAGTAATTGTGGATATCGAATTTTTATAAATAAAAAGACGATAAGAAAAATTAATAACGTTTTGGATTTACTTTTGCACGAAGAAAGATTCAACAACAACAATAAAAATAGACAATCGAATAAAAGCTTTGTCTTGAACAATGTTGTTTGATCTTTTGTTTAGTTTACGAGACTTGTTGATTATTGAACTTAGTTGTCAAGAGATATATGTCGATTCAAACTGTATCAAGTTATATTAGAGTCAATCAAATATTTACTTTTCTTAATATCTACTTTATATCGCCATGCGAATATACAAGATAATTGAAATTATTTTTGCATTACTTGCACTAGTTTGAGACGAGAACAATCTTAGAAGTGACTCTTGTAAGATAGTATTAACTTGTACAACTAGCAACTCTACTTCGAACAAAAAGTTTAGTTTAACTCGATAAGTATATATAAAGACATTAGATAAAAATATTGTGTTCGCAATTATTGTCGACTCAAATTAGAATATCTATGTAAGACGTATTATATTAATTGAAATAAAGCAACGAAAGAATAGCTTGACATTCTATATATTATAGTTTTAAAAAACTTTATCCCAAATTCTTTGTCTAGCTCTATACATAAGCTAGACAAGCAACTTTTAATAAGCAAAAAGTTCTAATAATGTAATGTGGTTTATATTGAAGAGAGAAATATCTATTAGTGGCGATTTCGCGCATAAAATATATGTCGTTTTGAAAACGTAAGAATATTTGTTTCGAAGCTAGTTGCTTATTGATCTTCGAGCGCTAGTAGATAGTTTAATAGAAGTTGTTTAATTAATATGCAGAGAGGTTTTGGCTCGAATCTTTGGTCAAATTACGATAACGAAGCACATAATTATAATTGGACTAGGATTTCTTGAATCGATTGAATTTTTGGACGAAATATGTCTTTTATAGTGCTATTATTAAGAGTTATACGTAGATCTATTTGTGGATATTATTTATTCTTTTAGATATGTTGTCGATTGTAAATAACACGTGGATTGTGTGCAAAGTAGAGCTAGAGTAGATTGGCGAACGATTGTTGCGCAAATTCTCAAAGCGATCTATAATCTATTACAAAGCTTCAAATTGAATAATTAATAGTAGTATAGCATGCGCTCAATATAGAATTGAGTTTAAAATAACTATTTAATTATTATAATTATAGGTTCAAACACAAAGCAATTGCAAAGAGATAGAAAACTTTGATGAAAAGATTACGAAAGAAGTAGTTTGGCGACAACTAAGAGTCAATTGCTAAATCAATTGCGTAATTGATTCTCTATTAGTATTTATATTAATCGTAGAATATCTTACTGTCTTGCGCCATCGACACTCTATAAGAGTGTCGAAAATAAAGCAAGCTATTGTCGAGTCACTTCTAAATCTTATTGTTTTTCTATTTTAGTTATTTTATCGTAAAGTAATATTTGTTGCTTGTTGTTATTGCAATGTTTGTTTATCTTGTGCTTAGTTTAATTTGCGTCGTTGCAATTGTTATGTCCAATAATTACTGCTTGCCAGAGAGCAACGTAGTGTGTTTAGTCGATTATTTTAAAATTTGTGTTAGCAATGTTTGATCAATCAAGATATCTCTAGCTCAAGATACGATTTGTGAAATTTTTAACAAAAATGTTTTGTTTGCAAGTCTTGACTTTTCAACTTCTATTAAGAGCGATTATCTTTTCGAAAACGCAAAAGTTATTAATTAATTTGGCGATAACATTTTTGTGTTTTTTGGCGTTCTCGATAGTCAAATTACTATCTCTTTTATCTCTTTTTCGATTCAGGTTTCGAGCGATGCTAGATTCAAGATTTCGACTCGCTACTTTAACTTAGCTTCGGATTTTTCTTCTTTATTATTGTGGATTTCTTTCCAATTCTTATAGAGTCTTAACAAAAGCGTATGTGAACTAAATTTCGAGAGAATGTCTCAACTTATCAACGACGCTATCTGCTAGATTGTCTCTAACTTTAGTGTGAACGCATGAGTAATCTTTGCGATAATTCTTCAAGAGTCGACTTGTCTCTTATTTGTCGTTACGCTCGCTAACTATGTAGATAATTCGAGGCTTATGTAGTCTTACAATGGTGTTAGCTATATTAACAAGGTCTCGATAATGCAAATGATCAAAAATAAGATCAAGAGAACACACTATTAAGACGTCAATAATGAAGACGAATTGCAATAGCTTATCTCGAAATACGACGTTTATAAGGATCTCCGAGCTTACAATTTAGGCAAGCATGGAATCGACATTAACAACTTGAGCTTAGCAACTATTGGGACTTCCAACTACGTTAGTAACGTAGCAAACAAACTTATTGGAGTTATTGTTGCACACTAAATAAATAGTATTATCGATTTGTGCTTTTATTAAGCTAGAACGCTATTTCGTTTAGTCAACTTTCTACAATTTTCTTCGCTACAGCTGTCTGCAAGAAAGAACCTATTGTTTGTTTTATTTGTTATTTGGCAATTAATAATAATCAAGACGTTAATATTTGTTGTTTTCTGTGGGTTTTCGATCTCTTTGTATTATCTAACCTTCTATGTCTTCTTTATTGCTATTAGATTGCCTTCTTTTCGACATAGACGAATTGTAATTCTTCTATATTTGTGTCTCGATAACTAGCTTTATTTTGTGCGACGTCAAGACGTTTCGATTTATGATTACTAGAGAAGAGTTTGCTTTTGTGACTTTATGTCGCGTACGTATCGAACTACAATTTACCAACAACGTTATCGCATATTGTACAACACTTTCTTTGCTATTATTGAGCATCTTTATATTGATTATTTGTGTTCGTTCGCTTCGCTCTAAGTCGAAGATAAATATTTAGATAGAGCTCGCGTCTGCGAATTTATACCGTATTGCTATTGAACTACTCTTTGTCGAAGACGTTTTTATATATTGCTTCAAAATAACTTTGCTATTGTTTAATGTTCAAGTGTTAACTATCTCTATCGATTCGTATCGCCTTAAACCAACTAGAGCAAAGCTCGCTTCTACAAATAGATATTGTGTTGCTATTGAACTACTCTTAGTCGGAGATATTGTCGAAAACTTTTCTAGAATAGTTTTGCTATTATTGAGTGTCTAAGTTTTGGCTACTTTCGTTAATCTATATCGTTTTAGAGCGTTTAAATTCGTAATCTCTATAGAAGAGTTTGTCGAAGACAATACGATACGTGGCTCGAAGACTACTTTGTATATATCGAGTATTATCGATTTTGCGATCGTATTTTCGAATAATTGTTTCTGTTAAAAGTGTCAAAGTTTTTCTATATTTTGTTTCGATTGTTTTTGACTAATTTTGATTTGCTTTTTTAGAATTTTCGTTTAAGCTTTTTCGAGATAAATCTAAAGTTCTTGTAGATTTTGAAAGAATTTGTCTATTTTCTTTTTCTTTGAATGCAAATATTGTTATTATTCTTGTTGTATTTGTCGAACATTAATTACTTTTTGCTTTTGAATAGCGATGCTATCTCTCTTTTGTAAAATTGTTTGATACTTATATGTATACTTACGTTTTAGATTGCTTAGAAATAAATTTGCTAAAACAAGCTCTTTTTTTTGTTGTTCTTGTTTCTATTGCATTTTTTGTAATTGATTTTTTTCTTCTATAAGATCTCGATGTATATCGAGTTGCTTTTGTTTTTGAGCGAGCAATTTGTTTCGCTCTAAGTACAATTTTTGATATTTGCGTTCGTAATCTTTTTGATTCTCTTAAAGAGTTGCTCTCTTTTTCGAGATTTGCTAACGCATTTGTTGATTCTTTTGTTTAAAAACTAAAAGTTGATTTTTCTTCAAGTATAATCTTTGGCGATTTTGTTTTTTCGCGTTATATTTATTTGTTAAATTTATCTCTTCGAAATATGTTTGTACTTCGTCGTTATCTTGAATTCTTAATATATGTTCTTGTATCAATGTTGAGTTTTTATGCTTAAAATTATTGTTATTCGAAATTAAGTGCGATAATTTCTTTGAAAGAAGTAAAGATAATAACAAGATTGTAGAATTGTTAGCATCGATTGTTAAATATATTTGAAGATTATAAGTGTCGAAGAACTTAAGATAAACTAATCTTATTCTAAAAAAATTAGTAATATTATTTGATTGCTCGTTTCTAACTTTGTGCAAATAATATATAAAGAACAAGCAACAATTCTACTTATAGTAATAAGTACGAAACATTCCACATCTATCTTTTCTTGATTTATTAGAATTATTTGTTACAAGTCGAGATTTCTCGCTAACATCTTTGTCTATTATAGATGCAATCTTAGATTGATTTCTAAGAGCGATAATCTATATAAATTGAAAGTCTAGTTTATTTGCAAGATTAGCCAAATCTTGCAATCTTGACTTATCGATTAGCGATATTGAATTTGTCAAAAGATTTTTTTTTCTTGATTTTGCTAGAATTTCGCGATAATTTCGTATCGCGAAAGTGTACAACTATCGAATATCTAAGTCTTTTTAAATCGATAGACTTGCAAGAACATTTTGAAATTTATTTTTGCTAATCTAAATTGAGATTGTCTCAAGAGACGATTTGCTATTTGAAAAGATATGTGCAAGAGTAATCGACATAGTATCTCTAGAACTCAAATAGCACAATTATCTCAAACTATCAATTTAGACGTCTAAATATTTGATGTTCTTAAAAAACTTATAAAGAGAGAGAATTAGCTCTTTGAAAAATCTTAATTTGTTCAAAATAAACTTACGTTTTTTTTGATCAAAACTATCAAATATAGTTTTTCGCGATACTTTTTGATATAGAAGCTTAAAATTGAACTTCGATATTTACAACGCACTAAGCTGCAACTCTTCTATCGTACGTTAATTAAGTCTAATTATAATACTTTTGTTATTCAAACATAGCGCAAATTAGAAAATCTTAATATAGCTAAAATAATATAGAACTTTCTATTTAATGTAAGTTCTATCTACGAAACGTCGATAATTCTATCTTATCGCATCTTAGAGCAAACATCTTGTGTATAGTGCTAAGTCTAAGATTATTTAGTATAGCGAGTACTTCTAGAAAGAAATCAAACGCTATAATAAATTTTTTGTGTTAAAGAAGCTGTTTTAGATTGTTGGCTCTATAATTAAATAAACGTATTTACTATTGCATTTTTAGATTACTTCGTTTGTCGAAGTGATATTTGCAAATCTTTCGATAAATCTAACCATTATATGGCTTGTCTTCGTTGAAATACTTCTTAGCAATACATCTTCTAAAATCGATGCTCAGATCTATAAAAAAAATTATAAAGAAGAAAAAAGAATTTGTCCCAATTATATTTGCATAATAGAGATCTACGATCTATTACCTATTTGATAGAAGAAGAATCAATTTCGCAGCTTCAAGTTGGTAGCGATCGTGTAAGCATTCAAGCTTGAATTCTGACCAAAAAGTTAGATTCGAGTAATTTTTGTTCGAGTTTTTCTGCAATAAATTATCTAATAAACTGGAGATGCGTAGTGCGAAGTTATAATTCACTCGATTAATAATTGCGAGAATGTGATTGCGTAAATTTAGTTAACAACAATTCTTTGCAAAACGTGATTTGAGAATCTAGATATGTTTCTAACTAACTTCTGTTACATTAATGTGCAACTATTTTAGCTCGATACGAGTCGTACTCAAATAACGTGACGCTCTTTTACTCTTAAGACTTGATTTTTGACAAGCTTCTTTTATATTAACTTGAGAATAATTGACAAAAGATCTGCGAACGTCAATAGATTCTTGTTCTCTTCAAGTGATTTGGAAGTATAATCTTAAGAGTGGTTTCCAACAATTAAATTCGACTTTTAGATATTCCGTTTCTGGCCCAACTACTTATCTTGGGAATTTTTATTAGCAATTACATTTTGTTGAATGCCATTTCTGGCTACGAGTTTTCTAGAAGATATTTTCTAGATATTTGGCAATTATTTCTTTGTTTGCGAAAGACTTAATTCTAAAATGCTAATCTTTATTTCTAGCTAACTTAGAAGCTTTTTGAGAAAAAGTTGTATTCAATTTCGAATGCGATATTCTAGCGACTTTAGAGCGACTAAGGGCGTGATTCTTATGCGATAGCTACTAACGTATCGCATGGTTTTATATAAAAGTGAGATAAGTTATGCGATACTTATGTAGCAAAACTTACGTCTCACTTAATCAAAAAGAAATTCGAGACGAAGATCTCTTTTACGATCTATAGCTAGCAAATTCTAGCTAATCTAAAATGGTAATTGCTAAATATCAATATAACTATACATCAACTTCTTTCGTTCTCTTATTATCTTGTTGTTGCGCTTATTACATCTTTCATTAATAAGCCAAGATCTATAACTAGATTGGCGATTCTAGTTTGTTTAGAGTTGTACTTGTTGAGAGCTAGAATCTTGCGCGTCGATAGATCTTTTTGCGCGATGGCGCTTTATCTTTGCGCTTAGACGCTATTTGTTTAAGAATATAATTCTCTTTTTTCTTTGTGCATAGATTGTAGAACTTGTGGATCAAGTCTTCGTGATAGATTGTTCCAAAAAAAGTATCTAGACTTTGTCAATCAATAAATTATTGCATAGATTGTGAAAACGCGCTAATCTTTTTCCAAGACTTCTTTGGACTCTGCACTAATATTGCTTGTATTTAATTAAGATTACGAACGATAAATTTTACATACTTTCGAAATTGTCAATACAATAAGCATAGATTGCGTTTGTCTTCAAGATAATCGAGAGTTTTCACGTTCGTAATAAAAGTTAATAAAGAAAAATAGATTTTGTGAAGAAGCTTAACAATAGTGTTTTTGAAAAGTCGACATCGTATTGTCTCTAAATATTGCAATCGATCTTTAGAAATCTTTTTTAAAATACTTCTTAACTCAAAGTAGAATATCGTTACTAGTAGAGCATATATTGTTTTGTGGCAACGTTTGCTAAGCTTAGAATTCTTATTTACGCTTTTTCTTAATTTCGTTATTTGGCTAGTGTTATTAATGCTTGATTTATTGGCAAATAGAAGCACGTTGAGTCTTATGTAGTTGTTACGACTAGATTCTTCCAAGTTATTTATTATATCACGAAAGTTGCTTTTTTCGTCAAAGAAGAACATATAAGCACGCCAAAGTCGCAATATACAACTATCGAACAAGACATGTCGAAAAGAGATAAATTTGGGCGAGATCGAGACCTTTCGTGTTTTAGTGCTTATAGACGTCAAAAAATTAGACTTAGCGAGAGAAGACTCGATTCGAAAAGATTTCTAAAGAGCAAGCTTAATTAGATTATTGTGTTCGCTTATTTTATTGTCTTGAACAAAACTAGTTGCTAACGTATATGCTATTGGAAACAATTTGTTAAAAGACTTCGTCAATAACAAATATCCAAGAAACGATCGTTATCTACATTGGCGCTGTAGACGTTGCTTGATCTCTAGAATTATATTAGCTTTTGCAGCTTCGCAACAAACGAAACGTTTACACTTGTCAAATATACAACTTCTTCGCTTCGTCTTTCGATCAAATAATCTTATACTCTTGAATAGTTAGTTAATCAAATTGAAAGAAGATACAATTTGCATCTACTACACTCTTTATTATTTTTAAGTTGATCGTTGTAATTTGTTATTACTAGAGAGAAGTCTTTATCTATAGTAATTGTTGTAATTCCAATCTTAGTAAAAGTCAAAGTTCGAGTGTAACCAAAAAGATAATTAGATACGCTAAGATGTTCTTTTAAAGAATTCTTCAAAATATAGATCTCGTAACATCCGTTACAATATTAAACTATTAGCAAATTTCGTAAACGCTTGAAATTGCTATTACGCGTAGTTGATTGTAAAAATAGTTGCTTGATTAAAGTTTCGAAGATTGTTGCGCAATTAGATGTCGACATTTGACGTAAAAAAGTAATTAAAACGATTAGATCTTCTAAGTTGATGTTAGCGAGACAAAAACTATTATAGACAATTGATTTATCAACACTAGTTCTATACGCGATGTCAAAGCTATCTTAAATTGTTCAAATATTCTCTAAGATATCTTGTAACAAGTTTAGAATATCAATAGCTATTATCTCTCGAATACCATCGCTATCTACGCTTAGAATGCGCAATCTAGCAATTAACAATTTGAGTTCAACTATCAATTTGTTTTCCCAACAAAGAAGATAGACGTCGATTTGATATTAACTGTCGAGAGTTAATGTTTTCTCTCCAACATTGCGAACACAAATATCACACATAGCGTATTTATAGAAGAGAATGTTCTCGAATACTCTTCGAAAACAAAAGAGATAAATTTTATTAAATTTTAGAAGCAATCAATCGAGCTCAAGAGAAGAGATAGTTTCTTAATATATTTGCAAAGTTGACTTTCCCAATACTATTATGTCTATAGATATTCTAATAATGTGATGTTGTACGCACGAGTTTTGATATCAAACGATGTGTTGATTACTATAGACATCGACAAGAAATTAGATTATCGATTGGCGATACAATGTCTTGTATACAATATTTGGATCGAACACTAAAAAAGACTCTTGAGTACAAACGTGAACTCTAAGATAATATTGACTTATCGTGCATTTTTGGCGAATAAGTATTCAATATTACGATTGAAACAATTATAATAATTAGTGATTCTTGAGTTGCGCCATATTTTAGATCAAGTTGCAAAAATCTCGACAAATATTGATCTAAATTTGCAAGAATCTTGTTATTTTGTCTACTCGCGAACACGAAGTCGAAAGATTGATCGAGCGTAGCAACAATATAAATTACAATTCGACGAAAGAAACAATTAATGTGCACAACAATATATAGACAATCGAGATTTCTTCGAATTATCAATATTTTATCGAGCTCTTTGCGAAGAAGTTCTTTAAGTCTTCGAAAACGAGTTAAAGAACTCTTTTGTTCGATTGTTAGATAAAGTATCTTGATTGTAAAGAAGAAATCTCTAAGCAATTTGTTATAAAGATCTTGCTAGATATCTTTTATCTCAAAAATATTAAGCGTAGAACTAGATTTATTCTTGGCGCACTTTGTGATAATAACAACTCTTAATTTTGTTTTCTCGATATATTTGGAGCTACTTTCGCCAACAACGATCCAAGATTTCAAAAGCTAAATAGTTTGATTAAAGCTAGCAAAGTCGTTTGCAAATACGAACAAAACGTTAACGAACAAACAAAATATTTGGACATAAACGAAGTTATAAAGATTGTTATTGAACGTTGCATCTATTTATTGCAAAAAAAATAACTTGATCTTAGAACATTTGATATTATTTGTGATCCAAGAGAAGTTTTAACTAGAACTACTCTTAGCCAAAAATATAGAATAATCTAGATTGACGCTTTCGTTGTCGATTTGTAGCGTCGCTAAATTGTTATATAAGTTGGGTTCAAAATTAGTGTACAAATAAAGCTCTTTTAGTGCAGAGTCTTTGATGCGCAAATTAACAAAAAATATTAGTAGAGAACGTTGATTGGCGAATGCTTTTAGTCTAAATGTTAGCTAACTTATACGTTCTAAATTTAACAGTCGAATCTTATTTATGTTAGCGATCTTCAACCATAACAAGTCTTTGTTAGACAGCATAATAACGATTTGAAAGTCAAGTCGATTTAATAATAGTAGAATGCTTCTTATCCAAGAGCTAGAGAGTTCTTTAGGCGACGTCCAAACTAGCGATTTATTTATATTGAGATGCTTCTTAAGGCATTCGTTTTCGATAACGAGTTGCTAGCTTGCTATCGACGTTGTTTGCTATGCGAGTTGCGATCGATTACTATTTCTTATAAAAGATAATGGACGATATATCTTTAGATAATCTACTTATTCTAAAAGAAAAGACTCGAATCTATCGCGATTTCTTCAAGATTTCTCTAGAAAAAATCGAGCTTTAGACCACGACGCATAATACTTGGCAACAAGACTCTAAAAACGTTATAAAACTATTAAAGAGTTTTGCTCTTGAAGATTGCAATAGATTGCAATTAGAAAACTATATCTTTGTTTTGATGGATAGAGTAAAACTGTCGTCGCAAACTAAATTTTTTAACAATAATTTCAAGAAGTCTTCGACTCTTACGTTTGAGAGCATCGTAGTTTGTCTTGACGATTATTATCGTATACAAGCGACACAAGAATATTTTGCTGAAGAGAATAGATAGTGGATTGCAGATCTCTACTCAAATAATATTGCGATTCTTCTATTCTTAAACTAACGTTTCAATCTAATATGCGCCAAATATTAATCTATTGACCAAGATTGTTTTACGCGAGCGAGATTCTAGATTAGCAGACTATTTTGATAAGAATGTTTATTGTTATATTTGAATCTTGGTACTAAACGACGACATTCTTCGCAAACGTAAGTGACTTGCTAAGCTTTCTCTTAAAAAGAGACGTTATATGGTTCGCTTCGAGACGTCAAAAATTATGTTTGACGTAATAGTTAAACTAAATATCTTAATTTCTTTCACGAAACTATAACTCAACTTTCAATTAAAAACGTTGTAGAGAATCTTGAAAATTTATTGTTTCGAGACAAATTGCTAATATTTCTCTTTGATCTAAGTACGACTAACTCTTGTAAGAAAATAATTAACGCGTTACGTCAAATATGTTTGACTTGAACTACTATTCTAAATAAAAATCAATTTTATCAAAACGTTCTAGACGCAAATATGATACACATTCTTTAAGAGCGTTGTCTATTTCAATTACTTGGCGATCGCGCATATCTCGATGCGAAAATGCGAAAACACAATCTTTTATTAGGCGTCTTATTCGCGTTTCGAACAAAGATGTATCAACAAATATTGTTGATTCAATATTCGATTCTCACTATTTATATCTTTCTTAAAAACACGAAGATTCTTGAATTATGCGTCAAAATATTACAGAGTTTTCTACTAGCGAGATGCAAAGACTCTTTGACGCAAGATTATTGTGCATTGCACAATAGACAAACGCGATTCAAAGAGCAAGTTAGTGCGTTCTTATATAAGTACAGAGCGATAGATACGAAGACTAAGATAGAATAATTCTCGTATCGTCAATTGTAGCTTCTTCTTCTTCGTTATTTCCCTTTCTCACGCAAAAATACTAGCAAGTGGAAAATCTAAACTAGATATATGGACAAAAGAAAACACGAGCTAAACGAACAAGACAAGTAGAGATCTACTATTACGCAATATACAATTCGAAAATAGTAGATCTAAGAACTTGTTATACTTGTTTCGACCAACAATTATCGATAGATTCGCAAAACTAGTAGCGAGACAAAGTTTGCTAACGTCGTTATAATTAAGAATTTTTTGATCAAAATTAGATTTTCAACATTTTACGAGTTGAGTTCTAAGTTGCTTAATTAAAAAGTAAGCGTTATTTGTCAAATATTGCACGATATCGAAGAGACAAATATACGAAGTACAACTTCGGAAATTACATTAGACTTTGACGATTGCGAATCAAATATCGACGATCGATATAGTAGATCTCAAAAATATTCTATTACGAAAAATAAGTAGAATCTTTTTCTCGCCCAAATTTACGCTACAATTCTTGCGATAATGTCAAAACAATACATAACAAGTTTTGTCTAGAAGCGAGATATGTTTTAGACTTTCTTTAAGCAACTTTATACTAGAATTACACTTATTAAGTCCAATCTATTGATTATATCTTAGTCAATCGACATCGCTTCGACTGTAACAACTCTTTTAAACACAAATATATAAATTCAAATTTTAGACTTTGTCTCAAAGATTGTTCGAGAAAGAGATCTAGACATTTCGATTACTCCAATATTAGAAACTTGATTTTCTAGCGAAAAATCAATTACTCTTTTATTTAATCGAAGTCTTACTATATCGCTCAAAGAGATTGTTAATGTCGAAAAGATTATAAATTTATCTTAAAAGTTGAATTCGATTATATCTATTGCCGAAGTTTGCTAGCTACTTCTGAGAAAAGATATCAACAACAATAAAGAATTATTTGTAGTTTTTTTTTTAGTCGAGAAAGATTGCTTTTATACGTATCGTGTTTATTTACAAAATAAAGTAACTATAGTCGCGACACTTGACTTAGCATTTCTCTTTTATTATTTCTCGACAAAAGAAGACAATAGATTTAAACTAATAGATTCGAAGATAGTTGTCGAGCAAGCTGCAATCTATTAACTAAAGTTTATTCTTATAACTTCTTAACACGACTTCTAGAAGCTTATTAATCGACTTGAATATTAAATAGTATTACACGACTAAATTAATAATATATAGCAAATTACGCAAGCAAAGTCTTTAATCACAAGTAACCGTCAACGTAAACTTATCGCAAGCAATTTCTATTCAACATAACTCAATTGTGTCTTCGCTTTCGCTATTGTCTTTTGCCAAATAACTTAAGTATAGACGCTTTCTCTTTGTCGTTGCTTTCAAGTAGTATAATATTTCTTTTCTTCTTTTCGCTGCTCTCTTCTAGCAAAGTATTTGACTTCTTATCGTTATTGCTCTTCAAAAGCATAGTTTTCGCTTTTATATTCTCGGTTTCATCTATTTTTGTTGGCGACGTAAGAATATTCGGCTCTCGTTTGTATTTGCACGATGGCTTCTTTACAAGAAGTTGCTTGTGCTCAAGCTCTTCTTGAGTTTAATCTAGCGTCTACTTTAGATATTTTGTTTTGGCGATTTAACGTTCGAGATCGATCTTTATATTGTTCTTTTCTAGTTAAAGAGCGCCAACGCTTGTCTCTGTTGTACTTTTCGTCTTTAACAATTCGAGAGAATCGAGAAAGTCGATAAAATCTCTAATCTAGATTTGTTTATGTTCTAGAGATTCGACGATTACTTAATAACATTGGGACTCGTAGATCAAAGATTAAATTGTTTAAATATATTGTTTTTTTTTATATTTTGTTGTTTCTTGCTGCTTTGTAAGCGCTCTTTAATAGAAATTAATAATTTCTCTCAAACGTTCAAGCTCTTCTATATAATTTTTCGCTTCTTGTTAACGAATTTCGTTGATCTAATTGATTTGCTCTGCTTTGTAGAGTCGCATCTACAAGATATTGTTCTTATTCGTAAAAATATTTATTCTCGAGCGATGCTTTTTCTGAGCGCCTAGCTTCGTACTATATGTTTGGCAATTGATCTAAATTGGTTGCTATCGTTATCAACGTTAGTCAAGCAATAATTGTAGAACTTCGTATCACTTTGGAAGACTAGAGTTATGCATTACTATCTTGCTATGTTATTTTCGATTATTCTAGATTGCTTGTGGGAAATTTATTGACTCGTGCGTTGTTTCGCTAATAGCTTAGAAACTAGAGTTGTTTAACTAGAATAAATGTTAAGCTTGAAGTGAAGTAGAGATAGAGATTGGTAAAAGATGTTTATAGTTTTTATATATTACATTGACATTAATCTAGTGCATATGTAGCGTCAAATTAGTTGTCTTCTAGCCAAGTTATTACGCTTTAACTACACGATAGATATTATTTATATAAGATTCGACACAATTTGAACTAGTTCAAATATATTTGTTGGCTTAGCGACTCTAGCGATAAAAACAAATTTTCTTAGCTATTTATTCGAGTTGTATTAATAGAAGTTGTTCTAAGCTTTCTTCCAATATTGATTGTCTTATTTTTGACAACGCTAGTGTAGCGCTTAGCTTAGCGCGACTTAGTGCTAGTATTATAGAGCATACATTTGATAGTCTCTTAGCGCTAATCTCGACCCCAATTAGCGCGAAGTGTCGCTTGACTCTATAATAGAGATTATATATAGCTAATTCGACTCTATCAATGGATGCTTGCTTTTATATATAGAAGTGCTATAATCGAGAGAAAACGTATCTTTATTTTCAAGTAAATCTTACTATAGACAATCTATTTGAAGAGTTGAAGTTCGACTACAATTGAAAAAGCTTTATAAATTATAGCAACAACAACACTAACAACTTTACAACAAATTACAAAGATATCAACTTTTTCTCTCTATTAAATTTTTTCGAATTTATTGCTCTAGATGCCAATACGAAGTAGATCAACTTAAATACGTAGATCAATTTAGCTTCTGCGAACTACTTCAGAGCGACAAATCACATTCAAACAAGTGTTTAAGCTTTATTAGGCAATCAAAGTCTAGAGCATCGAATTCAAGCGCTAATATCAAAAATTTGTAAGATTAAGCAATTGTATGTAACGCAGAAACAATTATTATAATACAACTACTAAGCAATTCTAGAATACAAGAGAATTCGAGATAATATCTATTGGTAAATTTAATAGACTTATAGACTAATTGTTGCTACAAATAGATTGATTAAATATCTTATTATCTAGCGACTTTGTATCTCTTTCTTGATGCAATAAGATCAACTTTGAAAGATTTTACGAAACAAATTATTCCACAACTAGTGCTAAAAACTTCCAAGACACTATTCTCGAATAATAAGAGATATAATTGAGTTGAAATAGTGTCGGATCGAGTTAAGAAAAAATAAAATAAAAGAGTTTATATAATTTGTCTATGTTTGTGTCTCAAGACCAAAATTTGTATTGTAGCAAATTCGAGCTTTTCTAGCATTAGAATAGAGTCTATATAATGCTCGAACAATAGTTGTTTAATCTTGGCAACAACTTGCTCAATATCTTGCAACAATAATTTGACGTTGATTAGCTTATAGCTAGAATAACTCTCTTGATCAAAATATAACAATTCTTGATTAGCTAGTATTACTATTATTGTCTATAATCAAGCTTGAATAGCGCAAGAATATCTATATTGAGCGTATTGTCGATAGAGCTTCCGCAAAAGCTTGAATTGTTCGCTCTCGAGATTTGATAAATTGACGCGCTTTAGAACATTACACTAGCACTAGCGTATACGAAGTCGTCTAATTAACAAGAGTTAACGCTCGGATCTAGTCGTTTTGGCAACTATAGCTAGCGACTTTGTTATCGAATTCGTAATTTAATTTGTAAGAAGTTAAACAATCATCTATAAGATTTGTCTCTTAAATATAGAGTATATACGAAATAAAGAATTTTTTCCCCAAAGTTTTCATTCCATCGCTATGTTTTTGATAACTTCACAAGAATTATAGAGTCGAGAAGTGCAAAAATAATAAATGGTCAAAGCTTATTGCAACGTAGCATAAGTAGTTTCAATAAGCATATTGATTTGCAATTGTCGTTTATACTACTTAGCTATTTGCAAACATAACTAGCTTGAAGATTGTGTGTAGAATAACAAGTTTAACTGTTTACTATATTAGGGCAACAATACGCTTAGTGCACTTAAGAGTCGAATTTAGCTTAGTAATGTTATAGTCGAAAACAAATAATTATATTAGCTCTATAACACTCTTCTTCTATTCTCGACAAATAATTTGCTACATACTTGTCGCATCTCTATTCGTAAGTCTAATTCGAGTCTTGCTTTGATTTGCTTAAATCAAGCTACTTGTTGATCTATAATATGCGTGAGATGCTAAACGACTAGATTATTCTTGTAGTCGTGTTATAGTTTTGACTATAGATTGCGTTCAATATTGAAATATTGTTGTCTTAACAATTAGATTTCGTAAACACAATAATCTCAAGATTAGAGAATAAATATTGAAGAGTTTTAGTGTTAAGATTCTACAACAAGACTATTAGCAAAATTAAAGAACAATACACAAAGATCTATATTAGGATTATCTTTAATAAGTGTTTAATCAAAAGATTAAATTTGAATTACAAGCAAAAATATAACAATAGTCGAGAAGAGACTCGCTCTAATTCCGCGAAGAGTTGACATATTGTATATCAATAGATGTTAATAATTGAAGTTGAAGAACGAATAACGAAAGAGAGAATTAGTATTGTAAAGCAATTCTATAAGAACGAGAATCTTTAATAATATTTAATTATAAAGATTTGAATGCAAGTCAAGAATAGATACATAAGCGATCTCGAAAAGATGTCGTATTGCCAATAATAAAATTGTTACTAAGATTATCTTCTACAATGTCTTCAACATCTAGCATTATTAATACGAAGCCTAGACCGACGTTCTGCGCATTATAGTTGTTGTTGCAACTATAGTATTTATTAATAGCGTAGTTACGCATAATAGCACTATCAATACTAGAAGTTAATTTTTATTTCGAGTCGAAGATTGTTTTATTTGATTTAATTAGTATGTATACTAGCGTTTTAGTAATTACTTTGCAAGAGCAACACGAATACTCTATATATTATAAAATCTAGCAATCTTCTATAGATTACGATCTATCTAAATACATTAAATAATTGATAAGATAAGTCTATACGTGTCTTCGAGTGCAAAAGAGCTTCTACAAAGTAGATCTATCGCAAATATTTGACAATATTCGACGCGTATTGATATCGTAATAAAATTCTTAAGAAGAGAGTTATAAGACTAGTTACATCTGCACAAGTTTTGTACGAAATTAAGTATTCTTAAGATATTGAATAAATATTTTAGGATTGTGCAATAAGCTATGTTATTTGTTGTATCTTTAAAATATCGTTGCTTACTAGAGAACTAGATATCTTGAATTGCTAAATTTATTAGAGTTAGTCAAAGATCTTCTTTTTGTCAAAGCAATCAATAGTAATGTGCAAAAGTACTTGAACGTTTAGAAAGAGTCTATAAGTCTTCGATTACAACTTAAGTAATACGTAGAGACTTTGACAACTCTTGTCTACTATTACGCGCGAGAGGTTTTTTATTGCGATCTTTGATTAGATAACATATTTCTTAACGTTAACTTAAATCTCTTCTTATATAATTTTGATAACTCGAAGAACAACAATTATAATAGAGAAAATCTTTTCAACTTTGGCTTCTTCGATTCTTGTATTGATTTTTTCGATGTTATTGCGAAAATAGAAATTTTTGGGCTAGACTCAAGCATTTACACTATTTTGATAGAATATCTTTCTTACGAATCTTCGATTCTTAAGATAGTTCAAGAAAGATCGAACTATGTCTATATCTTTGAGTGTCTTGCATTCGAGAGCAAATTTTCCAAGATATTTGAATTTATTGGTGGCGACATAATTAAGAATTGCTAAAATTAGAAGATAAGAATTGTCGAGAAAATTCATAGTTGTCTAGTGAAATTATATCGTCGACTTAAGTTTAAGATAGATAATAATCTAGTGGAAACTTTAACTAATTGTAGTTGCTAAAATAAAGATAGTAATATTTATAAACTAGAGACATAGACTACTCTTGTATATTTCTATCTATCAATTAGTTTTGCAAAGTAGGCTCTGCTCTTTACAATAAGATTTTACAAGCAAACTATAAGTTCTTCTAAGTACTTGGAAAACACTAGAATAAAAGCACGAGTATCGAAGACTTTTATCGATATATATTAAGTATTAGTATAAAAGTTTTTGTTTAGTAGCTAATAGCAATTTAGCTAAGCTTAGAGCGTAAGAATATAAAAACTTATATCTTTATATAGACTTTTTGTTGCAAGTTGAACACTTTTGCTTTACTCTATTGGAGTTTATGAAAATAGAATTGCGAGTTTTCTAAGTTTCGCACTTAGTTGAATCGAGCAGCTTATAGCTATTGTTGATAAATTGCGTTTTTCTGCATTTACAGAAATAAATTACGAGACTTTCAATTTGAATATATATCTTGTTGCACGCGTTAGCAAGCAGTAGAGATTGCTGAAAATCGAAGGAAAGTTTATGTTGAGACTAACAGTTATCAATGTAGAGAATTTTGTTCAGTTGTATAAAAGAGATTCTATAAATCTACAAATGTAATAGATGCTATAGTAAAGAAGTAAAAGATGTCTCAATTTATAGATAAGAGAAACGCAATAAGATATATTACAATAACTAAATAGAGTAATTTGCAACTAGTTAGTTAAAGATTGTAATTGAAATGTAATATTTTCTACATTGTAACTTATGCGATTAAACAAAGTATGCAATGTACGTTTATGCAATAGATTCTCTAGTAGATAGACAAACTTATTCTTGCGCGCAGATATTCAACTTGCAATAATCAATGTTGTTCTAAATAGCTTGTTTATTTGTTATTTTTGGTATTTAAAATATATAAGTAACTAATATCTTATCTTAGTATTGATCGATAAATTTCGAAATTATTCGATAATTGCGTTTGAGCGTTGTCGATCTAATGTTCGCGTAAATATACTATTCAACTACTATACAATAAGATAGTAACTAGAATGCAATTGATCGCAATAGATATATTAATAGCACGATACGTTGTTCTTATTGCATAGATAGTTCTATGGAATAAGTTTGCAAAATCGATCGATTCTAAAATTTTACTCGAATATCTTAAGACTTAGCTTAGCAAAAATCGACGCTCGCAATTAAGATAATGTTGATCAAGATACAATTTCTTATTGTGCTTTGATAGATTAACAAGCTTAAAAGTCTTTCAATTTCTTCGATTGTCTCTATCTCTTTTGCATCAAAGTGTGTTATAACAATAGAAGAATTGGCAAAATTTAATATTTGTTAGTTAGATTGTAATCGAAGAAGACATAGTTCTGAAGATACTTCTTTTGTTTTTGCTAGTCTTCTTGTTGTTATTGTTGCGCTCTGCTACAATACGTTTGCGAGATATAAGTTTCGTCCCAAAATAGAATTCGAAGTATGTTTTTTGCGTATGCTCTACTTCTAATCTTTGATATAATGTGCTAGTCTTTATCGATTTGATATTGTTAGTTAGTGTATTCTAAACTTCTATTGTGTTTAATTCTTAAAGTTGAGTCAACAAAGTTGCTAATTTCTTGTAATCGCAAATGTTTAAATCGTCTTCCAATAATATAAAATTTGTAGACTCTAGAGATCGATTCTATGCACGAAATACTTCAAGAAGTATTAGTTTGTGTATAGTTTAGTCTAGAGCGCGAAGAAGTATTATATTTGGACTAACAAGTTTCGTAACAATAATTGTGTAGTGTAAGTAATTAATCTTCACAAATTGTCGCTCAAGTGTAGAGTTATAATATTAAGTTAAATTAGGCATCTTAATTTGCCAAATGTCTTTCTTTCGAAGAATCTTGTATACCATTTTGAAAAATGTATAATCGACATAAATTCTTTTAAGATAAGAAACATCAAGCATTCGCTACAAATATCGTATCTTTGTAAGATCGATTGCGAACTTAAAGATATTAATCTTGGTAACATTACTAATGTTAATTATAAAAGAAAGAGCGTAATAATGAACTCGAGCGCTATAATGCTATTGAAGCTAAAATATTTTTTTTCTTTGTTCTTTGACGATAACGTCTATAAAGAAGCTTCTAAGATCTTCTAGATTTAGCTAATAACAGAATCGAGCAATTAGTTGCAACAATATTTGCTAATTGTTTGTTTCTATTTTTGTTCAAGAAGACAAAGAATCGATACAATCAAAGATAAATTTATCTAAATTGTGTGCGCGCAGAAGTCTTACTAGATCGAGCGCTGCTATTAAGTTTTTATTCTTTTGGCGAGCAACATTGATAACGTAGTCTTTGCAAACAATAAAATACAAGAACGACAACCAATTGACGTTATAATCGCCTATAATATCTATAATTGCATTCTACATTTTTAAAGACGTCGAACAATTCTTTAGATGCTACAACATACCACTATTGACAAGATTGTTAAAATCAATTTTTAAGATAGATCGCATCTACTTTGTTAATACTAGTGTCTCTTGTATCAAGACGCAAAGCGAGTAAATATCGATTGCTACATTATAGACAGAATTGGCTTGCATCTCTAGTGTCTAGTACTTAAGAGAATCAATCGTATTTCGAGATCGAGATCTTTTACACTAGTTCAAGAATCTAGTAAGTTGCGCGTGGATAGATTCTCGCTTATTGACTAAAATTACAATTAGTCTAATATTGCGATACATAATGTTGCGTTCGTTGAGCTATTGAAGCGCATCGCAATCTATTTGTAGATAAATCTTTAATATATTCGATGTATCGAACAAGTATAAATTCTAAATTAAGACTTTTAAGAAACATTCTTGTTTAAAGTTTGTAATAATAATATATTGATTATTGAATGTAATCTCTTCAATAAAGAGTAAAAGATTCGAATGTCTCTTTTTAATCTTAGTTGACTAAATTGTTTTGAACAAATTGACTAATCTTTAAGATTGCGAACAATGCAATAAATGTCTTGCTCGCCATTCTTTGCTTAGCTAGAGAGATATAGAATTTCTTTAAAATATGTTGTTTGTTGTTCTTCTCTACAAGTCTTTTGATTAATTGGACAACTAAGAGTATCGAAATAATCAAAATATAATACTTGTTAGATAGAATAGTCGAAGTATGTAACTTCGAACTTGTTAAAATATTAATAATCTAGATCTAAATCTAAGTTCGCGTTTGAATTTCTAGATCTTCGATATCCAATATTTCGAATATAATATTTACATTATAATCAAGATTAATGTTTAACAAGAAACGAGTATAAAGAAAGAATTCGAGAGAATCCAAAGAAACGAAGTTCGACTTCTTTGAATAAAGCGCAATCTATATATAGTGTATTCTTTTACTATTGACAAACATGTTATTTTTGAACGTATCTTCGAATATTTAAGAGTTGTATTGATTGACAAACATATAAAAATGGCGACGACTTATAAAAGTATAGTGTAAAAACTTCTTTAGAAGTTTGAAGATTACATTCTTATTAAAGTCAAAATATAATTTATTATTGTCTATTTAATGCGCAAGCGAAAAGAAGCGAGATTTATAGATGTGCAAAAAAATGTTTGCCCAAGAAAAGTGATTAGATGTTGTAGCAAGTTTATTGTTAGTATACTATTTTTAGTTGTCAAGTTGTTTCAAAACAATTGTAGTAGATTCTAAGCTTTCAATAATAATAGCGACTTTTCCTTTATGTAAGAGCATATTTTATTATTATAGCATATTCGAAAATTAAGAGTATCGTTGTAATCTCTCGAGTTAGAACTTGTTGATAATATTTATATCAAGCTATATCGAAATGTTTTTAGTAGACTATTTTACTCTAATTAATTTAGTGTCGCGTAGACAAGTTCTTGATACAAAATGTTTGCGTACTTTGTCTACTTTACACTTCGACTAGATATGTTCGCTTTTGAAGAGACATATCTATTGCTACATTCTTTGTCAAGAAGAGAGAAAAGTTGTACTAGTTTTTCTTGACTAGACGTCTCGAGTCTAGCGCAGCAAACTTTATATGCGATTTTGCTATTTATTATTTCTTCTATCTTGCGCCAATATCTTATATCTTGTTCAATCTATTTTTCTTGCATTATAGAGAATAATCAAGACTTTCTATCTTCTAGTCTATCTACTTTGACTTGTAAGTCTATTTGCAGACAACTAGAAAATTTGTAGTAAGACTATATACTCGAAAAAACAAGCTAGACATGTTGTTGATCTCGTGGTAGTCTCGATAATTTTCTAAGAAAAAACATTCTTGTCGAAAATTGTCTTCTCAATAAGCGTTTTGTCGAAAAGAAAATCAATATATAATATAAGCGATATAGAAAATGTTCTAACAACTAGAAATTGTTTTGAACTACTTTGCAATACGTTTGCTCTTATTGTGTAATCTATAGATTTTGGCGAGATTCTTCGACTTTTGTAAGTAATTTACGTTCTTTGAAGATAGTAACTTACGAAACAAGTTGTTTAAAGCGTCGATCTCTAAAGTTACAAATCTTTTATTTACAATCGCTAGAAGTTTATTTGTTCAAGTCAAGTTAACACTATTGATCGCAAATTCTTTGAATCTACGTCAAATTTTGCGATATCAATACATAAAGAAACATAATTTAGAACATCGCAAAGAGTTGAGTTCTACTTGAAAAAGTACGCAAGTAGCTAGAATTCTAGATTTAAGAAAAAGAGATCGCGTCTTTATTACAAACAAGATAGCAAAAGTTTCAAAGTCTTGGAGTAGAAAAATTTGTTAACGCGTAATACGCTCAAGTTAGTTTCGAAATATTGTTCTCTAAAAATATGGTAGATATGCAAAAGTAGTTGGCTAGATTCAAGAACACAACGTTTAAAAATTAAAGATTAGAAGTGATAAGTAGAATTAGTTAATTAGATTACTTATTTATCTAATATATTGTACAAGATATATTGAAATAGATTTGTAATCAAATAACTTGACACAATTATCAATCTTTCTAAATACAATATATTATCAAGTTCATATCGCTTTCTATCGAACACGCTAGATATTTTGTTTGCTAGCTAGTTCTATCGAGTTACTCTAGATTACACGAAGACTTTTCTTTATATTGTTGCTAATTATAAGATTGCGACTCTTGGAAGCAATTGGACGATTAAAAAAGAATATATAAGATAGATATTGCAACTCTCGACTTATAGAGACTCTATTTAGGTACTAAGTATTCTTTTTTGACGAAGAGCGAGTCGAAGACTTTTGATTCGCTTTTAGAGTAGAGATCGACGTTCGATAAAGAAGCTATATAATTATCCAAGAACGTAAGCAAGTTATTAGCATTGATTTCGTCCAGCTCGCTTATATTAATTCTATAAGATTTGGTTGCTTGCTATAGATTTGCTAGCATCAATAGAATGTTGTAGACCAACAAAATGTACACTTCTACTTATAGTTGTGTGCTAATTGAGCAAGCTTGTATTGATCTTCAATATTGCTTTTCGAACGCAAAACGTTGGACAATGCATAGAACGTCGCAATTACCATTTTAGTTTTGATTGATTGTTGAAGATTCAATATCTTTGCGTAGCGCCAAAATTGAAACGAAAGAATCTTGTTTGTAGTTTTCTTGTGCAGTTTGTAAAATGTCTCTTTGTTGTATTTTTTAATAAACTTGATTATTTTCTTAGCCACAACAACGTTGCAATTTGTAAGAAAGCGTAAGTTCGCTATTGCACTCTTTTACTTAATAGTCTGCTATTAGATTCAATGTCAAATAAGAGACTCTTAAGACGTAAGAAACAATCTATAGTGAATTCAATGTCAAATAAGGGTCTTTCAAGACGTGGGGAACAATCTATGGTTTTATCGAGATATTTATTTTTCTACATTCTTTAATGGCTTTCTAGACTTGTCGTAGAGAATGCGATTCTCGCATTCTCTACTTGTTGCTCGTTCATTTCTAACTTCTGTTGCGTCTCTTCAACATCGACTTATTCGAAAAACGAAATGAAAGCGAGAACACGAATTGTAATTGATTAATAGATGGCGACTCTTAAAGCTATGCACTTGTGCAAGCGATTAAAACGAGAGAAACTTGGGAACAACAAATATGATTTGTTACTAAGCGATAACGTAAAAATATTAATTAGAGTACAATTGCTATTGTTGAGCATTCGACTCTTTACTATAGTTATTGGGAAGCAATTCGTGTCCCTGATCGACTATGCATTATGCGCAATAAACTTCTAGGCTAACTGGAGAGGCCGGAGAGACGGGCAGGTGTGCAGGTCGGAGAGCCGGAGAGATGTGCAGGCCGGAGAGGTGTGCAGGCCGGAGAGGTGTGCAAGCCGGAGGAGGTGCCGGAGAGATGTGCAGGCCGGAGAGGTGTGCAGACCGGAGAGATGTGCAAGCCGGAGGAGGTGCCGGAGAGGTGTGCAGGCCGGAGAGGTGTGCAGGCCGGAGAGGTGTGCAGGCCGGAGAGATATGCAGGCCGGAGAGGTGTGCAGGCCGGAGAGGTGTGCAAGCCGGAGGAGGTGTGCAGGCCGAAGAGGTGTGCAGACCGAAGAGATGTGCAAGCCGAAGAGATGTGCAAGTCGAAGAGATGTGCAAGCTAGAGAAGATGTGCAAGCCGGAGAAGGTGTGCAAGCCGAACAGCGATCCGGAAGGAAGCCGAAGAGATAAGCAGGCCAAAGAGGTGTGCAAGCCGGAGAAGGTGTGCAGACCAAAGAGGTGTGCAGGCCGGAGAGATATGCAAGCCGAAGAGGTGTGCAAGTCGAAGAGATGTGCAAGCTAGAAAAGATGTGCAAGTCGGAGGAGGTGTGCAAGCCAAACAGCGATTCGGAAGGAAGCCGAAGAGATAAGCAAGCCGGAGAGGTGTGCAAGCTAGAGAGGTGTGCAAGCCGGAGAGGTGTGCAAGCCGAAGAGGTGTGCAAGTCAAAGAGGTGTGCAAGCCGGAGAAGGTGTGCAAGCCAAACAGCGACCCGGGAGGAAGGCGGAGAGATAAGGAAGGCGAAGAGGTGTGCAAGCCAGACAAGTGTGCAAGCCAAATAGGTGGTGCAAGTCGAAGAGATGTGCAAACCAAAGCAGAACTTATTGTTGCGTGTCAATCAAGAAGCTAACTAACAAAGAGTGTGTAACTATTAGGATGTGGAAGCGCAACATTCGTTTTCGAGATAGACAAGAAGCCAAATTTGGAGTCACGAAGAAAGCTATCAATAAGTGCATCGTTCACATACGCGATCGTGTCAAAATTGGAGCTTCGACAATCAAAAAGAAGCGTCTTCCCTTACGCTAGTAACAACAAAAATTCTCTAAAATGTAGAGATTGCAACGCAGAAATCTCTACAAAATACAAAACTTACTCTCTTAAACTATATATTTGATAACGAGACTCGAAGCGAATATTAAAAAGACATTTTTATTTGGTTTTTCGATAATATTCTCAAATCGAATCCACGAAAAAAATATAGAACGCCCACGTACTTTATATCTCTTTAACAACAATCAATAAATGTTCGTAAACTCTCTCGACAAGCTAGACAAATTAGACGCAAAAAGACGAAGATTATTAAACAAGAAGTACGTAACTTTTGCGTCTATCAATATTGATTCTTCTTTTTATATTAAACGTAATCTAACTACTATGCGCTACAAAATATCTCCAACAAAGCTTTTGACGACGTCGAAATCGATTATAAATCAAGTTAATTGATTAGAGATAATTCTCGATATTGTAAAACGTAAAAGATTGATCTTCTATCAAGACGCGTTCGAAAAAATTCTAAGATTATATATTAAGAAATTGCTAAGACACAAGAATATTAACGAGAAAAGACTCAACTATTATAACAAAAATCGTATAAGCGAAGATGCTTTCGAAGATTAAAGATTGTTAAGTATAGTTAAAAGTACGAAAGAGATTTTATTCGATCTTACTTTTACTAGCAATAGTATAGATAAGAGATTTCTCAATCTAGAAGAGCAAAACAATAATAAGAGCTTTGTAATCGATAAAAATTCTAAACATAAAGATTTGATAAGCGAGAATAAAAAGAATAACATAAATAAGAACAATACGAATAGAAACAATACAAATAAGAACAATCTAGAGAAGAACTATCTAGAAGAGAACAACACGAATAAAGATAACAATAATACAAGATATAAAACAAACAACGAAGATAAAGATTATAAAGACGATCAAATTTTAGTGTAGTAGCGCAAAATTTTGTAGTCGAATCTATTTCTTTAAGAATTTTTTGTCGATCTACTATATATCTTTTGTTATATAAACTCGCCAAATTCTCTAGCTAATTCTTATAGATTGTTCGAGTAGTGTCTATTAGATTTTTAGAAAGAAGCTCTTTGTAGAATAGCAAAGCAACAAAAAATAAAGTAAATTGCGTTAAGTCTTAAGAGTGTCGAAGATATATTGTTACTTGTTAAAATAATTCGATAATTTTGCTTGAATTTGTCTAATTTTGAAGTATCTCGAGAGATAGATCACAAGTTAACAATGTTTAGATTAGAAGCAAATATGTCTTATATTATTACTTTGTAATGGCATTTGTTAATAATTTGATAGAATAAAATAATATCTATCTATATTTAATTTGAATCGTTGGATTATCTTTAATTGACTTGCAGAGTAGCTTCTATTTAGATATAAAGACTATCTATTATCTTTGATCTCGTCAACAAATATTGATCGTGGGAGACGCGAGAGATTGAAGAAGAGTCTTATGTTAGAATACTTAACGAAAGATCTATTGTCTCGTGACTTAGTTGTTGCAATGTTTGTGCAAGAAAATTGCTAATCGTATCTTATATTGATTGGGATGTAGACTAATAATGGCGCTAGATACTATATATCTTACTATACGAAGCACTATAACGTTTCTATATTGTGACAAAAAGTACTTCCTACCCACGAGATTAGATGTTAGCGTGATAGGGTTTATTCTAATATTATCTAGATATAAAAGTTTAAGCGAATACTAAAATATCGATGCTACGAATTGCTGCGAAATGCTGCGAAGTGTTGCGAAGTGCTACGAAGTGTTGCGAATTGCTACAAACTATTGCGAAGTGCTACAAAGTGCTGCGAAGTGTTGCGAAGTTTAGTCTATCTTAGTCTAGTAACAATTCAATTCGTAGTAGATTGCGATATCGATCTTATTAGACAAAGTTAAGAATTCAATAAAAAGTTTTTATCTTGTAGTGTTGTCAATTAGTCAACGACGAAAAATAATTCGATTTTGGTAATTGTAAATAGAAAATCAACTATTGCTACAATTTTTACAACAAGATCTAATGTCGAGAGATATTGTCTAAATTTGTGTCAAGTTAGATATTCTAATATAGCAATACTTAAGTCAAGAATTAGATTACAAAAAAGCGATTTGATAGCAAATATAAAGATTATAGCGTTTAGCGCAATGCAACGATTTAGGTTTTGCTTGTTATGTGTTAAAATATTATATAAGATTCGGTTGTAAATTGTTCTATTCAATTTCTTTAATACTAACTACAAGTAAATTCTTAGCTCTAAGATTTCGTCTTTGTTCTTCGTTAGCTCTTGACTTGATTAGATTATAGATAGTTTGTATATTTATTTATTTTTCTATTTTTGTCTTTCAAATTTGCAACTAGACTATCTCGATTGTCTTCTCTTGTCTCTATCTTTTCTTTCGATACTTTGCGACTAATTGATATATATCAAGTTGTCTTGAATCCAGAATAGATTGTCAATTGTACACAAAGAGTGTTTGTTTGTTATCCAATCTATTTCTAAATATCGTTGTCGACACTTGTTTGAAACGCAACATGTCCAACGTACGATGTTCTTGCCCCAAAAATGGTAATCTTAGAATAAGATTAGACTCTACTACAACAATCTCTAGTTTTATTGTCAAAAATATCAAGTCGTTTATTATTGCTTGGACATCAGTTTGCGACGAGAAACTATTCAACTACTAGCAATTGTCTACCACTTGTGAGCTAGCTTGCAAGAAGAGACTATTTAACTACCATCGTTCGTCTATTATCTTTTGATTACTAGTCGACAATAAAGAACTAACCAATTACTATCAATCGCCTGTTATCTTGGGGTCAACTTACAATACTAATTACTACTACTCGCGTGAGAAGAATGACGATAGTCTAAAGAGCT
>JAABUL010002161.1_pt1 | contig 33797 bp, 36 predicted proteins | sample 5559151 | NCBI WGS metagenome assembly JAABUL01 (sample SAMN10711876, study PRJNA513368) | rock metagenome | isolation source: Antarctica rocks | place: Antarctica: Victoria Land, Pudding Butte sud | reverse complement strand
GCGTCGTGCTGCTGATCGTGCTGGCCGCTGTCGGCGATCTTGCCCGACCTCATAGTCGGTCAGGAATGCCTGACCTGGCTTCCCACAACCTGCGGGAGAGCCCAGTTTCAGGCGCCGTAAACACACGAATTGGGACCAGGTGACGACCGCCGTTTATCAGGCTATAGCAGTACCTCCTTCTGCCGTGTGAGCTTGACTGTCGCACATCCGATAGCTCGTCCCGCCGAATGTTGAGCGCCGTCTCTCGATCAACGGGCGGTTGTACGATTGGCCAGTGATGGAGTGCGAGGTGCCATGAGCGAGACGCCGGCGTTCCTGCGCCCCGAAGTAGCGGCTACCTTCGAGCATCGAGACGTGGTTGCGTCCTACCGATATCGTCCAACCTATCCACCCCAGATATTCGAGACCCTGACAGGGCTGATCAGCGATGAGCCGCGTGCGGTCCTCGATCTGGGTTGCGGAACCGGCTTCGTGGCGCGGCCGCTGGCACCGCTGGTGGATCGAGTCGATGCCAGCGACGTTTCAGCGGCAATGATCGAGGAGGGCAAAGGTCTTCCAGGTGGTGATCATCCACGGCTCACCTGGCTGGTCGGACCGGCTGAGACCGTAACCCTGCACCCACCGTATTCTCTGGCGGCCGCCGGGGACAGTTTGCACTGGATGAATTGGGACGCGGTGCTCCCTCGTCTGGCCGGCGCGCTCTCGCCGGCAGGCTTTCTTGCCATTCTCAGCGTGAATGGAGAGGTGGCCTCGGAAGACGGCGCCGACGTGCGTCAGGGCATTATCGATTTGATCCGGCGCTATAGCACCTACGGTGAGTGGCGGCCCGATTTCGACTTGGTGACAGAGTTGAAACAGCGCGGTCTGTTTGACGAGCAGGGCCGGATGACCACCGACGCCGTGCCCTTCCGACAGCCTGTGGACGCGTACGTGCAATCTTTCCACGCTCGGGCTTCGCTCTCCTGGGAGCGCATGGCTACCGATAGTGCCGCCGCGTTCGATGCGGCACTACGCCAACTCCTGAGGGAGCAGGTGGGTGACGAGGTGGAACTCGCGGTGCGCGCTCGCGTCGTGTGGGGAAAGCCGTTGAGTACAGAGCCCACCAGCTGAAAGGCAGCGCTTGCCCCGCGGATCGGGTTCATGGGCGGACAGTTCTGAGACTTTGGGTTGTTCTGAATCGTCAATGACTCCCATTTCGGCGTCGCATCGCCGCGTGCATCGAGCGTGCCGTCTGCTGAACGGGGCATGGCCGTGTGGGTGAGGGTGCGGGCAGGTCGAGGTGCAGACCCGTTGCCAGGCATCGCACCCTCATCCCCAAGCCTTCCCCGCCTGCGGGGAAAGGGGGTTCTTTGGAGAAGGTCTTGGCTAACGGAACTCCCCCTCTCCTGCCGAGCGGGAGAGGGGACTGGGGGGTGAGGGTGCGTCGAGGTGCAGACCGGTCCTCGTTACACTCTCGGCCCATGTACCCATCAAGGCGCTGCGGGAGACTCGAAACTGATGCTGGTCATGGCGCCCGGTGCGACCTCCTCGATGGCCCGTTCAACCCGTTGAGCATCTTCCCTGGCTCCCAGCCGTTCGAAGATGGCGAGCGCCTGGCGGAGGTCGGCCAGCGCCTCGTCGTGTTCGCCTCGTTGAGCACGCCAGCTGCCACGATAGGCCAGGGCGCGGGCTTCACCAAAGGGAAACGGCATGCTGCGCGCCAAATCCAGCGCTTCACCAAGGACGTGACCCGCTTCCTCGCCGCGTGGCTGGCGTGCCAGCACCAGGCCGCGCACCGCGAGTGCTTCCACCACGTCGGCCTGAATGCGACGTGCGCGCGCCTGCTCCACGGCGCGAGATGAGGCCTCCAGGGCCTCGTCATAACGATCCGCGTCGAGATAGGCCCAGGCCAGCGTCCAGAGAAACCCGGCGTCCTCCTGCCAGCCACCGGCGCTCATCTGCCCTTCCAGCAGATCGACGGCGGCTGCCGTCTTGCCCTCCAGCAGATCCTTCTCGGCGACCAGCCGGGTGGCCAGCCGGCACCAATCCGGATCGGCCCGCGCTGCCAGCACCAGCGCTTCCGCCGCATAGCGGGCGGCTGATTCCAGATGGCCCTCGCGCAGCGCCAGCCAGCCGCGGGCCAGCACCGGCCAGGCGATCATGCGGTTGGCGCCGAGCGAGCCGATGATGGTCTCCGCTCGGTCCAGGTAGATCTGGGCCTGGGCCCAATCGCCCACCAAAAACGCGTTGCTGCTCAACTCCAGCGTTCCCAGCATGATCTGGCCGCGGTCGCCGCGTCGTTCGGCAACTTCCATCTGGCGTTGGTGATACTCGCGATCCTTGTCCAGTTCGCCGCGCTCCGCATAGTAACCGGCCAGGTTACTCAACGCCCGCCCCAGGTTATCCAGATCGCCGGCCCGTTCGGCGCGTGGGATCAGATCCTCCAGCACCTGCTGAGCATCGTCGCGCTGCCCCAGCAACCAGAGCGCGTCGCTGCGCGTGATCTGGGCGCTAATTAGCAGCTCTTCGTCGCCAATGGCCGTGGCCAGCTGCACCGCCCGTTCGGCGGCACTAAGTTCCTCGCTGTGATGTGGACTGTTGACATAAAGTCGAGCCAGGGCAGCCCACAGCGCAGCCAGCCCAATTGATGGCGGGCCGCTGTCCAGCGCTTGGACCAGTGGCTGCAGCCGGGCGATACCCTCGTCGCGCGTGCCCCGCTGAAAATGGACGTGACCCATCTGCGCCACCGCGGAGGCCTCTCGTTCGCGGTCGCCGGCTGCATGGTGAATGGCCGCGGCCTGCTCCAGCAACTCCAGGGCGCGGTCGTACCGCGCGTTGACCGCTGAAACGCCGGCTAACTTCTCCAGCGCTTCGGTGAGGCGCTCGGTGTCTCCCAGCTCCTGGGCCAGCTCCAGCGCGGTGCGGTAGTGCCGCACCGCCTCGCCGTTGGCAAATACCTGCTCCGCCTGGTCGCCGGCCAGCATGGCATACGGTAGTGCTTGCTCGGCATCGTCCCCTTCGAGAAAATGCCAGGCCAGCTCAGCGGCACGTCGATCGGCGCCCTGTGGATGATCGCGTGGCAGCCACTCCGGTGAATCGGGTGGCAAACGCTCCAGCGCCTTGCCCGCCGCGAGGTGGAGCCGCTTGCGACGGCGGGTAGAGAGCTCCGCATAGAGCGCCTGCTGGGTGAGCGCATGGTTAAAGGCATACTGGTCCGGCGCCGTTTCCCGCACCAGCCCGGCCGCAATGGCCCCATCCAGCGCCGCCTCGACCTCATCCTCGGTCCAGCCCGACTGATCCCAGCCGATCAACTGCCGCGAGCGTTGAGCCGGCGGCGGCGGCGCGAAGTGCCCGAGGGCCAGCAGATCGTCGAAGGCAAAGGCCTGCCCCAACACGCTGGCCTCCCGCAGAATCTCCTGCGAGCGCTCGTCTAGCCGCGACAGGCGCTGGCCGATGACCGACCGCACACTCTTGGGGACCTCCATCTCCCGGATCTTCTTCAGCTCCCAGTGGCCATCCTTGCGGAAGACGTCGCCGCGTTCCACCAGGGCGTGCAACATCTCCTGGATAAAGAAGGCATTGCCCTCGGTGCGCTGGTAGACCAGCTCCACCAGGTCGGCCAACTCCTCGCTGCCGCCCATGATCTCGGCCATGAGTGCCAGCGCGCCGTCCTGGTCAAGGCGCCGAATGTGCACTTCCTCGACCAACCCCTCGCGCCCCAGATCCGCCAGGACGGTTTCCAATGGATGGTGCCGGTGCACCTCGACATTGCGATACGTGCCGAACAACAGCACCCGGTGAGCACGTGTGTAGCGCGCCAGATGCTGCAGTAACTTCAGGCTGGAGTCATCCGCCCAGTGCAGATCATCCAGCAGCAGGGCCACCGGCATGGTTTCGGCCAGCGCCTCGAGGAAGCCGGTTACGGCGCGGAACAGTCGCTGCTGGTCCTCCTGCCCCTCGGAGGAGGACATGGGCGCCGTGTCGATCTGTTCGGGCAGCAGCCGGCCGAGATACGGCCAGTGACGCGGAATCTCAGCGCGTATAAAGGAAGGAGCCGCTTGGTAGAGGGTGACCAGTGCCTCCAGAAACGGGTAGTAGGGCACCGCCTGTTCCGGCTCATAGCAACGGCCGGTCGCCACCAGGAATCGCCAGTGCCGCGCCTTGAGCGTCACCTCTTGGGCCAGGCGGGTCTTGCCGATACCGGGTTCGCCGGAGAGCAGCACCAGGCGGCCCGTCCCCTTGGTGACGGCATCCAGTGCGTCCATGATCTGATTCCATTCGTGCTCCCGGCCCACCAGCACGCCGGCGGGCAGTGCGCCGAGAAACCCGCCGATGGGCATTGCCATCTCTGCCAGGGAGGCGCCGACCTCCTCATCGTCGACCGATACCTGCGCGGCCTCTTCCTGGGACAGGACGCGGAGGACGCGGATCGGGTCGGCAAAGCCTTTGAGTTGGACCATGCCGCGATCGGCATAGACCAGCCCGTGTACCCGCCGTCCCAGGTAGACCACTCCCTCACTGGCCAGCACCTCGCCTGGGCCGGCCAGATTGCAGAGCCGCGCCGCCAGATTCAGCGCCTCGCCGCGATAGCCGCCCTCCATCGGAACTGCCTCGCCGGCATCGAGTCCAATACCCACCGGCAACGGCAGCGACGGGTCCGACAGGGATGCGCCGGCAAAGCGCAACTGGAGATCCACAGCGGCCCGCAACGCCTGCCGCGCCGAGCCAAAGACGGCCAGGGCCTCATCGCCGCGCAGCTCGATGACCCGGCCGCCACGTGCCCGCACCACTTCTCGCGTAATCGCGGCAAAGCGGGAAACCAACTGCGCCGCTGCGGCGTCGCCATGCTCCTGCGTGAACCGCGTGTAGCCGCGCACGTCGGCGGTCAGAAAGGTACGCAGCTCGGTCGCTGCCTCGGCGGCAACCACACTGCTGGCGGGAGTTTCGGTCACGACTCATAAACCTTTTGGTATTTTTGCTGGTTGATTGTACAAATAGGGCCACAATCCTTGCTGTTGATGGACCTCGACCGCTTCAAGGAAGTGAACGACACTTTTGGCCATCACTGCGGGGACCTGTTGTCGCAGCACATTGGCCAACGGCTCCAGCAGACCCTACGCCAGTCGGACACCATTGCGCGGCTGGGCGGTGACCAGTTTGCCATGCTCCTGCCGGGCGCGGACGAGATCGATGCTCGGGCCGCGGCGGCCAAAATCTGGGCGTAAGGCTCGCCATCGACGACTTTGGGACCGGCTATTCGTCGCTGGCATATCTCAAACGGCTGCCGGTCGATGACATTAAGATCGACCGATCGTTCATCACCGATATCGCCACCAACGACAATGATCGGTTCATTGTGCGGTCGGTGGTCGACTTGGCGCACAACATCGGGCTGCGCGTGGTGGCGGAAGGCGTCGAGGACCAGGCAGCCTGGAACCTGCTCACCGCCATGCAGTGCGATCTCGCCCAGGGCCATTACCTGAGCACGCCACTCCCGGCCGAGGCGCTCTTGCCGTGGTTGGACGACGCTGCAACACGGGCCTTGCTCGGTTGAACGCCTTTAGTGGGTGACCTTGACAGTTCCGTGCATGAACGGATGATATGCACAGTGGTAGTGGAATACCCCGAGAGCCGTGAAGCGATGCCGAAAGGTACTGCCGTGCGCGAGGTCGCTGGAATCGTGCGGTGCTCCGTGCACGGTAGCGAACGATACGGTGTGAATGGCATCATCCTGGTTGGTCCAGACGACGGTCGTTCCCCGTTTCACCGTGACCACCGGCGAGCGAAACGCATACGAACTGATGGTGACGGATTTGGTCGCACGGTGGGCTGCTACCTCGTGCGCTTCGACCCGCTGCCCCGCAACGACGCTCACCACCCCGGCAGCCAGCAGCGCTCCCAGGCGCACGATTCGAGATGCTGAGCGACTGGTGGAATCCATTGGTGATGTCCTTACAAAAAGAACTTGGGCGGGGATGGCCCCCGCCCAAGCGTTGAATAAAACGAGACTAGTGGCCGAGCAGGGGACCTGCAATGGCCAGCACATCTTTCATGGTGCTGCCCTTGTCGAACGGTCCGTCGGTCGGATTGCGCTGCAGCAAGGCTCGGATCGAGCCGGTGTGCCGCGCCTCGACAGTGACGATGGAGGCCGCAGTAAGGAGGATCGAGGGGGTCTTGATGTAGGGCGCCTGGCCGAGGTAGGCATGGACGCCGGTGTCCTCAAGCAGCGCGGCGAAGTTCAGGAAGGACTTCCTGTTGTTGAACGCGGTCCCAAACTTATAGCTGGGAGCGGCTGCCACCGGCTTGACACCGTTGGAGCTGAGTGCAGCGGTCAGGCCCGCCACGTGCTGCTGCTCGTCAAAGCGCAGCGTCCGCACCAGGCGGCCCAGGTAGGCGGTATGGAAGTGCATGGTGGCTTCCTCGTAGAACGCTGCTTCGAGATGCTCCAGGGTCAGCGCGTACTGCAGGATCGCCACGTCGCTCGCTGGGGGTGCGGCAGCGACTCGCGGGAGTTCGCTGGTCGCGGCAAACATGGTTTTGGTGGGCGAAATCGCCAGGGCGGTCGCCGCGGCCGCTCCGGCCATCACCTTGCCGAGGAAGGCTCGTCGCGACGAGTCGCTGCCGAGGGTATCTTCGTCGATGGCGATCTCGTCCATCGCCGGTGTTGTAAAGTCAATGCTGGTCAATTGCTTCTCCTCTTGATAGTGTCTCGAATTCGTTGATTCATGGGTATCTACGAGCGAAACTGGGAACCGGATCAATCGAACAGGCGCTTCCCCGGCTCGTCGGCCTGGATGACGGTCATTGGGGGGCGCCGTTCAGCTGGGCTGCCTTGGCGAGCGGGGCAGCCCCAACAGAATCGCAACGGGACCGGTCGCCAGCAGCCAGAGGGCGGTATGCAGTCCGGAATGCTGAGCAAGAAGACCGACCAGGACGGGCGGAATGGCTGCTCCCGTTCCAAAGATGGTGGACACCGCCATGGCGGTCCCGCTGCGGTCCGGTAGCTCGGCGTAGAGACGCGCCTGGAGTACCGGATACCAGCCGGCGTTGATCAGGGCGAGACAACCCACCAACAGGAGCTTGGGGATCAGGCTCGGAACCAGGAGCAGCAAGGGAAAGACGATCAGCGCGACGAGCGCCGAAACCCGCAGATAGAGAAGACCATCGAGTCGCTCCAGCAGGGGTAGGAGCAGGAGGCTGCCGGCAAGGCCCGCCGCGGTCCACACGGTGACCGCCAGCGCCGCCTGGGAGGCGGTGGCGCCGGCCACATCGACGAAGTACAGGGCGAGGTAGCCCAGAAGCACGTCTTCCAAGAGGTCGGCGCACTCGAGCAGGGCGAGCCAGCGGAGAACGTTGGGCCGGCGCACCTCGTGCAGCGCGTCCCGGAGACCGGTCAGAAGGCTCTCTTCGCCATCCAGGCGGCTGTGCCGATCGAGTTGGCGGGCGGCCAGAACGATAGCGGGAAGGGTGAGGAGAGCGAAGGCGGCGAAGAGCGGGCGCCAGCCGAGATGGAGGATGACGAAGCCGGCTAGAAGGACGGGGCCGGCGACGGCGCCCACCGCCCCGGCGACGTTCCAGCGTGCCATATTCTGCTCGCGCCGGGCCGGCGCCAGGTCCATGAGCGTCGCCTGCGACAGGCTGACGAAGGCGCCGGAGGCGGGATAACACAGCGCCGATGCCAGCAGCATGAGTGGAAGGCTCAGACTGACGGCGAAGAGCAACAAGCTGGCGGCAAACGTCAGCCCGCCACCCAGGATCAGGCGGCTCCGCCACCCGGTATTGCCCAGCACGCCGACCACCGGCTCGATTACGTTGCTGACGATGGTGGGCAGGCTGAGGAGGAGGCCGACCTGGGTGTACTGCAGGCCGAGGTCGTGACGAATCAGCGGCCAGGACGCTTCACGCGCCCCGAACACGAGTTCGTCGAGCAGCTCGATCAGGAGCAGCGTGGCTAGAAGGAGGCTAGTAGCGCGGAGGCGTCAATTGGGGGCGTTGGGCACGAAAACTCTCCCAGGAGATATCAGTCACGTTCTTATTAGGATGATAGCGAAAATGGTGTGGTCTGCTCTGCGTCCACGTCCCACTCGCGTGCCTCTCCGCCAAAGCCTTGATCGCTGATCGGGACCACGCAGAACTCATTGCCGCAGGGGTCTTCCATCACGTTCCAGCCCTCGACCTGGCCGGTGCGGCGCGCGCCGAACGACTCCAGCCGCACCGATTCTGCTTCGACGTCGTCCGTCTCGATATCCAGATGGACCCGGCTCTTGGCGGTCTTCGGTTCGCACACCGACTGCAGCAGCAGTTTCAGCCCAGGCTGCGGCGACTCGAGCGATACATACGGCTCGTCCCGGCCAACGACCTCCGTTCCAAGGGCGCGAGTCCAGAAGGCGACTCCCGCCTCCAGATCATCACAGTCGATCACCAGAGATTGCAATCTGCTGCGGTGCATAGCTGTCTCCTCCTCCTACTCGTCCGTCACACAGCATTATGGCGCCCAGAGCGCCACAGCGTACCGTGAATCTGGGGCCGGGTTCGGCCCTCTGCCTAACCCGCGAAATCCACGCAGGCAGGAGCGATCGTCACATGGGAGGAAGGCATTCCGTTGGGATTAGCGAAGTGTGTATTTTCTGCTCCATGAGCGGCCACCATCATTGGTGAAAAAAACTACCCCTCGTCGCTCATTTGGTTGTCGGGCGAGAGTCCGTCCGGCAATCCAACCATACCGAGTGCCAACAAATGAAGCACTCATACCAATCCCGTTTAGTCACGCCGCATTATCGGTAGGGAGGTGATGGAGGTTCTCGATGATCCAGTGCCAGCCGGTAAGGCTAGTGATCCGCTCAGGATCGGCATCGAGTTCGGTCAGGATCGCCTCGACGGCCGCCACCTTGTCGGCAATGGTCGGATAGACCGCACCCTCGATCCCGGCCCGCAGATGCTCGAAGATGCGCTGGATGCGCTGGCACACCTTCACGCCACATCGTCCCCACACCCGTCGGGTGGTCCCGATCAGCCCGACTCGCATCTCGTCCGCCCAGCCCACACGTCGTTCAGCGATGATGCCGGCCGCCGTCAGGTTGACAGTACGCCCCCTTTTTTCGAGGCCTCCTGGTCCTCCAGGTTGGCCGTGGTGTGCAGGGGGCGTGGCACCTTGGGCGCACAACGCAACCGAGCCAGCAGGGTGTACATCCCGCCTTCGCTCTAGGTCACTCCGAAAGTCTCGGTGATCCACACCCGGATAGTGGCTGCGCTGCGGAAGCGTCCGGTCTCCACTTCCTTCGCCACCTGTTCCTGGTGCTCCGGCGTCAAGCGAGGCGGCTGCCCCGGTCCACCCAGCCGGTGGGAGCGGACCGCCGCCAACCCGCCCGTGCGATACCATCCCACCCAGCGCTGGACCGTGCGGTATTCCACGCCGATCGCGCTCGCCACCTCGCCCACCAGCCGCGTGTCACCACGCAGCAGCCAAAGCGCCTGCACTCGCTGCCGCAGGGCGGGATCCCGCTCGGCCCGGTACGCCGTACGCAATGCTTCCTCGGTATCCTCGTCGCGCCATGCCACCACGAACGGTCGCCCTCGTCTCGCCATCTCGGGTTCCTCCTGTCTGACCCGACTTTACGACATCAGTGTGAGGGTTTGGTATTACAGGAGCCAATTGTCGGCCGGGCCACGCATGCCGTGGGTACGCCGGCCCAAACCCGCTTCAGTCAACCATCGTGAGCTAATGGCCACCATAGCCGCTGTGCTCATACACCAGGTGCGAGGCGCGACTGAAGCGTTGGTCGCTGCTGATCGCCGCCCAGTGAGCGAGTGCGCTGAAGATGGGATCGTAGGCCACCGTCTTGCACCGGCCAGTCGGATCGTTTTCGCGGCAGCCGACGGTACGCGTGTCCCCCATCTGATCGATCGAGCCGTCGCTTTTCACCCGTGATAGCTCCCACGCCTCGCCGCGCTGCAAGGCGGCATACAGCGCCTTCCGCAGGTGCCCAGTAGCCAGTAGCTCGAGGTAGCGGCTGGCGTTGACCATGCCCAACGCCTGGTACCCGGAATCGTGGCCACCGTCCTCCGGCATGACCCCGTCGCGTTGTTGCAGGTGAATGCCGTGCCAGGCATAGTGTCGCGACCAGGTGACGAGGGTGCGATCTCCGGCTAGCAGTCCGGTGGCGCCCAGGGCCAGGGCGGCCTCATAAAATCGGTGGTTCTTGGTGCTGTCGTCAATCTTGCCGGCTCCTCCCACCGATCGCACCATGAACAGCGCGGCTTTGTGCATACGCCGCGTATCCCAGCGCAGGTCGGTGGCGAACTCGGGGGCGAAGCTCGAGGCCTTGAGTGCCAGCAGGGCCGGCGCTGCCTCAGAGAGAAACATGGCCGTGCCGTGAAACGGCCAGGCGGAGCCGGGAAAGGAACCGTCGGCCGCCTGCCGCGCCAGCCCAAAGTGGAACATGCGCAGTCCCAGTTCGATCAACGATGGGTCGTGGGCGCGACGCAGTATGCCATCCAGCACATCGACAGCGCCCGCCCGCTGGTATTCCAGAAACCAGGAGCTGGCGGGATCTGAGATATTTGGGCCATACGAGCCGTTCGCCGCGGGCGTATTCTGACCGGACCAATAGAGGACGTCATACACCGGCGCGCTGGTTTCCACGTTCACCATGGCAGCCACCCGGCGCGACCGTCTCGAGATGTGGGGCGCTGACGGTGGCCCGAGAGTGACACGAGCTATCGTGGCCCGAGCACCGGCGACAATTGTCGTGAAATGGTCGGGAGTCGATAGCGCGAGGTTATCTCTGGGTTGGGCGCCGGGTAGGAGCATGGCCAGCGCGACCGCGAGCACCAACAATGGAACTCTCCACATAGTACTTCTGTACGTCTTCCTGAGAGTCGTATGGTCATTATACGTTGGTGGGAGAGCCGCGGCACGTCGGGGGGGGGCCATACGTCCCCTATCTCGTGTTTCCTATGGCTCCTGCCTCCTGATACCGGGGATCTTGTCGAAGTCGGTATCAAAGCTCACGATCTCCTCCAGGTGCAACTGCTCCATCAGCACCGCATGATACGCATCGGCAAAGGGAAGGTTGCGCTCCACATAGAGGGCAAAGACCTTGCGGAACTTTCGCTTGCCAGGCAGCGCAACCCCGGGTAGCTCGAGCAGCGGAAGAAGGTTCGTGCGGATCTCGGCTCTGCTTTTCTTGTACCGTCGCTGCAGGGTGAAGACAGTCTCGAAGACCACGGTATCGGCAAGATGCACCTCGACCTCACCGTTCTCCACGCGCAGAAGAAACATTGTGGCGCGTGGAGACTGCTTGGGGTTATCTTGCAGCAAATGGCGAAGCAGGATGTTGGTGTCCAGAAATGCTGGCGCCATTACTTAGTCGGCTCGCTCCAGCGCTCCTTCCGCAATCGCCTCCTCCGCTGCTTGACGCAATGCTTCAGCCGTTAGCGGAGGAGCATCGCTCTTAAGCACGCCGGCAGTCCGAGCGACAACGCTACCTCGCCGTTGCAGCCGCACCTGATCGTCCTCCACAATAAAGGCGAGTTTGTCGTGGGCCGAGACGCCCAGCAGCTTACGCACTTCGACCGGGATCGTCACCTGGCCCTTGGTCGTCACGCTGGCCAGCACTTCTTTCATGGGCGGTCCTTGAATGATTCATATGGGTAAGGATAGCAGGTAACTATCATTACCAGGCCGAATCCGATTCGCTCGGGATATCTTGCCGATATAAAGGAAAAGGTCCCGCGGCGTGAACGCCGCGGGACCTTTCGGCTGAAGGAGAGGCGCTAGGTAGTGGTCGCGAATCCAGCGGTACTTGCCAGCACCGCCCACAACTCGTTGAACTGCCTGTTGCAGAGGCCGCGCACGCTGACTCCATGCGTGCCCGCCGCCGTCGAGATGGTCACGAAGCGGGCGGCAACGTCGGGAAGCACCGTGCCGCACTGCCGCATCCCCGGCATGGCGCCGAATCCTTCGGCATCGGCCAGTTTCTGCAGACCGTTCATGCTATTTTTCGGGTCAAGGAGATGCGTGTTGGTGGGCTTGCGGTAGTCGTTGCCCACGATCGACCCGTTGTAGTTGAAGGTCACGTTCCAGGGGCGGATATTCCCGCCCTCGATGCCAAAGGTAATCGTGGCCTGGCCGTAGCTGGACTTGAGGTGGACCGGATAGCGCTTGTGGCCGGCGGCAGCGTTTGGACTGGCCAGCGCGTTGAAGGGGAGTGCCAGTGCCAGGAACAAGGCTACCCCAAGTGAGCGGGTCATTCGCAGCCGATTTATCAAGATCATGCGACGTTCTCCTTTGGATCACTGTTTCCGGAAGGGCCCTCCCACAGTGATAACGTCGCTCGAGGCTCAGATGTGACAGGGGTATTTCAAGGGGCGTGCCCCCTGGCCACCTCGCGGAGGGGAGGGGGGAGGGAGGGCGCTACAGCTTCGGGAGTACTTCGCTGCCGTAGAACTCGATCACCCGCCGCTGATCGGGCTGACAGGAATGGACGAAGATGTGTGTCACGCCACCTTCGATCAGTTTTTGCAGCGCATCCACATGCACCCGCGGATCCTCGCTAACCGGCCAGGAGCCGTAGACCTCTTCCAGGGGCACGTCCTGCTCGGCGCGGCGCTGGATGTCTCGCGGATCCGGGTCATCGACGTACAGGTCCCAGGCCTTGGGCATGAAGCGCCAGAGCGGCACGTACTGTTGTGCCACGGATTCATCGCCAACAATCACCATCTGCTCGGCGACGATGGCCAGGTTCGCGGGTTCCTTGCCGGCCGAGCGGGCGCCATCCTCGAACGCCTGACGTAGCTCCGGCTGCACGGCGCGCTCTGCGTCCGTCACCAGCCCATCGCCGTGCTTGCCGGCGGAACGCATGCTTTCCTCCCCGCTGGCCGCAAGATAGATCGGTACTGGTGGCGACGGTATGTCGTAGAGCCTGGCGTGTACCTGGTAATACTCTCCCTGGTGCTCCACGCGCTCGCCGCTCCACAGCTGGCGGATCAGCTCGACCGCCTCCACCACCCGCTCGTTGCGCTCCTTAAAGTCGCCCCAGCCGCTGCCCGAGGCGGCCTCGTTCAAGGCCTCGCCGCTGCCCACTCCGAGGAACACGCGCCCAGGCGCCAGGATGCCGAGTGAGGCAAAGGCCTCCGCCACGATCGCCGGATTGTACCGATAGGTAGGGCAGGTCACTCCCGTGCCCATCAGGATGCGCTGAGTGCGCTGACCAGTGGCGGCCAGCGTGACCCATGCGTGGCTGGCATGCCCCTGGTTGTCCTGCCAGGGCTGGAAGTGATCGCTGGTCCATACTGCATCGAAGCCGGCTTGCTCGGCCGCCGGCGCTAGCTCCACCAACTCGTCCACGCGAAATTGCTCGGCCGACAGCACAAATCCAATGATTGGTTGACGATGCCCCGGGGCGCTCTGATTCGTCCGTTCCATGCGCATTCGATCTCCCTTCGATGGCTGGCCCATTACCAGTGCCCGGGAAAAATATCGGTCGGTTAGCGAGTCACCCTGAATTGGCTGCTCGCGGTCCCCGAAGCCCTGGTGGGTGCATAGTGCGCCTCGACATGGACCAACGCTCGCATGTTCAGTGCCTGGGGCAAATGTGCCGGCACGTTGACATGCGTCACGACGCTGCCCGACCAGTCGAGGGTCAGGGTTTGGTGGCTGACCAGGTGTGTGCCGGGGAAGGAGACCGACAGGACGACCCGCGCGCCGGGCCAGTAATGGACGGCGATATGCTCGCGCAGCCCCGGCCGGACGTGCGCCGGCCAGGAACGAATCTCGGCCCGCACGTGCGTGTCCCAGTAGCCCAGATGCGCTTTCGGGCTCACGATGTCGTAGCTGGCCGGCACATCGGGGCCAAACGGATTATTATTGAACTCAGCGTAGATGTGGCAGCCGGCGTGTGACAAATGCTGCAGCGCCAGTGCTCGGACCGGATAGCCGATGAACTGCCCCGCCGCATCGGTACGCGGGCCCCGACTTCCGCTAAACCACGTGTTGCCGAAACGTTCGCGCGCAGCAAAGAACCAGTTCGGGCAGGCCATCATGATCGATAGCCGGGTGAGTGGAGGCAGATGGGCACCGGACAGGCGGAACACATCGCCCCTATGGCCGAGCGACGGCGTCGCCAGCAGAATCGAGGGCGGAGGCTGGGCGTTCGACGGCTGAGGCTGACCGTTCGGCGGCGGTGGCGGGCTAGACTGAGCCTGTACCGTCGGCACAGCGCCCTCGCGCGGAACAAACCCCACCATCAAAAGCAGAGCGACCATGCCATAGGCACACTTCGCCCGCTGTGCACGCCTCATGCAGCAAGCATACGCGGGACCGGAGCTGAATAGCAACAGTGAACGCTTCGTCCCGGCGTCGGTTCGTTCTTAACTGGACGAATGGTATCCACGTTTTGCGCTATCCGTGGCCGGGCAGTAAGAATCAAGGATGCAATTTGACCATTTCACAATCGCCATGTTGATCCTTCGTCCCGACGCTCCGCAACGAAGTAGCAGCAGCCCTACAGGATGCCCACATGGCACATCTTGCCGAACTCCATGAGGCCGGCCATTTGCTTGCGGCTGGCCCGCTCCTCGGGGACGATACGTTCCGTGGATTGAGCATCTTGAACGTTGGCTCGGAGGTGGGCCGTGCGCTGAAGGAACAGGACCCTGCGGTGCTTGCCGGACGGTTCTCGGTCACTCTCCTGCCCTGGATTGTTCCAAGCGGCGCGATGTCGTTCTCCCCCACCCACTTCCCCCGGTCGATAACAGAGGCCGAGAGCGGCTGACCGCCGAGTGAAAAAGTTGTCGCTGAGACACAGGGGCTGGCCGGGGTGGGAACCCGGCCACTACCGGGAACAATAGCTCGGCTGGGGAACGCCTTCGTTAATCCACCATTGGTGATGTAGTGGCCGTGGCTCCTGCCCGGCCAGCCTTCGGATGCTGTTGATGGTGGGTACGTTAACGGGTATGGTGTCAACCCAGGCGCGGATGATGACATCCGTCCCAGATCCGGGCAGCCGGCGGACCACGCCCGCATGGGTCGAAAGTCCCTCGGCAAAGAGGCCATTCGCCTCTCTACAACACGGCGTGCAAATGGTGTACTACAAGAGATCCAATCAATCTCCTTTCCTTGCTCTTGGGGCAAGTCCGGGCCTCTCCTTCCCGGACTTGCCCCTCCTCCTATCTCGGCGCGCGGGGCGTATGGTCGTATCCATCCGACGGGGTACGATGTGGGTATGAGGAGGCGATCAGGAGTGGACATCATGACCTCGTTCCCGTGCGAAGAAGCAACGATTGCGCAGTTGAGCGATGGGCTGCGGCAAGGCCAGTTCAACGTTGTCGAACTCGTCGCCTGGTATCTGGCCAGAATCGAGGCGATCGATCGCGCCGGGCCGACCCTGCGATCGGTGATCGAGGTGAACCCAGAGGCGCTCGAGATCGCGGCAGCCCTGGACGGCGAACGGGCCGCGGGATCGCGCCGGGGTCCGCTCCATTGGATTCCTGTGCTGCTGAAGGACAACATCGACACCGACGACCAGTTGCACACCACCGCCGGCTCGCTGGCTCTGCTGCAGGGACGCCCAAAGCGCGATGCCTTCGTGGCCGCACAACTGCGGCGAGCCGGCGCCGTGATCCTGGGCAAGGTCAACTTGAGCGAGTGGGCAAACTTCCGCTCTACTCGATCCTCCAGTGGGTGGAGCGCGCGTGGTGGTCAGGCGCTCAACCCTTATGCGCTGGACCGCACGCCCTGCGGCTCCAGTTCCGGGTCGGCAACCGCCGTGGCCGCCAACCTGGCGGCCGTTTCGGTGGGCACCGAGACCGATGGCTCGATTCTGTGTCCCGCCGCAATGAGTTGCGTGGTGGGCATCAAGCCCACCGTAGGGCTCACCAGCCGGTCTGGTGTGATCCCCGTCTCCCACAGCCAGGACACGGTCGGTCCCTTTGGGCGCACCGTGGCCGACGCCGCTCTCCTGCTGGGCGCCATGACCGGCATCGACCCGCGCGATCCGGCCACCGCCGAGAGCCGTGGCCGCGCTGCCGCCGACTATAGCGTGTTCCTGGACGCTGAGGGGCTGCGCGGCGCCCGGCTGGGCGTGCCGCGCACCCTGTATTTTGGCTACAGCGCGCCGGCCGATGCCGCCGCCGAGCAGGCGCTGCGCGTGATCCGTGAAGCCGGCGGCACGCTGGTCGACCCGGCGGACATCCCAACCGCCAGGCAGATGAAAGAGGGCCTCGGCGAGCTGGAGGTGCTGCTCTACGAGTGCAAGGCGGGGCTCAACGCCTATCTCGCCCAGCGCGGCCCGGAGGATGCCGTTCACTCATTGGAGGAGTTGATAGCGTTCAACCGCGCCCACGCGGCGGAAGAGATGCCCTACTTCGGTCAGGAGACGCTGGAGCTGGCGCAGGCCAAGGGGCCGTTGAGCGAGCCGGCCTACCGCGAGACGCTGGCGACCAACCGCCGCCTCTCGCGTGGGGAGGGAATCGATGCCATACTCGACGAGCACCGGCTGGATGCCCTGGTCCTGCCCACCACTGGCGTACCCTGGAAGATCGACCATCTGTGCGGCGATCACCACGGCGGCGGCGGCAGCTCCCAGCCGGCCGCCCTGGCGGGCTATCCCGCCATCACGGTACCAGCCGGCTGGTATCAGGGGTTGCCGCTGGGTATCACCTTCCTGGGTCGTGCCTTCAGCGAACCAGTGCTAATCAAGCTAGCCCATGCCTACGAGCAGGCGACACACTGCCGGCGCGCGCCCACCTACCCTGCCACCGTGGGATAGTGGGACCGGCCTCTCTTGCCGAATGCTTCGAATCCCACTACAGTAGGGGTATCGGCAGTATTGGTGGCACGCCTTCACTAGAAGCAGCGCCACGGTCTACCATTACTGTCACCATTAGAAAGAGGAGAGCAGCACGTGATTCGGCGAATAATTCTGGCTGTGGCCTTGATGGTGCTGGGAGTAGTGGGCGCGCTCCCACGCGCACCTGTTTCCGCGTCGGCGACCACGGCGCCGCAGACGACCACGGCGCCGCAACCGAAGCAGTACTATCTGGCGCTGGGCGACTCCATTACCTTCGGGTATCAGCAAGCGCGGATCGAGGCCGAGGTGAAAGCAACGGGCACGGTCAACCCGGCGGACTTTACCACCGGTGTAGCCGACGACTACCTGCGCATCCTCCAGGTTCTTCGCCCTGGTATCCAGTTAGTGAATTATGCCTGCCCGGGCGAAACCTCCACCCAATTCGTCTCGGTCAGCGGCTGCCCATCATTCTCCTACCAGGGGCGCCCCTTCCCGCTGCACAATGAGTTTACCGGCACGCAGCTTGCGGCTGCCCTTGCGTTTATCGCGGCCCACCCCGGTCAGGTGAGCCCAATCACGGTCGATATCGGCGCCAACGATGTAACGCAGTTAATTTCCACCTGTGGCGGCCTGGGCAACCTGACCTGCGTGGCCTCGGCCTTCCCCGCCGTCCTCAAGACGTTTGGTCAGAATCTGGCTCAGATTCTCGGCGCCCTGCGTCAGGCGGCGCCCGATGCCAGCATTAGCGTGCTCGAGCCGTACAATCCGTACATCGTGGTTTCGCCTTCGTCCAGCGTCCTGGGGGACACTGTGAACAAGGTGATCGCCCAAATTGCGGCAGCCGCTCATGTCAACGTGGCGGACGCCTTTACGCCGTTTAATGTGAGCCCGCCGCAGCCGCAGACGATCTGTGCCTTGACTGCCTTCTGCACGCCGGCCCATGACATTCACCCCACCGACGCCGGCTATCTGCGGCTCGCCCAGGCGTTCTACGATTCCTCCGGCTTTGCCGGCGGCGCGCCCGGCTTCCTGGTTACCTGGACCAGCAGCATGCCCGGCCAGGGGGAGGTGTATTTCGGCTCCGGTCCCGGCTGCACGGGTCTGGTAGAGGTGGCAACACAGGACGTCTTCACCAATAGTATGCAGCACGCCATCCTGGTGAGCGGCAACGACCTGCCCGGCACGGTGGGCGATGCCGGCATCCGGCCCGGAGGTACCTACTCCTACGAGATTGTCACCGTTACCCGGACCGGCCCCCAGATCGACAACAACGGCGGCATGTGCTACACGGTGACCGCGCCGAAGAGTTCGTAGTCTCTACAAAGGGCATCAGCGGGTCCCGCTGATGCCCTGGTGTTCTACGCTCGGGCCGGGCTGGCTGCCCCCAGCGTCATTTCGCCGATCACATAATGCACATAGTCGGCGACGAACTCGCGCTCCTCGACGCCGTCCAGGATCATGCACTCCAGCACCTCGACGGCCTCCGGCATGACGTCGTGGAGTTCATCCACCACCGTCCGCTCCGCACGGGACGGGTGCGGGTCCACCACAAACTGGTACAGCTCATCGGTCAGGGTATCCTCGTCCACTGCGAGGCGAAAGAATCGTGACATGGAGGAAGCTCCTTTCTATTGATTCTATTATGGGGAGGCTGTCCGATCGATAATCGCCGTCTGGTATGCGTGCATCGGCTTGGTGACGGCTGGCACGGCTGCATCACCCTCCCGCATTGCCCCTGGCCGGGTACAGTGTTGCGCTCGAGACGCGAGCAGCGCTCATCGGCGCAGCACCTCGGCAGCGAACGTTACCAGTATTTCTGTTTGGCCGAGCGCCGCTTGAAGATTGTTGCCGCTGACGTCGAACAGGCCGTAGTGGGCCTGATCCTTGAGGTTCAACAGTCGCGTAAGAGCATTGGCAGCCTGCTTGCCGCCGGGTTCGATCTGCTCGAAAAGCTGGGCAGCCTGATGATGATCCTGGCCTCGTGATCTGCGCCCGAGTGCATGACAACATGCTGCGTCCGACGCCGCAATACCAGCGAGGACGGCTAGCGCCGCAGCGGCAGTGACACAAACTCCAGATCCTGGCCCGGTTCGGCGCCAAGCTGTGCCACGTCCAGGAATTTGCGCGCGTGCTGCAACCGTGTGTGCGCATCGGTCGGAGAGCAGCTCTCCGTTCGCCCTCGAGTTCGCGGCGTCATTGTGTGGGAACGAGTAGCGCGCAGACGCTGGGGCCGAACAGGAGGGCCGCATCCTGCTTGAGTTCTGCCACGATCGGCGGCTCGTCTGAACATAATCGGGAGATCTCCATCTCCGCGACCTCTATGATGCCGGCATGGTTACCGGTCCAGCGACGTACGCTGGTAGCCAGACGGGCGAGTTGCTCGCGCCAGACTGGATCGTCATCGTCGATTTCCTGTGTCCGAACGATGAAGAGGTCGATGTCGCTCCGTGTGTCGCCGTCGCCTCGGACCGCAGAGCCGAAGATGGAGGCATGGATTGGTACCACACTCCAGCTCTCGATAGCGTGACACAGACGTCGCACAAGTTCTGCCCGCATACCGGCAAGGAGAGTCACCGCAGGAGCGGCAAGGTGTTCACGGTTAAGCGTAAACAGAAGTGCCCTGCCTGCCTCCTGGCGATCGACCAACCCATGCTCGGAGAGGCGATTCAGCACCGCACGCACTCCTGTATGCGACTTCCGACCGGCCAAGCGAGAGACTTCGCGACCAGTGAGTGGCCGGCTCGTCCCAGCGAGCACACTCAGCACGTCGCTGTCGAGGGTAGGACAGATAGCCGTGTAGGGTCGAGTAACGTCCATTTGATCAGTATAGTCTCCATATGGACAAAATATCGTCCACGCAGGGGGCAAGAACGCCCACGCTGAAAAGCATCCTCGCTGGAGTTTACGCCTTCACCACGGCCAGTGCGTCTCAGGGCACTCAGGTACTCTGGGCGGCACTTACCAGATATGCGGAAGGGCGCCACATGGTGCATCATGTGGCGCCCCCGCCTCCCCCAGCGGACCCCGTAAACGGACTCCGTCGTGATCTCACCGGTGATGGCTCGGCGCCGTGCGGGTCAGAGCTACATGCGCGGCGCCGGGCCAGGAATAATGTCCTTCACCCCGGGAGGTCTGCTTTAATTGTGACAATCCGGCGTATCTGACACTATAGGGCCAGCAGAGTACTTTTGTTGTAGGGCGGGTATTAGTCCCCCCGCACACGGCCCATCACCTCGGCGCGGAATGTGAATTATGAGTAACTCTCTCGCGGTCCTCCTCTTCGAAACCCCAGCAGCCGGCGGCGATGCGCTGATACACGAGCTACAAACGGGCGGCCGGCAGGTCGTCAGCCACTGCGTGGGTTCTCTTGAGGAATTACATGAAGCGCTCGATCGGCGGGGTTGGAACGTGGTACTGGCGGCGTGTCGCCGGTCGCCCATGGAGGCGGACCCGCCACTGGCCATGGTGCGGGGCTTGAACGCCGATCTTCCCTTTATCATCGTGGCCCCGAGCGTGGACGAAGAACAGGCGGTGACGGCGCTGAAGAGCGGAGCGTATGACATCGTGCGCCGGGATCATCTGGCCCGGCTAGTTCCGGTGGTGGAACGCGCCCTGCGCGAGGCCGAGGGACGGCGTGTGCGCCGGCAAGCCGAGGAGGCGCTGCGGGCCAGCGAAGAGCGGTATCGCGAGTTGGTGGAAAACGCCAACGACGCGGTGTTTACCCTCGATCTCGCCGGCAACTTCACTTCCTTTAACGCGGCCGGCGAACAGATCAGCGGCTACTCCCGGGAGCGGCTACGCACCATGAATATGGCCGAAGTACTGACCCCGGCGAGCTATCAACAGGCACTGGAGATGATTCGCCTCAAGCTGCAAGAGGATCGACCCACCATCTATGAACTGACGCTGATCGCGGCCGATGGTCGTGAGGTTCCGCTGGAGGTCAGCACTCGGCTGATCTACCACCACGCACGGCCGGCAGGAGTTCAAGGGATCGCTCGCGACATGACGGAACGGCGACTGGCCGAGGAAGAGCTGCGCTCGCGGGAGCGCAAGCAGGCGGCCGTTGCTCAGCTAGGGCAGGATGCCCTGGCCATTACCGATCTGGTGGTGTTGTTCGACGACACGGTACGGACCGTGGCTGCCACGCTGGACCTCGAGTATTGCTCAATCCTCGAACTGCTGAAGGACGGGACGGTGCTGCGCTCCCGGGCCGGTGTCGGATGGCGACGTGGTCTGATTGGCCGGGGCACCGTGGGTGCTGGTCCGGAGTCGCAGGCCGGATATACGTTGCTCTCCAGCGAGCCGGTGATTATGGACGATCTGCGCACGGAGCGCCGCTTTACCATACCGGCGGTGCTAACCGACCACGCGGTCACCAGCGGCATCAGTGCGATTGTGCAGGGCCACGTGCATCCCTTTGGGGTGCTGAGCGCCTTCACTGCCCGACGGCGCAGCTTTACGCGGGACGACGCGCACTTCCTGCAGGCAGTGGCGAATGTCGTGGCCACGGCTGTCCAGCGTAAACGGCTGGAGGAAGAGGGCGCGCGTCATAGTAAGGAGTTGGCGACACGGGTGCTACAGGCTCAGGAGGAGGAGCGGAAGCGTATCGCCCGTGAGTTGCACGATGAAACCGCGCAGTCGCTCTCCATGCTGCTGACCAATCTGGATCTGCTGGAACCCCATATCCCCGCAGGAAACGGCGCCCTTCGCTCCGGCTTCGAGCGCGTGGGGGCGTTGGCCAAACGCACCCTGGATAGCACACGAGCGCTATCGCACGATCTGCGGCCCACCATTCTGGACGATGCCGGGCTGGCAGCCGCGCTGGAATGGCTGAGCGCAGAGTTTGAACGGGAGAACGGCTGCCCGGTGCGGATTGACGCGCTGTGGGAGGAGTCCAACGGACGGTATCCCGAACTGGAAATGGCGCTCTTCCGCATCGCTCAGGAGGCGCTGACCAATTGCGGGAAGCATGCCAACGCCTCGCTGGTACGCCTCCGGCTGCGTCCTCAGCGCGATTCGGTGGAGCTGACCGTGCGCGATGATGGGCGTGGCTTCGATCGCGCCGCGGTGCCGGGACCAACGCGCGAGGGCCGGCTCGGGCTGTATGGTATGCAGGAGCGCGCGGCGCTGCTGGGCGGTACGCTGGAGGTGGTCACCGCGCCGGAGATGGGAACCGAGATCAGGGTGCGCCTGCCTGTGCCGCGTTTTGACACTGCCGCTCCCGCGTGGGTCGCCGGTCGGGGAGAGGCGAGATGAACGGCAAGCCAATTCGCGTGGTGGTGGCGGACGATCACGCCATTGTCCGCGAGGGGTTGCGGCTGGTCCTGGCCGCTCAGCCCACGATCAGTGTGGTGGGCGAGGCGGGGGACGGCAACGAGGCGCTGGCCTTGGTCGAGCAATTGGGTCCCGATGTGGTGGTGATGGATATCGCCATGCCCAATCTCAACGGGTTAGATGCCACCCGGCATATCCGCCGGCGCTTCCCAGACGTGAAGGTGGTGATTCTCACCATGCACGAGAACCAGCTCTATGTCCTGCAGATTGTGAAAGCCGGGGCTACCGGTTGCGTGTTAAAGCGCTCGCTCGGCCGGGAGTTGGTCGATGCGATTGAAGCGGCGGCCCGGGGCGAAACCTACTTTTCGCCGGCCATCGCCACCTCCGTGCTCCAGGACTACCGACGCCTACTCTCCCGTCCGACCATGGACGAGCCGGATGTCCTGACGCTGCGCGAGCGAGAGGTTCTTCAGCTCATCGCCGAGGGCAAAACCAACCGGGATATTGCGGCACTGCTGACGGTGTCGATCAAGACCGTTCAGGCTCATCGGACCCACATCATGAACAAGCTGGATATGCACGACCGCACGGAGCTGGTGAAGTACGCGATACGCGCCGGTATGATCAGCGCGGAGTAACCGCCTCCTCCCCCCGACGGCCCCCCGGCCCCCTCGCCGGGGGGGAGGGGGAGATTCTTGGGAGAAGCGTTTTCATCTAAAGCTCAACTCCAGTGCAAACCGGACGACCGTGAGAGACAGTGTCTCTCTTAGTAGCTCCCTCCCCTCTGGAGGGGGGGCTCTGGTGGCTTGCCACCTGCCGCCGGAGTTCCGCTACCTCGGACAGGGCCTGCTGATGGTACTGAAAATTCACGTCGCGACGCTCAACCTCCCGCCGCAACTGGTCCAACTGTTGTTCGTATTCCTCGCGTTGCCGGACCATCTCTTCCTGGGCCATCGTGAGTTGGTATTCCACCAGAACGGCGCGTTGGGCCATCTGGAGCGCCTGCGTCCCCAGCGACATGAGGGTCTGAAAATTACCGATGTCCTCTTGCAGATCGCCGACCTGGTGCCCCAGGTCGGATAACGATGCCTGCAGTTCCTGGCTCCGACTCAGTGGATCCAAGCGGTGCCGATCTTCGTTCTCTGGTGCCATGTCACTGCCCTCTGAAACGGCCATCCGGTATCAGCTCGCAGCCACCCGCCGGACCGGAGGAAGTCAGTGTCGTGAGATGGAGGATACGTGCCTGCCCCGGGGAGCGGGCAGGCATGCAGGGCGCATCTCGATGAAACAATCGGACGGGTCAGCGCGCAAAGTCAATGGTGACAATGTACGCCGATCCGCTGCGACCAATGCCGACGCCGGCATATCGGTAGTTTCCAATAATTTTAGCCAGGTGGATGGGGCTGATGAACAGACCGAGCACCGCCATTCGGATGTTCTCGGCGGTCGCTACATCCTCACGCCACGTGCGCGCTATGCAAACCGGCGCGCGCTACCCGTTGTCGCGCCGTTGAGCCGTCTGACCCAATGTGAGGATGCGTATAAAAATAGCCACCCCGGATGATATCGGCGGTATGGCCCTTGGCGGCGCGCAGCACATTCGCTTGCATCGTCAAGTTGGGCAGATTCAGGCCAAGCCGCGCTGCATTGAGCAAGTTGAGGACCACCGTCGCCAGCTGGCTGCCTTTTCCCCGGGGTGGATCTGTCGAGAAGGGTAGATCCTGCGGCAGCGCCGGTTTCACACCGTGGAAGACCAGCACGCTGAAGACACTGATAGCGGCTGTGTTGTTGATTTCGACCCGGTAGGCGCCGGGAGTGTTCAACGGGAGGGTGCCCGAGAAGGCCGTGCCGTCCACCTTCAGCTTGTATCGTTTGACATGCCCGTCCGGCAATCCGACGGCGAAGGTATGTTGCAGTGGCACATTGGCCGAGCCGTGAAACTGGACCGTCCGCGTCGCTGCCGGGATGTTCACCGGCAGGCCGCTGAGCGTGCCGCTCGCGGGTGGATCGCTGAAGGCGTTCTGCAGGCCAAACCCGCCACTAAAATTAAAGCCGACGCTGGCGGCCGCAGTGGGCAGATGCAGATTGTAGATCGCATCTCGGTAGCCGGGCGCCCAAAGATGGACCAGTGCCTGACCGGTGGTTTGCAGGGAGACCGAGTACTGTCCCGCCGAGTTGGCCGTGACCGACGTATGCTCCATAAACACCGTGGCAAACGGCACCGCGCCGCCGGTCGTACTGAAGACCGTGCCATGGACGGTTATGCCGGCGCGGGCGGGAGCCGCATGAGATGGAGCGGTAGCCAGGCCACCTCCAGCCACAATCAAAGCACAGGTGAGGGCGGACGCTCCACGCAGGGCTCGACCACACGCGATAGTGGGGAAGTGCAGTCGGGAAGCAACCGTTCTCATAGTCGTGGCACCTGTTCTGTTGGACTAGGCGAGTGGACGCATGGTTCGAGCTTAATCTATCAATATTATATTAGCGGGCGCTGTCAATCAGGGGGGATGAAGGGGGAAAAACACGGAAAGGGTGAGGCGGAGGCGGAGGCAGTTCGACTGTCGTGGTGCCTATACTGGGGCTGATGGTAGGCCCAGTACAGCCAACGAGGAGGTCAGGCCATGGCTCAACAGGCGATCCACCCCCGGAGGATGCCGAGATGGCTCCATGATGACTGTGAGGAGGATTTGGTGGGCGCCGACTGGCATCAGGATGCGATCCGCGAGCTTTCCACCGGGCTGAAGAACCTCGCGCGGACTCGTCAGCTCTCCTGGCATGTCGGGGATCAGCTCACGCTGGTGGCGACCAGGCCGGACGGTTCCGTTTGGCGGCCCAGCCCCGACGTCATGATTCATCCCACGGCAGGGCCGGAAAAGCGGGCCGAGCTGAGGGTGATCGCTGATGGCCTGCCGACCCTCATCATTGAAGTGGCCGGCCCATCGACCTGGGAGAATGACATCGACATGGTGGCTGGCAAGGTATGGGGGTATCTCCAGCTTGGCGTGTCGAACTATCTGGTCTTTGATCCGCGAGGCGATCTTCTGCGAGAGCCGTGTCGCGGCTGGCAGATTGATGCTGGTATGGTCCACCATTGGCGTCCGCGAGCGGACGGACGCTACCACGTGACCGGGCTGAGCATCTCGTTCGCGCCGGAGGGCAACTTGCTGCGGAGCTTCGATCGGGACGGACAGCCCGTCCCATTCACCTTCGAGCTGTCGAGACGCATTGCCGAGCTGGAAGCAGAGAATTCCACGCTTCGAGACCGGAGCGGGCGCGAGGAATAGGGATATGGTGGGCCAGCATGAAGTCATCAGAACAGGGTATGATGGAGCAGGCCCATTTCCACGCATGACCAGGGCGGGCCCGGTCAAAAGCCGGACCCGCCCCCTCCCCCATCGCATGACGTGTCAGTTGTCCGTTTTCTGCTGAGAGGTGGGAGTGGGCCGCGGTTGATTCGGCCCGCCCCCCCAGAGACAAGGAGAACTCTCCCGTACTCTACGCGGGTGTTACCCAAACCGCAATAGCTGGAGGTTGCTTTTCGGTTACAAGTTGCGAACCGAGAGCGGAGGGCAAGTGAGGACGGGCGGCTGTTAGCCGAGGGGGAGTCGAACCGTGAAGGTCGAGCCCTTGCCTTCCCGACTTTCCACCGTGATTGTGCCGCCGTGCTGCTCCACGATTTGGCGCACCGCAGCCAGGCCGATACCGCTACCGGCAATGCGGCCGGCCACGTTACCGCCGCGGTGGAAGCGCTCGAAGATGTGCGGGAGGTCGGTGGCAGGAATCCCCAGTCCGTGGTCACTCACCTGCAGAATAGCCCATTCATCTCGCTCGCGGTCGACGGTCACGGTGACGGCGCCGCCCCTTGGGCTGTAGGCCAGCGCATTGCTCACCAGGTTCCCCAGGACGCGCTCCACCCGGTATAAGTCTCACTGACCGTGGATAGCCGTCTCGCTGCCGGCCAGCACGATCTGGTGGCGTTCGTGGACGTGCTGCGCGTCGGCCACCATTTGTCTGGCCAGCGCCACCAACTCGACGGGTTTGAGCACCAGGTCCAGTGGCTTACCCATCTGCACCCGATTCACGTCCAGCAATTCGTTCATCAGGGCCGTCATCCTGGTCGCCACGCCGTCGATTCGCTGCAATCCCTGCACCAGTTTTTCCCCCTCCAGCGTCAGCTCCGCGCGTTTCTGTAGTAGTTGTGCATGTCCCTTGATGGTGGTTAGCGGCGTCTTTAGATCGTGCGCCGCGGCCGAGAGAAAATCGTCTTTCTGACGAGCCATCTCATACTCCGCCGTCATATCCCGCACCGTCACCACGGCGCCCAACGAGGCGCCGTCCTCGCCGAGCAGTGGCGCCGCGCTGGTATGGACCACGACTTCGGAGCCGTCCGCACGGCGGACTCGGATGCCCGGCACCGTCACCGCCTCGCCGCCTCGCACGGCCCGAGCGAGGGCGGTCTCGTCCGGCGGGAACGGGTGGCCATTGAGCGTAAACAGTTCAAAGTCGTCGGAGTACGCCTCGACCGTCAGGCTCACCATGTTGGTGGAATAGATCCGACAGGCGGCTTCGTTCACGAATACGATGGCACCGTCGGCGTCGGCGATCACTACTCCGTCCGCGATCTGTCCCAGGATAGCCTCGCGTTCGGCTGCGGCTCGGGCCGACTCCTGATAGAGCCGGGTCAATTCCTCTTCAGCGCGCTTGCGCTCGGTGATATCGCGACCGATACCCTGGATCCCTATTGGTAGCCCACCACGGTACAGCAACCGGGTACTGATTTCCAGCAGCACCCGTGTGCCGTTGGTCGCGATGATTTCCAGCTCATAGGTGGTGCGCCGTTCGCCTTCCAGCTTCTGGCCAATCATCTGGCGGGCCAGACCCAGATATTCCGGCGCAATAACCTGTGCCATATTGAGCCGGCGGATTTCGTCTCGGGTGTACCCACTCATGCGCTCGGCCGCCCGATTCGCCGAGACGAAGTTGCCCTGTAAATCGAGCGTAAAGACGATGTCGCTGGCGTGCTCGAACAGGTCTCGGTATTGCTGTTCTGCACTCTGACGCTCGGTGATGTCCCGCGCCACAATGCTGAGCGCCTGAACGTTTCCCTCGTCATCCGTGACTACCGAGGAACTAACCTCGGCGGGAAACATGGTCCCATTGCGCCGTACCAGTGTGTACACCGCACTGGGTATCCGGTCCGCGGCTCGCCCTCGCAGAGCCGCGCCGGCTCGAGGGCGATCGCACGTCGCCACCAGATCGAGCACGTTACTGGCCAGAACCTGATCCAGGCTGTCGAATCCGAAGACCTCGGCCGTGTGCTGATTGGCCATACAGATGGCTCCCTCCAGCGACGCGACCACGATGCTATCCGGACAGGTCTGCATCAGGCTGCGAAACAGATGCTCGCCATTCCAGATAGTGACGGGATGCTCCTTTGTGGTGTGCTCTTGTCTCTGAGGCCGGTCGGGGTGTTCCATCAGTTGGTCCGCGCTCGGTGGCTCAACCGATCGACCAACGCCTCGCTCCCTCTCGTCCGTGGCTATGACAGCAGCTACGGTGCGCGCTGAAGCATATCGGGAGGACCTTTCCATCGTTGCATTGGCTCGCGTTCGGCCGCACCACCGCCCAAGCGGACACCGCGCGACAACTCACCCGGCGAAATGTGCTTCAGTATAGAGGCTCGTACAGCGTGGCTCAAATGCCGGTCAGTGTACGACGGCCGCCCCTTGACACTATCTCCCCTCGCGCTAGAGAATGGCGGCATGGTTGCATCGGCGGGAACGGACGTGGGAGGCGGAGTTGCAGCGTGTGACAGAGAAGGATGACCGCGAGGAGGCGCCGGGAGCCTTTCTAGCCATTCGCCTTCTGGGCGGCTTCCAGGTTCGAATCGGTTCGCGTGCCCTTCCTGATAGCGTATGGAGGCTCAGCAAGGCGCGGAGCTTACTGAAGCTGCTGGCTCTGTCGCCCAGTCACCGGCTGCCCCGCGAGCAGGTGGTCGACCTGCTCTGGCCCGACCTCTCGCCCGAGGCGGCAGCAAACAATCTGCACCAGACGCTCCATGGGGTGCGGCGCGCGCTGCGAACGCCGGAGGGGAGCGGCCAGTTGCGATTGCAGCACGGATTGCTGTCGCTTCAGCCGGATGGTGGGATGTGGGTGGACGTCGATGCGTTTGAAGCGGCTGCCTCCACGGCACGGCGATCGGACGACCCGGCTCTCTATCACGCCGCGCTCGGGCTCTACGCGGGTGATTTGTTACCGGATGACCTCTATGACGATTGGGCCACCTGGCGACGAGAGGGGCTGCGCCAGACCTATCTGCAGCTACTTCTAGAGGTGGCGCGGCGGCACGAGGCCCGCGGCGAGCTAAAGCAGGCCATGCAGGCGCTGCAACAGGCGATTCAGTGCGAGCCCACCCTGGAGGAGTCGCACGTGGCCCTGATGCGCCTCTATGCTGCGACCGGGCAGCGCCGGCAGGCGCTTCGGCAGTATGCGCTGCTGCAGGAGGTGCTGGCGGCGGAGCTGGATGCCGAGCCGGACCAGCGCAGCCGGCAGATGCACGCGGTGATCCTGGCGAGCGGGGGCGCCGCCGATGACGCAGCCATGACCGACCAGGACCAAACTCGCCGAATGCACAATCTTCCGGTTCCGCTTTCCAGCTTTGTGGGCCGTGCAGAGGAGGTGGCCGAGTTCGCGGATCTGCTCTCCGGCGCGCGGCTGCTCACCTTGACGGGCGTGGGCGGCGCCGGCAAGACCCGGCTCGCGCTGCGCCTGGGTCGGACCCTGCTGGACTCGTATCCAGATGGCGTGTGGTTGGTGCGCCTCGACTCTCTGGGAGACCCGAACCTGGTCCCCGCAGCGGTGGCTGGGGTGCTGCAGGTGGAGGAGCCGTCTGATGGGAGCTGGAACGACGCGTTGATCGAGCACCTGCGAGGTCGACACGCACTGGTAATCCTGGATAATTGCGAGCATCTTCTCGTTGCCTGCTCGCAGCTGACCATAGCGCTGCTCCAGGCGTGCGCCGGGCTGCAAATTCTGGCGACGAGTCGGGCGCGGCTGAGTGTGCCCGGTGCAGTGACGGCGGTGGTGCCGTCACTCTCCGTTCCAGAGACAGGCCACGCATCGGTTGAGGACCTTGCCGTATCCGAGGCAGTTCAGCTTTTTGTCGAGCGCGCGCGGTTTCGCCGGCCGTCCTTTGCGCTGACGGAACGCACCGGTCAGGCGGTGGCGCGTATCTGCCGGGAGGTCGACGGTATTCCCCTGGCGATCGAGCTGGCAGCCGGCCGAATCGGGGCACTCTCGGTTGGGCAGATTGCCGATCGCCTGACGGATGCTCCCCGATTGCTCATCTCCGGCGACGCCGGTGACGCGCGGCATCAGACGCTGCGCGCCGCACTGGACTGGAGCTATGAGCTGCTGGACCAGGAGGAGCGGCAGCTCTTTCGGCGACTCGCCGTGTTTGACGGTGGATGGGTTCTGGAGAGGCTGGAGACGTTGAGCGAGGAGCACGACGCGTTGCGCGTGCTGGATCTGCTGACCAGGCTGGTGGACAAGTCGCTGGTGGTGGTCGAGGGAGCCGCTGATGAAGGGGTTCGGTACCGGCTGCTGGAACCGGTGCGGCAGTATGGCTGTGATCGGTTGATGGAAGCCGGGGAGGCGGAGGAGATGCGGCGGCGTCACCTTGAGTTGTATGCAGCGCTGGCCGAGAGCGCCGTGGACGAGCTTGACCGATCGGACGCGCGGCGCTGGCTGGATCAATTGGAGGCCGACCACAATAACATCCGTGCGGCGTTGCGCTGGTCACTGGAACAACACCGGACGGAGGCCGGTCTTCGCATCGCGGGCTCGATATGGCGCTTCTGGTATCAGCGTGGGCATCTGCGCGAAGGACGACAATGGCTTGCAGCCATGCTCGATGCGGCCCCTGATGCCCCTGTCGCCGATCGTGCCAATGCGCTTAGAGCCTCGGGCGTTCTCGCTTCGGCCGCTGGCGCTTACGAACAATCCGCACAACTACTGGAACAAGCGCTCGCTTTGAACCGTAACCTGGATCGACAGCGGGATATTGCTTTGTGCTTGAACAGCCTGGGCATTATCGCATGCGAGCAAGGGAAGGTAGACCGGGCAATCATCCTATTGGAAGAGGGGCTGACAATTCGCAGGCAGCTGGGAAGCACGTTGGATATCGCTGCTTCCCTCTTAAACATAGGTTTCGCTGTGCACTCACTGGGAGACTGGGAGCGTTCGCAGCAATTGCATGAGGAAGCCCTTGCCCTAGGTCGAGCGATTGACTCGACAGCTCTGGTATCCTTAGCGTTGCACAACCTCGGGCAAATTGCTGTTTTGCGTAGAGAGTATGACCGGGCGATTCCACTCTTGCGGCAGGCGCTAGTCCTGACTCGCGACGGGGGCGAGAGCCGGCGCATCGCATCTACTTTGGAAGCAATAGCTGGCGCGGAATTAGAAGTGGGCGATCCCACCAGGGCTGCTCGTCTTGCCGGGGCAGCAACCGCGATTCGCGAAGCATTGGGCGCACCAATGCAACCCAACGAATTGCCGGAATGGGAGCGAACTATGGTTGACCTGAGGGCGTCCATGGACGCGACCGTTCTATCCCTGGCGTGGGCTGAGGGTCAGCTACTGGATCTGGATGCTGCAATCACCTATGCGCTTGCCACAGATTGAACAGTAACGGGCACAGGGTGTACAAGCGCTGAGACACGCGGTGACGGAACCAAGCTCGCAACGCGCGAGCCTGTCTGAATTAGCTGGCGCCGACGCAGCGCCTGATCCGTATTCCCCATTCTTATTTGCCCATTCCTTATCTGGATTAAGGATTCGCTAAGAGCACCCTCGTACGCTGCTGGTGTCGATATGGCAGTTCCCGGTCGGGACGGTGGTCCAGACCGGATGAAAGAGGAGGGTTCATGCTCACGGCGTACGGCGCCTACCTGATCCGTTGCTGGTGGAACGGCGAGGAGGTATGCCGAGTCGAGATACGCCACATCCAGACGGGGGAACGCGTGGTGGTGCGATCCACCGCCGCTGCTCTGGAATGCATCGACGGCGACTGGCCCGAGGGGTGTCGGAGCGTGGAGGAAGGCCCGGGCGGGCAAGGAGGTGTCACGGAGAGAGACGAAGACTGAACGGGGCAAGCAGGCCTCGAGGATTGACTAGAGTCACGACTAAACACACCGCTCAAATGAAAGGGATATCATGCATCGCATCCTCATTCGCACCCTGGCGACGGCGACTCTCGCCGGCGGCTGCCTGGCGCCGTCACTCGGCCACGCGTCGGCCACACACAGTGGCTCCACGATCAACGTGACGCCGAACAACTTCATGCGCGCCTTTCCCTCGCACCTGCCGGCGGGGACGCTGACGCTGCGCCTCACTACGCCCGGAAAGCAGGACCTGACGTCGGTGAGCCTGGCGCAGCTGCACCCGGGCGTCTCGACGGCCGCCGTGGCTCGATTGATGCACGCCGGTCAGTTGAACAAGCTAGCCTCCATGGTTCAGTTCATCGGCGGTGTGGGGAGTTACCATGGTACCACGCAGGTAGGCCTCTTCGACCTTTCGGCAGGCGCCTACGCGGTCTTCTCGCTGGATAAGCTGACGCAGCAGAAGAACCCCAGCTCCCCCGTCACCTTTGTGACCGTCACCGGCGCCGGCAGTCCGCCGCCGACCTCGGTGGGCACGGTGAAGGCGGTTGACTTCCATTTCCGTGGCCCCGCGACGTTTCCGGCCGGCTTCGACACCATACGGTTCACCAACACCGGGCACGAGCCGCACGAGCTGGACATAGCTGGTATTGCCCCCGGCAAGACGATGGCGGATGTGAAGATGGCGCTGATGCAGAACGGGCCGCCCCCGTCGTGGGTGCGCAACGTCGGTGACTGGTCCGTTCTCTCCCCCGGAAGCACCATGTGGCCGCGTACGTATCTACGGCCGGGCAACTACGTCCTCCTGTGCTTTGTGCCGGATTCGTTCTCGTATCCGGGCCACAAGGCCACCAATAAGCCGCACTTCATGCTGGGCATGGTTCGCATCATTCACGTGAAGTAGCACGACGGCGGGAGTTCGGGAGGCGGGCAAGAAAAACTCGCCCTCCTCCCACGCCAGGCCGCGGCGATCCGACCGGATCAACTGTTTGACAATTAGTACACGAAGGGAGAGCAGTAATGCAACGAAACTGGTATTCATGGATGGTCCGGGTCCTCGCCCCGGCCGTACTGCTAGGAGGTATCCCACTGGCGCTGGGAGGAACGGCTCCGCTTCAGGCCAGTGGGACACAAGGCCCCGCCTACGCCTGGGGGGCGAACAACAACGGTCAGTTGGGCAATGGCGCCACCACCGACAGCCTCGCCCCGGTTGCCGTGAAGCTCCCGGCCGGCGTGACGGCAACCGCACTGGCGGCGGGAGCGTCGCACAGCCTGGCCGTCGGCTCGGACGGGAAGGCGTATACCTGGGGCAGTAACTTCAACGGCCAGCTGGGCGACGAGACCGGAAATGACAGCTCCACCCCGGTGGTGGTGCAACTGCCGAGCGGGGTGACCGCAACGGCGGTTGCCGCCGGCGGCCGTCACAGCCTGGCGCTTGGTTCGGATGGAAACGTCTATGCCTCGGGCTCGAACAACAACGGTCAACTGGGCGATGGGACCACCAACGGGAGCAATGCCCCAGTGGCGGTGCACCTGCCGAGTGGCGTGCATGCAACCTCCATCGCGGCGGGAGACCACCATAGCCTGGCGATCGGCTCGGACGGGCACGTCTATGCCTGGGGCTATAACAGTAACGGTCAACTGGGCAATGGGACCACCACCGATAGCGACCTTCCGGTGCAGGTGAGTCTGGCGGCCGGAGTGACACCAACCGCCATCGCCGCGGGAGACGGTCACAGTCTGGCAATCGGCTCAAATGGAAAACTCTACGCCTGGGGCTGGAATGGAAGCGGTCAACTGGGCAACGGCTCCACCGCTAATAATAGCGACCTTCCGGTGCAGGTGAGTCTTCCAGCCGCGGTGACGCCAACGGCTGTCGCCGGGGAGGCGGGCTCGTCTCTGGCGCTGGGTTCCAATGGAAAGGTGTACTCGTGGGGCGCAAATGACCACGGTCAGCTCGGTAACTCCAACCCTGCGGACAGCAATGTCCCCGTGCTGGTGGATCTACCGGTCGGGGCCACGGCTATCGGGGCGGGTCAGTCGCACGGTCTAGCCATCGGCTCGAATGGCAAGCTCTACGCCTGGGGCCTGAACGACAACGGCCAACTCGGCGTCTACACCGGGAACAGCGACAACCCCACCCCGGTGGTGGCGGCCATACCGAGCGGTACCACGCCACTGGCCCTGGGCACCGGTCCGATAGCCTACCACAGCCTAGCGATTCCCAGCGGCTCGGGCCCCACTGCCGCACTCGTGTCACGCTTCCGTGTTGCGCATACCGGCCATGGCGTCGCCTTCCGCTGGCAGGTCGCCTCGAGCACCGGTATCCTGGGCTTCTCGCTCACCGCCGGACCACGGAATCTGAACCGCATACTGATCCCGGTCCATGCCGGGAGCCAGATCTACCACTACGCGACCTCCGCAAGGGTCCCCGGTCCTTATATCCTTCATGTCGTCCTGCGCGATGGTGGGAACAGCGCCGTCGCCGGATCGTAGAAGGGCTTACCTCCACTCGTTGGTGACCTGGCCGTGGGGGGGGGGGGGGTGGGGGGGGCCGCGGGGGGCGGGGTGGGTGGGGGGGGGGGGCCGCGGA
>JAABUL010002160.1_pt1 | contig 33816 bp, 30 predicted proteins | sample 5559151 | NCBI WGS metagenome assembly JAABUL01 (sample SAMN10711876, study PRJNA513368) | rock metagenome | isolation source: Antarctica rocks | place: Antarctica: Victoria Land, Pudding Butte sud | reverse complement strand
GTTTGCGCCGACGTATCTAGCACCTTCGGGCAATTTTCTAGGCAAAGAGAAGCCTTAGAAGCTACTCAAGAACTTCAAGACTTTTCGCTTTGAGCCACTGAATATTATACTGAGTAAATAGATGAGACCGAAACGTTTCTGGTCAGGCTTGAAGAAGAAGAAAAAACACGGACGAATGTTTTACAAGTCTTTTTCACTGTTGGTTTCCTGGAACGTTTTTCTAATTTGTCTGCCATGGCCCCAAGTCAAGTCGACTTGAAGTTGAAGAACATATAGCCTGAGATGTGGACAATGGAAAGGTGGGTATGTGTGTATGTTGCCCAATTCTATATCTGGAAGTCGATTCGAACGACCAAAAGATTGGCGTGATGGGAACCGGATGGGTGGTTTAACCTGGTGATGAACGTGAGCTATCGTGCTACGATACTTACTCTAAGGTATGAAAATGTTAGTACACGACTTACTGGACAGAAGTCTCTATATACCCTTCAGCCATGAATCTATGCAGGAAGTCGTTGCTATACTTTCAACTTGCTTGAACTATTATCTGGCAACAAATTGTCTCAGATTTCTGAGTGTCGTGCTTAGAAACTACATTATCGTTGTATCCGAAAGTCTGGTTCAGTTTTCGGGTTTTAGCGAATTTGGCGGGGAAAACACACAAATCAGCCCCGAATTTGGTGCAAATAGAGCAAATACCTAGATACCATCCCCACACCCCCAAAACATCCCCAAGCTTCATTTTTGAAGCTACCGTTGTATGCGAAACCTGTGCCGTTTCTTAGAATTTGTCGAGAGCCCCACCAAAATTAGTGGTAAATCTTCAAAAAGTGCAAAATAAGAAAAAGAATTGTAAAATCAACCTCACTGTCCCCTCCCCAGTGCTATATGTAGTATATTCAATGCTTTATATGTAGTATATTCGATGCTCCATATGTGGCCTACCCAGTGCTCCATATGTAGTATATCTAGTGCTCCATATATAGTATATTCAGTGCTCCATATGCGGCCTATTCAGTGCTTCATATGTAGTATATCTAGTGTTCCATATGTGACCTACCCAGTGCTCTATATGTAGTATATCTAGTGCTTCATATATAATATATTCAGTGCTCCATATGCGGCCTATTCAGTGCTCCATATGTAGTATATCCGATGCTCCATATGTGACCTACCCACTGCTCCATATGCGACCTACTCAGTGTTCCATATGTAGTATATCCGATGCTCCATATGTGACCTACCCACTGCTCCATATGTGGCCTACCCACTGCTCCATATGCGATCTATCCAGTGCTTCATATGTAGTATATTCAGTGCCCCATATGTGGCCTACTCAGTGCTTCATATGCAACCTATCCAGTGCTCCACATGTAGTATATTCAATGCTTTATATGTAGTATATCCGATGCTCCATATGTAGTATATTCAGTGCTTCATATGCGATCTATCCAGTGCTTCATATGTGGTCTATCGGAAGTCAATGGGGAAGCTCATGGGGAAGTTAATGGGGAAGCCCATGGGGAAGTCAATGAGGTGCTTCATATGTAGTATATTCAGTGCTTCATATGCGATCTATCCAGTGCTTCATATGTGATCTATCCAGTGCTTCATATGTAGTATATTCGATGCTTCATACGTGATCTACTCAGTGCTTCATATGTAGTATATGTGATCTATTCAGTAAGTCGCATAAGAATACTAGATAGATCACATATAAAGCACTGAATATATCACATATGAAGCACTGAGTAGGTCACATACGAAGCACTGAGTAGGCCACATATGAAGCATCGGATATACTACATATGAAGCACCTCATTGACTTCCCCATGGGCTTCCCCATTAACTTCCCCATGGGCTTCCCCATTGACTTCCCCATGGGCTTCCCCATTAACTTCCCCATGGGCTTCCCCATTAACTTCCCCATGGGCTTCCCCATTAACTTCCCCATGGGCTTCCCCATTGACTTCCGATAGACCACATATGAAGCACTGGATAGATCGCATATGAAGCACTGAATATACTACATATGGAGCATCGGATATACTACATATAAAGCATTGAATATACTACATGTGGAGCACTGGATAGGTTGCATATGAAGCACTGAGTAGGCCACATATGGGGCACTGAATATACTACATATGAAGCACTGGATAGATCGCATATGGAGCAGTGGGTAGGCCACATATGGAGCAGTGGGTAGGTCACATATGGAGCATCGGATATACTACATATGGAACACTGAGTAGGTCGCATATGGAGCAGTGGGTAGGTCACATATGGAGCATCGGATATACTACATATGGAACACTGAGTAGGTCGCATATGAAGCACTGGGTAGGTCACATATGGAGCATCGGATATACTACATATGAAGCACTGGATAGGTCGCATATGGAGCACTGGGTAGGCCACATATGGAGCATTGAATATACTGGCAAATTCAAAAAAAACGATACAGGTTTCGCAATCAACGATACAACGATACAACGATAGCTTCAAAAATGAAGCTTGGGGATGTTTTGGGGGTGTGGGGATGGTATATAGGTATTTGCTCTATTTGCACCAAATTCGGGGCTGATTTGTGTGTTTTCCCCGCCAAATTCGCTAAAACCCGAAAACTGAACCAGACTTTCGGATACAACGATACCCAAAAAGGTGTGGGGCCAGCTTAGGGTAGGGCTACAGAACTAGATAAAATCCGCATCGAAGATACCTTACCACCTTACCTACCTACCTTATTAACTAAACAGACCCGTCGTATCGTCTCACCAACCCCAACGCGCCTCGATAACATACCCATCAACAACCTTTAATATACAGCGAAAAACAACCCCGCTCAAAATTCCACACATCCCTTAGATCATCAAACCCTTTCTTCTCAAACCCCCTCCCACTGGTACTCACTCACCTCCAAAACACTACCTACCAATGATGAACATCCTGCTTTCGAAGAATAAGAATTCATCACCGCACCCATCATTCGCTTTCAGATTCAGTAGTCAGTTGTAATTTCGGCGATAGACCGCTTTGACTACCTACTGCTTTACGCCATGGCGATATGGTGGCACAAATATTGCCGACTCCGCCGCCAAAAGTACGTTTTCTTGAGTCAGTCACACGAGGGACACCGTGTTCTGAACTGATTCAACAATATGCCTGATCTATGTATGTATTGCGATGATTCTCTTTCCCCGCATTCAGTTCTTCAGATCTTGTTCAATCGCAAAGCTTCCAAAGAAAAGAAAAGAAAAAAACCCCTCAATCGCTCCAACTTTTGCCTCAGATTCCCCCGTTCGCTTCATCTTCCCCCTTTACCAGGATGAGCGCAACAACCATTGACTACGCGCCCTTTCCGGGTCATGAAGCTTCTTCGTCCTACCATCTCTTCGATCTCACCTTCACAACCTGCTTCTACCACCACCAACTCCACCCCCTTCGTACCGAGCCATACGCTCCAAATCCAAACCCCAGCGATCAGCTGTTTCCGTCCCCCGCTCCCTCCCCGCGCCCTTGAGACCCGCATTTTCTCCGCCTCGGGGCACCCTCGCCTACACCTCCGTGAGCGAGTCCCGCTGGAAAGGCAATTGTACCTTGCAGCGGGTGACAAATGATACAAAGGGGATGGAAGATGTGGCGACGACGGAGTACAGCTTTGAATATTTCAGGAATCCGGTGGTTCGACTTGGCGATGGAGACGCAAAGGATGACGAGAGGGAGGAGATTGTAATCAAGAGAAAAGGAATGTGGACGCGGAGTGTGAGGTTTTGAAAAAGTCCAGGCCCGGGCCGCTTCTTCGAATGGCGCTATGCCACCAAAAGCGAACGAGCTGTTTGCGAGAAAGGACATGGATTTCCTCCTCATCCTCGAAAAAAAAACCACCACCACCACCACCACCACCAATAGCGAAGAAAAAAGAAAGAAGACGAAGACGAGAAAACCAAAGATTGCGCAAACTAATCAGTGGTACAGTAAAGAAACCCGCACCCCCGGGCTCGAACAAAAAACCCAGTTGCGGGAAACGAAGACTTGTTAGAAATGAAATGGAATCTTGGCTGCGATGATAGCTTTCCGAGGAAGAAGAAGTCGACGAGCAGGTCGATGAGGGTTTGGTCGTCGCTACGCGCTTGTTGGTGTTGAAATAAAAGATTGATTGAAGAAGAAAGATGCAAGCTTTGGCGCTGGCGCTGGCTACGAATACAAAGAAAGAATGAGTCTGATGGGCTGCATAGAGAACGCGTCTGATTGATGGTTTTTCTCTTGCTTGCTTGTATCGTATCTACAGTAGTTGAGATGCTATCACGCTATTTAGGCAAATTTGCCCCACGAGGAGTTTATATAAGTACATGTCGAGATGGATTCCTATTCGCATTTGGTGAGAAAAGAGATATATAGATAATTACCTACATTAGCCCGCGAACAGAATTTTGTATTCATCCATCCATCCATCTATTCATCCATCCCTCATCCAAAAAAACCCCTACAGTCCCATCAATCGTTTCACCTGCTGCTACTGTATCTTCAATTCCATACCTACCTACCTAGATTCAAACGTCCCGTGTCCGGAAAATACTGTAGTCAGCATAGACATTGTGGTTTGAAAAGCCGATGCTAGAACAGCGGATTAGGCACGCAGCATATATTTGTCCGTGTGTGAGTGTGTGTGTGTGTGTGGGGAGAGAGGGGGGGTTTTGAGAGTAGTAGGTAGGTAGGTGAGGAAGGAAGGATGTTGGGCTTAGAGTGGAGGCATCAAAACAAATAATTTGAGAAGCGGAATTGTGCGGTCGCTGCAGGCTTACCAACATACCAGAACATGTCGGGTGGCAGGATTGTGTTCTTAAAGTCTTTTGCTTCATAAGTCTTATGCAAGCACATTCAGCTAGTCTTCACATACGTACAGCCCATACTCTCATAATCTCTTCCAGGACCATCCGATTCTAAACTATTTCTCCGATACGCCCAATCGCGCTGAAATGCTCATAAAGGCTCCCTCCATCGCTTTTCTCATGCAGAGCAAATCAGTGCATCATATTCTTTCCAATCTCCGACTGCCAGCCCTTTGCTCGTTCGAAACCGTTCGAGTAGGATTGGTAGTCGAGCATAGCCTGGTAGACACCTTCTTGGGTGGTCTGGACAAAGGGGCCGTATTGGACGACTTTCTGGTCTAGAGGCTGGCCCGCGACGAGAACTGTAGAGAGATATCAGTAAAATGCCTCGGCGCGACTTGGGGTTGGTATTGTGATAGAGGACTTACAGAATCTCCCGTCTTCCTTGGCACTCTCCGGTACCTCGGCCGAAACCGAATCGCCTGTCTGCTCAAAGACTACGTTGTGGTATTGACCAACAGCTGTCCGATCCTTTCCTACGCCGAATATCGTTGATCCACTGAGCGTATATGCAAAAGCGTTCCATCCAGTGGGCAGGGGCTGTGTGACTTTCCCGCCGGGCTTCAGAATCATATCGAAGATCCATACGGGCGTATAAGCCAACTCCTGCACGCTGTCCGTACCATGCGACTGCCCCGAAATTATCTTGATGGTAACCTTACCGTCGTCGACGTTGATTGTTGGTATCTCCTTGGCTCTTAAATCGCGGTATCGGGGCTCGCACGACTTTAACTTCTCGGGCAGATCAACCCACAGCTGCATGCCAACATTGGCGCTCCCGTCCTTGTTCTGCCGTGGCATCTCGGCGTGCATTATCCCCCGTCCCGCTGTCATGAATTGTAAATCTCCCGCCTCAATCGTGCCTGCATTGCCTGCAAAGTCCTCGTGGTCAACAGCGCCTGTGAGAAGATAGGTGATCGTTTCCTGGCCACGGTGGGGGTGATCAGGGAAGCCAGCGCCAGGAGAGATGTTAAAGTGATCGAGCATGAGGAACGGGGAGAAGTTGCGGAGTTTGGCTGTGCCAATTGAGCGGCGGACGCGGGCTCCGGCACCTTCGGCTTGTTCGACTGCCAAGAACGCCTGGCGAATCGCGCGAGGGATGGACATATTTGCAGACTTCGATGGAGCGAAGAAGGAGGGCGGCGTGAATGGGAGTTTGAGGATGGAGTTGGCGGTTGAAAGGCTGCTTTTATTATAGGGCAACGAGAGGAAAGCTGTCAGTGATGTATGCTGAATGAGATAGGTGACCTGAGAGGAGAGGAAGGAGTGATTGTAGAGGAGAAAAGCTACAATGCTGGAAATGAGAGACGAGAGAAACAGCCTCATGAACTCGGTGATCCTTTATAGAGGAATCTGCTTCGATGATGTATGTCTCGAAGCTTCTGTCAGGAGACCGAATTGGGGAGGTTTGGGTTTTTCTAAGGTGAATATCACCAATTGCCTCGGCCTTCAAGGATGACAGCGACTTTGTCATGTCCCTCAAACCATCTGCAATCATTGATTCGGGCTTTCGAGTTCGGTTACACTGGGAAATGTTGTGCTTAGCAAGCGAATTGTAAGCAGCAGGGCTAGCATCAGGTGACTCGGCAATGTTCTCGGCAGAGGGAGATCATGACTAATACTCCACTTATCCGGCTTTTGAGATTTGAATTGGTTAATTGGGGTGATGGGTTGCATCAGCATTATAGCAAAGCAAGTCTGCTTGTCTTCTTAAAGCGTTGGATATCTGGAGTAAGCTTATATATGTTCATGTTTCGTTGCGATGACTTCTACTCTGTTGCATTAACTAGACAGTAGCTAAAGTATCAACGGATCAACAAGTACAAGTGTAAGGGGCGGCTTGAGAAGCAGGGTAGCACCACCTAACAGATGACTAGAAGACCAAGGTTTCGCCATATCGAATACCAAAATCAACAACAACAGAGGGGGAAAGATACGACCAAGAGCAAGCTGCTGTTGTGCTGGGCGATCGCAGTGGACAGGCATCGTTCAATTACCACCAACTTTGGTGATGGCGAGTAAGTAAATAGATCTCTGTGAGAAATCATGCGATTCCCAAGAGTTTGACATTCATAGTTGGGGCTTGTGTGTTGCGGCGGTGCCGAGCTCGAGCCCCAAGCATACCTATTATATGTTGTATTTCCGACACGGGCCGTCAAATGAGCTTTACCAGTTTGGGTCGATGGCGTGATTATTACATCCGAAATCTGTACATCGAGACACGACTCTCGACGTGATCGAGGTCTGCCGCCAACATCCAATAAGTCGAGAGAAGCTCGTATGACAAAATTGTTACTTGCTTGCATGGGGCTTCTAACCATTGTTGATCATGATCGTTTGTTGATGAAATGACCACTCACACTCTGAGGTCTTCTGTCGCGTCAAAGATGGAGTTTTTAAAAACGATATTCACTAAGAATAGACGGAGTTGAAGATGTAGAGAGAGATATTGGGGCGGAACTGGAAAATAGCCGACCGGCAGTAAGCGAAGAGTACCTTGTTGTACTAAGGTACTTACGGAGTACGACTCACGCTAAGGCGGATAGCTCCCTAGGGCTAAGGTAACGGACTGTGTACCACAGTAAACATACAGTACCTTACCTTAGATGCTTAAGCTAGACAAGCTTTCGAAGGGAGAATTGGCTTGTGATTGGTCAATCAGTTCAGCCTCAAGGCAGACTCTAAGAGTACTTACTGTACCTACTGTACCACGTAATCCGTATACAGTACACCCTCACTTACCACCTGTCTCTCCGTTTCAGCCTCGCTTCGTAATTCAGATTTGAAAGATGCTTGGAAGAGTATTCCACCCTTCACAATCTATACGTGCGGTAATGAGGTTGGTTCCGTTCGCCTGATGAACATTGAGATTTAACGCTTGTGAGCGAGGGATCCGTTTATGGAGTGGGGAGGTCGAGATTGCTTGTCTGTCCTTCCTAAATCAACCATGTGCCGTGTCTTTCACCCGTCTCGAGTCTCGAGTCTCGACAGCCATGCCGACTACAAGCCATGGTGCTGATATGTAGTGCCGTGGAAAGCAGCTCTAGATACCTCAATAGCTTCAGGTACATCGGTTTGTTGTTTGAGAAATATTCTCCTTACGCGCTCCTTTTACATTGATCATCCTTAACCACTAATCCGCCGTTTGTGTTTATTTTCGAAATGAAATGAAGAGTGTGTTAGTAGCTTTCCAAGTCTGACATGCGCTACTTCCATGTTGCTACCATCTTTTCTCGTACCTTTTCACTCCTTTAAGCACGATAAACCGCGGCCGTCACCGGAGTCATGGCTCTCATCATCGCCACCACTGTCTTTTCTGCACTGTTTTTCCTTTGCCGATTCTTCATTCACGCCGAAGCCTACGTTGTTGACAAATCATGCAAACCTTACCTGACAGACAACGTGGACAAAACCAGTATGATAAATGCCGCCATGGCCGAAGCCAATGAGATGATGACCCATGCGGCTTGGATGCTTGATTATAATCTCACAAGAGTAGCCGATAATTCACGGGATGCCCTCTTTCCAGGTGCTCGTACACAAGACCTGATCAATATTGCAGGTCAGTTGAACGCTTTGCGTTACAGATGTCGCAGCGACTTTCTTCTGGATTTCGCTGATTTTGTATCGGAAAAACAATAGAGAGATTCACATATGCTGCGAACCACGTGCCATGGTCAGTCACCGAGAGATCACCGATGAACCTCGATAGCCTTATAGTTCACTGTGGCGATCATCACTTCAGCCCCGATCTGGTCAAGGCGCATAATTCATGGAGGGACATGACATCCGCTTACACCGTCTACGGCTTGCATCACAATGATAACGAGAGTGCAAGGCTATGTACAAGAAACACACTCGGGATGATGTTGGAGTCTGACGGCATAGCCGGCGGCGGCGATACTGTCAAGATTGTTCTGCTCTGTGACGATAGCCTGGTTCGGGGCGTCGCCCCACACTCAACAGGCAGCCAATTCGGGGTGGCGGGTATAGCTGCACAGGCCGGAAAAGCAGGGTTGTATCCCGGGAAACAGATGGATGAGATCTTTTACACGACTTGTCTATCGGCTGTCTTGCTTCATGAACTGATGCACGTCACTCAAATGGATCGCTGTCAGTTGACTTCTCTCTATATCGCTTTTCCCGTTTCATGTGCATCAAACAACTGACGTGTATACGCGATAGTCTTCTCGGGTGATTCTGAAGTTTACGGCTGGGATAAGATCACTGATTTGTCGATTAACTGGGCCATGTCGAATATCGATAATTACGCCTATTATGCTCTTGGTATGTTACACCGATGAGCGATCCCCCTCGGACGGATTCATCAAGCTTAAGGAAATGCGCCTGAATCTCGCTGACAACAGTCATAGCGATGTTTCTCCCATCGGAGTATTTCGTCTACGATGGAATCGTTGGCTCTCACACACAGCTACTATCCAACACCAACCCCTTCCGCTACTCCCAGTCTTAAGGATGGGTGAACTGCTCTTCGTTTCCGTTCCAATGTTCCTATTTCTACAACGTGCTCAACAGCAGGGATCTTTGACCCTTTTGTTCCACGTATGTTGACCGGTCTAGATAGGATTACCTATATTATCTCTAATACTACACAACTGAGCCAACCCGATCAGTCATTGACAACATCGCAGCTTCCTCTTGTGATCTTGTCGGAGATGGAGGAAGACGGCTCTTTCGTTGAATTCTGGAGGTGAACGAGGTTGACAGGAGATTGCTGCATATTGCGGAACAAAATGATGCTTCGTTGAAGACTTTGAAGCATCTTAATAATCCATCGTATCTGTTGCGCAAGGGGTCAATGATCGACATCGCAAGCGGATGAAAACCAGTCGGTTGAGCCTTACGGTGGCGCTGCTGAGGAAAATTTGCTCCGTATATTGTACCGCCTCGACCGAGTCCTCGGTATCTGTTGCCCTGGTTGAGGAAATTCTAACGGATTGCCGTATGTGCTGTCTTCATTGCAGATGGTGAGTAATTGACTCCGTTCCGTCAGAGGAAATCCTGTCCAGCATTGAGAATGCCCACCTTGATAACATGTGTTGGGAATAACCTCGGGATCATTTGATCCGACAATTTATGTGTGTCAAGCTGAACATTCTTGATGCTTTACATACATGTGCCTAAGGTAGGTTGGTATTACTTCTACATGGACGCATTGTCTCCTTGACGCAAGCAATGTAACAAGGGCAGTGTTCGCGAACTTCATCATACTACGGCGTGGACGAGAGATGGCCGGCGCCGTCGGCATTATCGATCTCGGTCATAAGCTTCCCATGGACAGTGGAGTCGGCCATGATGAAATTTACCATGGCTTGGAAGGTTGTTCCGGTCGTGTCAGCGCCTGCAAGTAGAACAAGAAGAAGCTTGGCTTTGACGGTCTCGACTGCAAGTGCTTTACCGTCTTCCGTGCGCGCCTCCAGGAGACTGGAAATCCATGAGCAATCCGCTGGTCCCCAGGCTGGGCTATCAACCAAGCCACAGCCAGCACTCACGCCTGCAGCAAGTCCATCCTTCCACCGGCTTTTCCTGCCCGAATGTCCTGCATCCGCTGATCGAGGAGCCTGTCTCGGAACCCCATCAACGTCCCAGTACCGGAGTCATCCTCCGGCTTTGCCACAAGATACCTCTCTCCGATCCAAGTCTCCTTGATCCAGGATGTGAACGGATGCAATCGCGCCATCATACCGAAGGCCGGGAGTCCATCATGGAAGCCTTTGATTAGACCGCCGACATCCGTGCCTGTCTGGACAAAGCCAAAGGGAGCGCCGAATCCAACTTCGGAGATAACGTCGTAGGCTAGGAATCTGATCCCATTGGTGTTAAACAGATAATTATCTTGCTTGGGACAAAATTGAAAGCGTGAACTTACACCGCCCAAGGTGCGAAATCAAATTCCGGTCGTCTCGTTGAGCTTATCTGTCCAGGCACGCATCGTGCTATCGATCAACGGCTCCATTCTCTTGACGTTCGTGAAACTATACTTTGTCTTCCTACCAATCCGCCATCAAGGCCTCAGAGGGGAACTTTACAATCTCCATCTTTTCAATCCGAGTGCACAACGAAAGCAGTTATGATACACGTCCGCTCGATCGGAAGGAAATAACCACCTACAGGAACCCGCAATCAACTTCCTCGCCGCCGCATGCTGCTGCCAATCCTTGAATATCAGACCCGCCCTCTGTCCTGCCAAAGCTCCCCCCTAATACAACGTTCCGACTTATATCCGCCTGTCTAAGATAAAGATCCCGCAGCTTCGTCGACATCGCCCACAAGCAGCAACGTCGGGAGAAACCCTCATCGCTGGCCCTTGCATATCCCCCAAAGACTCCAGCAAATCAATTTTTTTTCACCTTTTGGCAAAGCCTTGAAAACACGCATTTACCACATCGCTCAATGCAAGTCCCAGAGAAAAACGGCGCTTTCAGTCTTCTCGGAGATTTGTGAATATGCAATCCAGAGCCTCGTCACCACAGTTTGCCCAGAACGGGGGCCGCGGAAATTGGGAAGAGAGGGGGGGTTGGAAGAAGCGGTGCTGGAGGATTTTTGGGTATACTATGTATGGTACGCGGTGGAAGGGCGAACGAGGATTTACGGTGATATGCCGGAATTTTGGGGATCATCATTGTGGTGGGAGAGAGGGTCTGTGGTGGGAGATATCTTGGTTTACGGTGGAATTATTGGAGGAGTTGTTTCATACCGCAATTTGTTCTCGTGAGTTAAACAAGAAAATGGGGGGAATCCAGCAGCCCTTACCCCGTACCCTCGTATGTACTCGTACATTCGCTTGAGTGTATGTATGTACAGTAGGTACCTTAGGGCCAACAAAAACCCCAACTCCTCCATCGATTTATCATACCACTGCCGTCCCATCATAATCACCACATCGATCATCGTTCCCATCAAACACGCGCGCATAACCATACCATACAAAAAAACGTGCATAAATCGCTTTTTTCCCACTCTCTTAGGAAACGATATCTGTTGTTTTGAACAAAAGAAGGATGATCGTTGTATATTATGGTATTAGGAGGCTACTTAGTTACCATTCATTCCAAGGTGTTCGTTCTTATTAAACAGTCGTTCAATGGTTGAAAACAGAAACAGAAACAGATCTTTGCCATTGAAGGACCGCGGTACTTGTTAACTGTACCCTTCCTCTTCTTCTTTTCCTCCTTCTCCTCCTTCTTCTTCTCCTTCTTCTCCTTCTTCTTCTTCTTCTTCTCCTTCTTCTCCTCCTTCTTCTTCTCCTCCTTCTTCTTCTTCTCCTTCTTCTCCTTCTCATCAGCAGCCTAATAAAACCCAACCCAAAACCACATTTCGTATGCATTTTTACTCCCAAACCCCCCCCCCCCCAGAATTGCCCGGGTGCAGCCACCAAATATGGCCTTACTATGTACTGTACTGTATGTACATAAGACCTACGTACGTGCGTACCGCTTGATAACTCTAGATGATGATTATATCAGGACTTGTGCTGGGTGATGCGAATGGATAGCAGCGATGAATAGGCGTCTGTAAGAGTCTTGAGCGATTTGGGGAGGTGGTTGAGGGTTGGGTGGGGGTGTGGGGGTGTGGGGGTGTGAGGATGTGGTGGTGAGGTGGTGAGGTGGTGAGGTGGTAGGGAGGTGGCAGGTGTCTAATGGATGGGATGTGTGTTAGAGGGGGGCTAGGGAGTGAGGTCTGGTGGTTTGTGCATGAGGGGGGAGAAGGGAGAAGGGGAGTCAGGTGTGTAAAAGTGATGATAAGTTTTCGATGACCGTGTGGTCTTGTTAAGATATTACTTTAAGAAGGGGCGTATGATGTTCTACTAGTTGCGGAGGTGATATGTTTCCCAATATATCACTGATGGTGGGAAGAAAAGTCCCACCTCTGCAAGGTCCCTTTTGGAAAACATCTAGTGCACCAAACCCGCCTGAGCCATTTCTTTAACATATCGCTTGTACCGGCCAACACTCCTACGCCTCAACGTACGTCCGTGCTTGACAAAAATCAAGAAAGTCAAGACCTGAGCCAACCCCGCAAAGGCCGCGAGGATGAAAGCGTTCTGCAGCCCCATGTTCGTGACCCAAGGGGTAATGCTACCAAAAATAAAATAAGCTCACAGGCTGTCAGAGATATTAAAAGACATGTGTACTGACCCATATCCTATAGCAAAACTCATAGTGTTCCGAACGATAATCACAGTCACCATAGCTTCTCCACTCAACTCGCGGTATGAGTCGATGCAATAGCTCACCGAAATCTGGATGCCGAGAGTATTGGTGAAGGCGATGACTCCCATGGCAAAGATAAGGCCAAACCAATGAATGCCCTCGGCGGCACCAACACCCCAGAGTATCAGCGCCCCTGGAATGCACAGAAGAGAGACGCTGAAGAGCCAAAGCCGGTGCTCTGGTTCCATAATGCCCCGATTGCGCCGTGCCATCTTGATGACTAGCCAGTCCCCAAGGCGACCTGTGTAGATAAAGCCGAAAAGCACCCCAATGAGCGGCGACAAGTACGCCAGGCCGACCATTGAAGATGAAAAGCGATAGGGTGAGCCAGAGAGTATCAGGGAAGCTGTAGCGTTCAAAACATTGAACCACACGAGGTTGGAACCGTATGAGAAACCGGCGTAGAAGATCACAGGGAAGGTCAGAAATATGAGTGGTCGTAGCATCATGCCTCCTAGTCGATTTGGGCGCTGCCACGCATTGGATTCAAATAGCTTCAGCTTAGTCCAATAGGCTTTCTGCTGATAGTTCTTAGAGTAGCCATTTTCAGCACTACCCACTGACAGATCCATCGCCGCTTTCTTCTCTCCCGCCGGGTCTACAGAGCTTTCAGGTGACATCTTTACACCACTCTTAACATCCGCCGTATCCATGGGCCTTGATCCGCGATGGTAGTTCGTTTCTTCCATGCAGAAAAAGAGAAAAACAAAGCCGATCGCACAGAATATGGAGCACCAATAGAGGACCCATTTCCAACCTTGACCATCGTTGATAAAGCCCGCTAAAATTGGCGCGAGGAAATTACTTCCGGCTAGGAACAGAGCGTACAAAGCCATATAAGTGCCTCTTTCGTGCGTGAAGTATATATCTGTCACAGATATCTCGCACAAAGATTCGATTGGGGCTCCAAAGAACCCTTGCAGGACCTTACTCGCAATCCACTGACCATTGGACGTTGTGTACGGCACCCAAATCATTATTGCCATTGTTGCTAGTATCGACAACAGGTATACAGGGCGCTTTCCATATTGCAAAGCAAGCGGCTGCCAGACCAGGCAGCCCCATCCGAATAGCAGAAACATGTATCCAGTGCCGGCGTTTAGGTCGTTCAAAGTAAGGCCTGTATCTTTGGCGATTGGTTCTAGAACAGAATAGATGGCCGCGGAGGCAATCCCAACCATCAACGTGTAGACGCACATGCATGTTGTCGACAGCGATTTTCGTTTTGGTGACCAGTTCAGAGGGTCATCGGGGTCATCTGAAGGAGCTGGGACCAGAACGATATCGCGCTGGCCACTCGAGCTATGTTTTGCGAGTATTGTTCCTTCGAGATCGACCAGGTGGACTGTTCCAGGAATCTGTTCCGCGTTTTCCATGGCTTGATGGTTTTCCCGACTTATCGATTCACGGCGTATCTTAATCTTTGCGGTTGGGTGATTCTGCTATCTGGATAGAAGGATTGTATGTATCACAGATAACTTTGCGATGGACTCTACCGATAGAGAAGTTTATAGTTGTCGATTTATGCAGCTAAACTGCATGAGCATGCATGTTGCATTGCATCGAAGGTCTTACCTCAGCGACACCACGATAACAAAGATAGCCCGCAGTCAGGCATTCGGATATTGCTCAAGCTGTTGTAGCGACTCTAAGCCCCCAACGCTAGGAATTCATATCCTGTCGTCAATTGAGAAAGCCCAGCAGACTGGTCAGACTCATTGGATTTCGAACATGAACAACGCCATGATCGTGGTCTCGAAATTAACAATGCCATGATCGTGGCATCAAGAATATCGATACTCGCATGCACACGATTGGCTGAAGGCCGTGGCTAATGGCAAGCTGCACCGTGGCTGCCAGCTACCATCTTCGTATGCTCAGCAATAATATTCAACGACTTCTCACGATGTCAACGCCTTGCGCAGTATCAAGTCACTCACTTGAGCGTTGTCTTGGTGTTGAACTTCAGAATAGAAGATCCGCTTAGCATCATTACGGCAGTAGCCGGTCTTATGGGCCTCGTCGAGCAAGCGATCCAATCCATTATCACTCTACCAAAATTTTGTGTCGACTTTCAAAACGCCCCAACAGAGATTATCGAGCTCTCTCTTGATCTACAGTTGTTGAAGGAACTGCTAGCATGTGTTCAGTCATTGCCTCCACCAGAAATTAGTAACGTTGACCAAGAACGAGGTATTACAATTCTGACCTATAACGAACGGCTTGTGCTCCGGCTTGATTGTCATACTATCATCACTTCCATTGCAGTACAGTATGCAAAAATCTCAAATGCATCTTGCGGGTTTATGACCGTCCCAAGACCACGTTTACCGTTCCGCTGAAAAGGCAAACGATTCATCTTCGAATGACTCGTTAATTACCTTTGATTATTAGCAAATCGAAGACCATTAAGACTGCTTGTACGTCGTCCGCGGAATTTTATCGATCGACCCAAAATTCAATATCCCACGTCGATCAAGCCGGCGTTGTAGTGTTGGAGATTTGAAACGTATTACTCCCTTCAGTTCAGTGCTACGTGGCCAGGGCAAGGCTGCTGCAAATATATGGACATTCCTCAACCTTCAAGCTTAGAGCTCGCTCTGAACTAGTACCGGCTAATTAGGAATATCCTGTTCCTTTGTCTTCACAATCCAGTCTGGGCTTCTATCGTTACCTTGGAGTTGCAAAATCCAGGCTTATTCCCTTGGTGATGCACCGGAGATCTTAGTTGACGCTTTTTCCACCTGTGCTTGTTGGCATTCGAATCGCTAGTACATCTGACATTGGCTTCTGCTGTTTTGAACAGGAATTGGATTTCCAGTCTAGATAGCAGTGTTCCAGCAAAAGGTTATAAGTTCACGCGATTTGTACTTCTCTTTTTCAGCTTCTTCCCTGCCTCCACTCTTCCCTTCCTCAGCATCCCAGACGTCTACGTTCCCCCACTCCTATTCGTTCTGAATCGCCTTCTTCCATTTCCCCTCTCCAAGCCAGTCTGATCACAATGACCGTCGAAGCAAGTGTGAGCTTTCTCACAATTCGGAGACCCGAGCATATGGCTATCGCTATGGGAGTGAATGCCTTTGGGTGCTTGACCTTAGCGGCGAGCAGTGAGGTTGTTTCGGGATTTGGAAGAGAATTGAAGTAGAAGAAGAACATGGATTGAAAGTACAGGTAGAGGAGAAGTTTAACATTTGCGTATTCGAATGAATCAGCACTGAAACCTCTCGCGGCTAAATTGGCAATCGGCGTTGTATCTGTGCCCCTTTCATTTTATCAAGATCAACATCTAGATCAATTCTCGGGATTCTTATCAATATAGCCCAGCTTCGGGAATCCAAGCGTTCTTGGTTCGAAGTCGTATAGAAAGAAGGAATTGGATTGCCCTTGGACTTGAACACTGATATGGATGAAAATGCAATAGACGGCGGTGAAGTGTGAGATCTATCTTTGAATAGCAACGTGAAACGGCAAACCACCAGTACTATACACACATGTACACGTATAGGATACACCTCATCTATGCCGCCGACCTCATGCTCAACGGCATAGCCATGTTCGCCAAAGATCTCGAGACTACGACTCTCTTCTCTAGCGTAGATGCCCTTGCTGTACTGACCGATTCTTTATTTTCGGTATGCTATTCTGTCTGATCCGCCATTTTCATCGTCAAATACGCTTCTAGGTCGAATTTCGAATCCATGGGATCCGTTATCACTAGAGTTTCCGGAATATTAGCCATAATATCAAACCCCTAGATGCACCCTCAAAAGGCTCCCATAGCCCTCTACCCATCCCCCACCGCCTCTCCCAAATACCAACCCTCCTCACATACATCCCACCCATCTTCATCACCAAACCCCAGCCACCAACATGCCCAATGAAAAACCTCTCAACTTACCTCCGCCCCCTTCAGTCTTACTCTCTCTCGGCATCGTCTTCTTCACGTACTCCGCCTTCGCCTTCGCAATCAAGTCCTCCTTGCTCTTGTACTCGCGATCGATTTGCGCGATTTTCGACTTTGCGGATATTGCTGATTGCCGGTATAGGCCGTAGGCGACGCCGGAGATGAGGGCAGTGTAACGGAGGACCTTCCGGCGGGCACGGAGATTAGCTTTATTTTAGGTGGTGATATGTAGGGAGGGGAGGAGAGGGGGACAGGGAAGGAGGATGTTACATTGACGCCGGAGCTGGCCATTGTTGGTGAGGTGGGAGAGGTGGGCGCAAAGGAATGGGGATGGTGGGGAGCCAATTGCAACGCGAAAGGATCGTAGAGGTTTAGGAAATAGATGGGGAGGTTCGTACGGTGGTAGGCTTATTTAGAGGAGCTCCGGTGCCATTGATGTTGCACTTTGCGGTCGGCGGGATGCAACAAGTTTGGATTTTGGGCGGAGGAGCTTGGGCCACATTTTGTGCATAAATGTTGCATGCATAAAACTTCCATTATCTCCGTTTACCTGCACAGAAGGGGTTTGATACTAGAACAAAGTCACAGTCCTAAGTTCAAGCTACTAGCTTTGAGCAAATTGTCGTAGTCTACGCTCCAGTCCGGCTCAGCTACGCGAGATTTTGAAGGCCAATGCCATGAGAATCACTATAGAGCCTACGGCGCATCTTTCAGGACCACCATCCAGGGCCATAGGATAGCTCCTTTCTCCACAAAGACAAAATGATGCAACGCAAAGATGAGATCCTGGCCAAAAGGGCAAAACTTGTAGAACTCAAGCGGCAGCGAGAGGAACGCGAGCAGAGGCTGAAGGCTACTACACAACAAGCCCCAGCTACGGAAAATCCATCAGAAGTAATATGCCCCTAGTGATCTCTTAGGATCTCTAACACTAACTTCAGCTTCTTAGGTAGCAGCGCCCAGCCCCCGGGGCTCGAAAGATCGAAAGCATGTCGAGAGCCTGGTCAATGAAGTGCTGGGAGAGAGTAGAAGTCCTCGAACCTCCTCTCCCGCTGCTCGTACAAGCCGGCCAAGCTCCACACTGAGTGCTGCACAAAGTGCTACAGAGCTGGCTCAAGGTGGTCCCAGCACGCCTCCAAAGCCAGCCCAAGCCCAGACCGTGTCAACAGCAACGCAGACCCTGGAAACAGTGCCCGTGGCAGTGAATTATGAAATTGAGCCAGCTCCTAAAGTCGAAGTATTGTCCTACAGTAAAGGCATACAGACCGCAGAGCCATGGTCTCCTCAAAGGAGAAAACATCCAGGAAGCTTCTCGGGTTCGGAATCGGACTCAGATCAATCGCCTTCACGGATGCTCTCGCCCAGGAAATTAAAGCGTCTTAGCCGGAGGGAGCGTGAAAAGGAAGAGGAAGTTCGACAGAACCTCCGGCGGGAGATAGAAGAAGAGCTGAAGGCTGTGAAGGACCCAGTTGCTGATGGGCTACTTACAACGTCGCAGCCGAAATATCCTGCAAGGCCTTTAACGGATGAGGAGCTGAATGCCGTAACCTCATCCGAAGACTTCCTTGATTTTGTGGAAAGATCAAGTAAAGTTATAGAACGGGCATTAGATCAAGACTATGATGTGCTGGCCGACTATGCCATGGATGGTTTAGATGGCATTGACGAGGATGAAGATGAAGGGTACGGAAGCCTGAGAGAAAAGAAGGGGAGAAGAATAAAGGAGGTTGCGCAATTCTATGATGAGCGATGGAGCAAGAAGCGAATGATCAGCGGTCTTGATTTCTCTCCAAAAGTAAGCCTCCGCATCTCCCTCCAAACCCCTAGACTAACTCCGGGCATCAGTTCCCTGAATTGCTTTTAGCATCGTATACGAAAAATCCTTCCGCACCTCAAGATCCCTCTGGTCTCCTCCAAATCTGGAATATGCACCTCCACTCCCGCCCCGAGTACACATTTCATAGCACTTCCGACATCCTAACCGCCAGATTCTCCCCATTCCACCCTTCCCTCATCCTAGGCGGCTCCTACAGTGGCCAAGTCCTTCTCTGGGACACACGCTCTAAATCCCCCCTTCCAGTGCAGAAAACCCCTTTGACAGGCGCCTCTACAGGGGGTCATACCCACCCTATCTACGCCCTTTCAGTAGTTGGCACCCAAAACGCAAACAATATAATCTCATGCTCCACCGATGGCGTCGTCTGCGGCTGGACTGTTGATATGCTTTCCCAACCCCAGGAATACCTCGAACTTACCGCCCCGCCCCCGAGCAAGACCGAAGATCTAAGTCCAACATGTATGTCCTTTCCCTCTGCAGACCCAACTTCGTTCCTCGTCGGCACTGAAGAAGGAACCATCTATCCGTGCCACCGGTACGACCGCGCCGGCGCAAAAGCAGGCGTCGACACCCGCATACGTTACAAAGGCCACACTGCCCCTGTCATGTCCCTGGACTCCCACCCCGCGCGCGGTCCGGTAGATCTAGGTGATCTCGTCCTCTCCACCTCTCTGGACTGGACCGTCAAACTCTGGAAAACCCGCGCATCGTCTTCCACTTCCGTCGCTCCGGCACACTCCTCAACCTCCACCATCGCCGATCCCCCACCCAGCACCGAGCAAGCCATCAAACCCCTCCTTGACCTCCCCCGTGAAGAAGTCGTCTACTGCGCCCGCTGGTCCCCACACCGCCCCGGCGTCTTCGCCCTCGTCGATGGCGGCGGCAATGTCGAAGTCTGGGATCTGACTGTCGACACCGAAATCCCCGTCTGTCGTGCGCAGCCGGAAGTTAACAAGAAGGCGGTGCAGGGCGGGGGATATTTTGCAAGGGGGTTGAATCAGGTTACGTGGGAGGAGAAGGAGGGGAAAAGGGTGGGGGCGGGTGGGGCAAGCGGAGTGGTGAGTGTGTTTGAGGTTGGAGGAGAGTTGGGCGGGGAAGGCAGAGGGGAGGAGTGGGCGGGGATGAAGAGAGTTGTGGGTAGGTTGGGAGTAAGGGGGTAGATGGTAGGGATAGGATCTCCGGTAGATGCCCATTTAGTCGGCCACGGGCCCATGCAAAGATTAACACTGTGAGTACCGTCGGACTCGAAATGTACCTCATTATCTCATTATCTCATGCTTCTGCTTCTGCTTCTGCTTCTGCTTCTGCTCCTTCGCACTATACCATTAGCATCCTTCCTCCCACAGATCGTCTTCCAACTCTCTTCACAATTTCCCTCCATCTCATCGCTATCTGAACTGTAATACCCTCCACCACGACGCACCCTCGCTCCGCTCCCCCAAGGATCCCATCTCGCATCCCAGCGTGCCTTCATCTCGCATTCCGAAGCCTTCAACTCGCAATCAAGAAGCCAGTCCCAGATCGAAAACCAAACACACTTCCACGAATCCAAACCTCCTCGGCCCCGTCTCAGCCAGAATATCGACCATCTCGAACACCTCCTCATTGGACCTCTCTGCCGACTGAGGAACCACTACCACCTGAACTAGAGAATCAAGTCGGGATAGCTCTTATGAAATACTACCACCACTATAGAAAAGATGTCATCGCCCGCAGCGAAAACCCAGATTCTGCTGGATGCGCGAAGCGGCGGAAACGGGCGTGCGTTTACTCGGGTAAGTTTGAGGGGCGTATAAGGCGCTAGTGTTAATGTATCCTGTGTCTGACAATGGAACACAGCCAACGATTTTACACAAGTGTAATAGTTTCAAGATCTCCAAAATATCGAGGAGGCGCAATTTGGTCTCTATAATTCTCATAGCTCCAGCACATACCATAGAAGCCGACACGTAACCAGCTTGTCTCAGCCGCATCAATGGGTCGGACCACGAGTCCGTAGCTTTCTTTATACTCAGTGGTTACGAATTGCAAAATCGAAAGCTCCCAACTCTCGTCCGGTACAATGTCTGGATTCCATCGGCCATCGGAGTAACCTTCATGCGTTTTACGACCGTCCTGAAGCCTGAATTTGTACTCCTTTTTCCCGCTGCCAGAATGTGCCACACGCGAAGTAAGCCGTAGTAGACGTCCTCGTACGGAAAGCTTTTTGGACTGATACAAACTGTTGGCTGAAGTTTCGTTGGATGGTGGAATAGAAACCGTGGCCGCTTGCCGGAAATCCCTGTTGTAGTTGTAGCGCTGTTCATGAACACCCACATCAACGGAAAGCCACGACCAGGACGGAGCGTCAAAGTCCACTCTTCTGCCAGGCTCAAGTACTTTCCAGAGCAGCTCGTCGAAGAGATTAGACTCCCAAAGCCCATGGTACAATCGCGTCCGAGTATGCTGCTCGACTGCTTTCGCCAATCCCGAAAACGCCGTCCACTTGTCGTTATCAAACGTCAGTTTGCTCGCCGTATACTCCTTGACCATCTTCCACCAGAAACACTCCCATTCCGCCCAGTCACCACTCCGGCACAGTTCCTCCATCGTATGCAGCGCCGTCTTCAGCCCCATCCGCGACGCCATAGACGGATTGTCGGACCGCTCACCCGAATGCTCATACGCGGTCTTCTCCATCCCCGGATTTTCCTCCGACGCCGTCCCCTCCACACACTCCCAAAACACCATCTCAGACCCGAAATGCAGCGTCCGCGGCGCCAGCGCCCGCTCCTGCACGACCCACGCGCGCCGATGCAGCGGCGGCCTCAATCCCCCCTCCGAACCCGGCCGCCGCACCCGCTGATTCTCCGCCCAGACGCAATCCCTACCGTCGCCGTCGCGCAGCAGACACGGCGCGAAGGCCAGTGGATTGCGCGTCACGAAGCAACCGCCGTTGCTATTTGCGGCGCCGAGCGCCGCGATGGTGCACGTTGCGTCGCTGTAGACGTTGCCCATGGTCGCGGTTTCGCGGGCCCAGTCGTTTGGAGAGTCCTGGATGATGCAGAGGGAGTCAATCCAGAGGTATGTGTAGCCGAGGCGGGCAGTGGTGAGGGCAGCGTCGCTGAAATTTTGAGGAAGGGAGGAGAGCGGGAGATTGCGGAGGAAGGTGGGAAGGGTGGAGGTTGTGAGTTTGAGGATATTGGCGCCCCCCCAACAGTGGCTGAGGGCCAGGTAAGGGGTGCGTTGTTTGAAGTCTTCGCTGATCGTGAGGCAGAGTTGTACAGAAAGGAGGAATGGGCCGTTTGTGGTGACTTTCAGGAGGCGGGTTGGGATGAAACCATCTCCGCGGGAGCTGTGACGGCATTTCTCGTGATGGCTAAGGCAGGTGTCGAGCCAGCTTTTCGCGAGCTTGAAAACTTCATCTGCATCTGTTCGTTTGTATCTCAGTGAGCCCTGGATTTTCAAGAGCGGTCCATCGTAAGAGATGTACGTCGTCTTCGGGCGGTGTCCCTGTACGTCCATCTCGATCCGCCCAGGGCCATCATAACTCTGCTTACAAATCACCCACAACGAATATTGTTTTGTGCTATGACTTGGCGGCACCTCAGCGGCTGTTGGGTCTGGAGCGGCGAGAAGGGAGCAGAGGTGACACCCATCTAAGGCTGACTGCTGGAGAGCTCCGATGTTGTCGTAGTGAGGAAAGGTTTCGATGATATCTTCTCCTTCTCTTTCGTTATCGCTTTCTTCGACTAGTATAGTCACACCTCCGCCCTTAGATGCCGTGGTGGCTCCCATTGGTCGCATCCGGACGGTTCGAGACTTGGCGATGAAGAGTTGACAGTGGTTGCAAAAGACATTTTCTTTGACTTGATCTCTGTTCCTTGGCGTCTCTGAAAGGCCGGTGCCGGAGGGACCGCCTGTGGAAATATTGCTTGGAGGCTGCCGAGCTAACAGAGTCCTGCGGTTCGGAAAGCGGCCAGATGGACGCCCTCGAGACGAACGAGGCCTGGTCAGAAGCTGCGTTGGTGCAAGAACATTGGGAGCAACGTCAGCAGGACGGCTTGAGCTCCTTGAACTTGCTTGCAGCTCTACGTGTACCGGTGGCGCTGAATCCAGGAGGCTTTGCACCTGCGAGTCTGAACGCATTTGCGAGGCTGTACGCACTTCCGAGTGTCTATGCACTTGCGAGTCTGACTGCATTTGCAAGTTTATTACGCGCGGTTGTGATTTTGGACGACGGTGCGAGTCTGAAGACCCGTCCGGAGCCGGAGGCCTTCCCATTTCCACTCTTTCAAAGAAATCCTTTAAATCATCCTCATTCATGACCTTATGGTTATAACGGGAAGAGCCGAAAACTAGCCCTGGCTGGATGCCATAGGGAAGCATGATGAAGTTGGTAATATGTGCAAATACAAGCGATTAAATGTCTTTTCAGGAATGCTAGAGAAAACGTCTTGTCTTTCAAATGACTTCAAGCAAGACCGCTCGCATGGCTACGGCGCTTAAAAAGGCTGAGCAGAGGCTGATGTACAGAACTGCCTTTTCGAGATTAGAATAGTGTCAATCGGAAGTCGGGTATCCGTACCCCGCACTTTCACTTAAGCGAAAGTGAAAGTGCGGGGTACGGATACCCGAGGGACTGTCACCCACCAACGGCTTAAACCCATCAACGAATAAGCTCTATAAGGCTGAAAATCTTGTTTTCACCGCGTTTCTGTTCTTACTACGACTACTTCTACTAAGGTACTTCTATCTTCATTACTACTACTCTATCACTTCTTCTGCTCGCCGATCTTCCGCTGTTGTTGTCATGAAATCTGTTTCTACTTTACCCGATGCTGAAGAGTTACTCAAAGAGCAACGGATAGAACTAACAATAAATACAGAAATCCTTCAAAATATAAGAACAGAGATGATACTTTCAAACTCACTGTATTTGCTATGTAAACGAAGTACCATTCCCCCAAGGAATAAAAATCCCCCCCGTAGGGCTAGCCCTATTAGCCGCTGATGGGTTTAAGCCGTTGGTGGGTGAACCCTTCTGGGGGGAACTGGCGGCTTCTGCATGCAACAGCAACTTCATCGAATTTTTTTAAATTCAATATTTCATCGATTTTCACGATTTCAGCCGGATTAGAAAGTGCGTATCAAGCTTCATAATTACTGGTATTCTGATTACGAAGTAGCATTTGGTGGTGGATTGGTATTGGTGCAAAGGCGTTGGTGGTGAAGTTCTAGCAGGAGCTTTAGGCCCTTGGGTCCAGTTCAGCCCTGCACGGTCGCATGCTGAATTAACTTAATCGACATATCAAAACTCGAGATCGTACAATTGTATCTCAACGTGATTGTTGTCGCTACCAAATTTGAATGCCGCCAACTTAAAGTTCTGGATGTGCCTACTCGTACCATCCGTTAAGGGCTGCCGGTTGTGAATGCCGCCGCCAGTTGTGGATGCCCTCGTCAGATGTCGATCGGGGCTTGCTGGTATGAAGGTAATGATGGTCTCACCATAATGGTACGGATCTCCTCGAGCCGATGAGAACATTCCCTTAAAGGGTTGGTTGCCTCCACATCCGATTCTCCAATCTGACTATCAAGTATATGGACAACATTCGTGTATTAATTTGAGAGGGCATAGGGCTTTTCTGGAAATGGACGTAGATTCTCCTAGTAACGGGGTGGACGCACTTATTCATTGGGTTGACCAGCGTAATGCACGTCACTTGAAATTCCAATCTTGATTTGTGAAGATTTCTAAATCCGTGATTGTATCAGATGGGACGAGAAATTCTTTGATTGAAATGGAGAAGCACTTGAGCTACAGTAGGATGGGTGGCTGAGCTATGTGCTCCCTTGACTCTTGCGCCATCTGTCAACCTAGAGTGAGACTGAATTATACTCATCGTTGTTTTCTAGAGGATTTTGTCCTTCTCTCAGCACGTACTCTTCAATGGTGTTGCTAGATGTTGCGTCTTCGACCGCACCAGAAGCACGGCTGCTATGACTTTCAGTTAGAGGCTTCTGGAGCCGTGCCTGCGTCAGTACGAGTGATCTTCTTAAGCTATCTATCGTGGCTTCCCAATTCCCCCAAGTGAGATTCACAGCGCCGAGCGTGATTCGACGGAGGGCCGGCTGCTTTTGAAGGAGGTCAAGAAGATCAGCCGCGTTAGCAGCAGCACCAAAGAGCCTGAATTCGCAAAGATTTTGCCAAACTGGCGTAGATGAACCTATTAGATTCTGCAAAGACCAGTACGACATCTCATTAAACTCATAGAAACGAGAGGGATAGAGCTCCAAGCGTTTGAGGTTACGCATGGAGCTGACAGTTCTCAGGAAAGCTGGAAAGCCATCCTCGTCGCGATAGAGCCCCAGGCCGAGAGAAAACTCCTGTATGTCTTCGAGCAAAGGCGACAAGTCATTCTCCATTTGATTTCGAGGATTCAAGATCTGGGTAGAAGCGTCTATACATAGAAAAAGGCTTCGAACAGCAATCTGCGACTGCTGCAAAGCGCGAAAGAGGTTGGAAAGCTGAGAAGAATACGAGTCATGGGTTCTGGAACCTGGCTGCAGATTCATTGAATAAGTGGTGCTCAGGAAGGGGGAAGCCATCTTAAACGGTGACATGAAACAAAACGAAGAATCATTGTGTCCTGCCGGTCGACAGGCGATCGAGGAGTCTTCGAATTCGATGCACCGAATACCTCGCAGTCGTTGCAACCCTCTAGCCAATGTCTCCCAGAATCGGGTGCCGTGCAGCCATGATTTCTGTTGCTCTGCCCGTTTGACGTAACTGTCGTAACCTTTGCCCACGACTGGCAGCAGGCATAACCGATTTTCCTCGTCAACTAGCCCCCTTGCATGGAAAGGCAGAGGCTCCGTCGCATGTCTCACGACCCTGCCACTATCGCTGTCTAAATCATTGACCAGTAATGGCTCCCCGTACAGCTGAAGCTCAAGTCTTATTTGCCGTAATAACAGCTGGAGGTATTCATTTCTATTGATGTTCTGCTCGACGAGTCGAGCAGAAAAGCTCAAATTGATCACTTTTTCGCTGAGTACGGGGTGCTCTGCGATAGCAGTGAATGTTTTTAAACTCCCATCCCATGGATCTACACGAACGGAGCTGAAGACGAATCCGGCGGCCAGGGTCGACCACGACGACGAGACGAGCCGAGCGATCTTGCATTCCGCTCTTGTCAGATTTGCGAAGATCTCGATGAGCAACTCGTTAGGAAATGGACCGGCCATCGCTCTACCTAGATTCAGATCTCACGCGATGCTGAACTACTTTATTTGACTGTCGCAGTTTGTTTGTCGTAGCTGACTGAGAAATAGCAGAGAGAAAAGCCCAGTAAATTCAGAAGAAATGATATTATAAGACTTCATTTATGGATGCTCTCATGAGCATCCCGACTATGGTGAGAGGCTGAATCGAGAGAGCGTTGTCGCTACCAAATCTGGATGCCGTCAATTTTCGACGCCGCCAGCTATGGATGCTGCCATTTCGTTTGCCTTTTAACAACGCAGCTGATTTCGAACATCTTGATTCAGTCCGTCGCAATTGTTTCATGAGGCTTTGTCTTCGACACGCAATACGAATTTGACAGCAATTAAGTATTAACGGCTTTAACAGCTTCTCAAAGCATCATTTAAAGATGACAAGAGTGACGAACGAACGACGACTTCGAGAAAAGTTCCGCAAACGAAAGACAAATGTGTTCAAGAAAGCGAATGAGCTGGCGTGAATGACAGATTCAAAGATATACATAATTATCCAACATAATAATAAATATCATACATACAAATCGACAGAGGAGATCAATTGGCCTCCGTCGGGAGAAGTAGTGAGTCACACCGAGTCCGTCTTGGGACACTATTGAACATGATAGGGAAAACACCAAACGAGCGTCAGTTGTCCTGCAGATTTCCAGGCCCCTATTCCGAGAACAATGCGTCAGTCACTTGTGAAGGAAGGTCAGGATGCGAATTATTCCGCTGTTGAACGACAAGCCTTACATGCGGTTCATGCCAAGTCGTATGTGCGAGGAGAGTGGGCACGCATGAGATCTCCTATGCTATTATCACTCGGATATCTCATAGGCTGGTACTGGAGAGTGTGAACGAAGAATGGGCCGCTGGACGCCAGCAGGCGTTGAATTCAGTGGTACAACCGATTGTATGTACTCGTACATCACACCAATCACCGGTTCATTACTACTATAACTACATCACATTATGAAGCTTATATTGAATATTAGAAGACTGTTGTATGGCAAGTTTATTGATCGAAGAGTGGTCTCAAGTGCTTTCAGACGGAGCGACATCAATAATTCCTTTTTCCGCCTTCTCTATTTATGGTTGTGACTAAAACGTTCTTTGCAGCAGAGATCAACCAAAATCAATGAACTCCAGCAGCCTATGCCATATCACTTCAACTGGTCCGGGTGGTTGGCTGACCGATTGCAATTGAGTTTTCTTAATTATGGTTTGAACTGCAATCAAGGCATACTAGACGCGTGCTGTGACCTTCTTGTGCTTGTTCCGACGGCTCTTAAAATAAGCCCTACGGTTTCACCACTTCTCAATGTACATGACCGTCTACCGCCAGCTCCACTTCTAGCCCTACTTGGGCCATCACCACGAGCACGGATGTGTAAGATATGCAAGGCTATACTTCGAAGCACACCCACAACAGCTCGAATAGATCTGAGTACTGCATATGACAATCTAGTAGCCGCTGTGGCCAATGCAGCTCGAGGACTATGCTGCATTTGCCCAGACGATTTCAGATGTGATTGGAGCAATGGTTGGCCTCGGCTTTCCGACCCGAACAGAGTAAAGGAAAAAAAGAAAGGCTGTATTCTTTACCATCTGTGGGGTGCTATAGGATTTACGCTGAGTAGCGGACTTTGGTCCTTCTTTATCAATGCATGTCCAAATACTGCCATCTTTTCCGATTCCGAACGTGTCGATCATTGGATCAATAGCGCTTTGGATGGCTTGGAGGAATCTATAGAAATTGATGATCTCATGTCTTACGTCATGAGAGTTGTTAGTCCACGAGATAGGAGAGATTTAGATATCGCTGCAAGTTCAGATTCTTGCACTATCTACCCAACTATACTTCGGACTCTGAGCGTGCCTTCTCAACAGTCTGTGACATTCTCAGTCGTGGAGGGACAATTTCTGTTTGAACGCCGCTATTATCGTCGTCTTCGCACAGAGCCAACTCGAGCACGACCGAAGGCAAGGACCACATTGCAACAAGACGATATGAGACCATCTTACATTGGAGTATACATGGGTGATCCTTTAATAACGATTCGGGAGAAGTACGACTTCCTGGAACTACTCTGTAGCTTCCAATTTGCCGGAAGCTGGATAAAAGTTGATCTCAAGGCAGTAATCATTGGGTATATTGGGATGAGATGGACTGAGATATGTTCTCACCCGGTGATCAATTGTATGAACGTTTCTAGACACAAGCCTGTCTCCACATCAGTGGCTTCACCTTCTGCCCAAGGACGACTGGGGGTTGCCATGACACGTTGGAGCCCAATAGCTCAGTTTCTCTGTTGCGAGAACCGATACCAAGCTGTGTTGCAAAGGGATTGTTGCCTTGATTGTGCAGCAGAAAACATTCCCGATGATGTCAAGGCTTGTGTTGTTATCATTGTCGGATGAGGATTTCTATGTACAGAATATCCGACCTTTTAATTGGCTCGGATCTTCGCATTTTTTCGGCCGCTGAAAGGCCAATTCGTTATATATTAACCTAAAAACCGAATTTCATTGTGTCTATTGGTTTTGCAAAGTCTGTTTGTCTGATGTAGGTTCTAGATCATCGTTCATGTCGAACGATTCGTTCTACATTTTAGGAGCCTAGGCTCGAAACCGTCGCCAACCGTGATTAAGCTCTGCATGAATTGACTTGATCTTGAGTAAAAAACATCTTAAAGAAGGAACATTTGTCAGACTAAGGGATAGCTTTTACTTTTCTTAGATTTATAGGTTTTACAGGTTTTACTTTAGTATAAAAGATGTATTCACGCTATAGCGTAGAACGTTTATCAGTCTTTTTTTTTCTCAAAAAATGTCACGAACACGCTAACATATCAACGTAGTCTTAATGAAGTATCGAAAATGATGAAGAAGGTTCAAGACAAGACAAAAAAAACTATTGAGCACAAAGCATACAGAAAAAGGCTCATTTCTATTTCTCTCAACACAGACAGACCCCAAGACACTAGAATACTGCACCAAATCGTATCGATTACAATTTACCAAACCCGCAGTCTAAAATATTCCCACTTTCGCTAAGGAATTCCTCCCAGGCCCACACATCGGCGTACGAAAAAGGCCCCAAAACACGCTCCCTATTCAGCTACCTAACCAAGTATGGGCAGCTTCCCCTGCCCATTATCGATCGAATAGAATACTACAAAAAACGGAAACAGAACAACACATACACAAGCAATATAAACGACACATAAACCGAGCACAAAACGCACTTTCAGCAGCTGAAGAACATCCAAGGGACCAAATACAGACCAACCTCAAATCGATTCACGTTGCCTATGAATAGTGATGGGTAAACAACTGCATATAATATTCACCCTATACCACGCGTACTATAGCCCTTACGCATAAAACAAGCCTATACCCTTCTGCCAAAGTCGTTCATCCACCACCCGACCTTCCCATTCGTTATATCCCTGGCAACCTAAGCGAAAGTTACATCCCAATTAATTTTAATCAATGACGATTCATACCACCTTTAAAAAAGAAGAGCGTCCAAGTTACCACATAAAGAGCAGCAGCTGCACGTTCCAGTGTTAGCACCACAGATCTCTAAGATGCCTAAATCACTACTGCAGACTACTCCTCGGCATGTTATGCGGACCTGTTAAGGAGAGAGGCGGTTAATTAAGTTACTATGGAAAGTGAGTTATACCCGGCAGATGTACCTCCATCAATCATATCCAAACAGGAAAACCTATCAAATATACCTGTGGAGTCTATTACTTATCGGCAAACATGAGATAAAGACTTTCTTTCCAATACAAAAGATTTACATTCGCCCCGCTCTTCTCCCCAAAAATTAAGTACACCTGCATTGCGTATCCAAGCTACCCCATTGCATAACCACTACACTACACTACCAACCGCTTTGATATCTTGGTATCAATCCAAGCTGAACAGAACCTTGTAATAACCCTCAGCGGCATTTTACACTTGGACAAGTCTTCAGCCACCGCTTCCGAAGGCGTTTATGAGATTTAGCTGTGTGGGTGTAAACGTTGGGAAGGCAGTGAGATTTGAGTGTGATGGAATAGGAGAATCGACCCTGTGATGTGAGCGACCCGGGTTTCATTGAAGGGGGACTGTTTCGTCTCTCGAATCACAAGGTTACGCCCAACTAATCTAACTCGCCCTTCAGACATTTGTATAGCAATGAGAGGCAGAAATCATGCCATGTTAGAAATTAACTCGCGAAGTTCTGCGCGAAAGATTCTACTGGCGTTCCAAGCACCCCTTACAATTAAGCCTCTACCTCTCAATCCCCGCCAAAAGAACAACACCTCCTTCTCATTCTCTTCCCTGCCCCCACCTCCTCCGATCATAAATCTCCGGTCCCAAATAACTCGTAACCCTCAAGCCCCCCTCATCCACCTAACAAGCCACATATGTATGCAGCCCTAACCCCTCTCCCAACTTCCGATGCGCACTCATACCCTCCAGCACATTCAAATAACCCCCAACCCACTGGCCCCTACCCCGCTCGCCCATAAAAGTCGCCAGCCCCAACGCAACACTCCTGTCATCCTTGCCGTAATGCTTCGCCGGCAGGGATAACTTCGGCGTCAGCAGCGCATCTCCCGCGCGCGCGAAAAAACAAAAGAACATTCCGGCCGTCGAGTGGCGGCAGGGCGGGAGCTCCTGCGCTGCTTGGAAGGAATCGGGCAGCCCGAAGACGAGGCGGTAGATGGCTTGCAGGTCTGTCCAGGTGACACTAGAGATGGGTATGAGTCCGTCCAGGGAGAGGATGGCGCGGATGGCGTCGAAGGATGTTTGCGGGGAGCGGAAGTAGACTTTGATGCGTGATTTGGAGGGGTCGATGCAGTCTACGGAGATCATTTCGAGCTCGAGCTGCGCGCCGAGCGGGGAGGTGGTGAGGTAGGTGAAGAGGGGCTGGAGCGCGGGGAATGGGGTGATGGTTTGAGTGAGTTGGTGCATGGATTGCTGGAAGGTTTCGATTCGAGATTGGCCTGTTTGAAGAGCGCGTAGCATGGGCATGAAGTAGACCTTGACGAGCATTTCGGAGCCGCCGAGTTCGCACGCGATGAAGAGGGATGAGCGGTGGCTGTTCGGCTCGGCGATGGTGTTGATTCTTTTGGTGGTTTCGGCGTCGTTGGTCGTGACTAGGAGGGTATTCCAGAAGTGATGGAATAGTTGTAAGTCAATCCCTGGCAAGGTCGAACGGAGATGATTGATGAGCTCCATTGACATATTTTTGTTGAAGGGATCAGCAGAGGTGCCTGACTCGGGTCCAATAGCTTCAATTGCGAAGCGGATCTTGGGAGATTTGTTTAAACCTGCCCAGCTCCAGCTATACTCAATGGGCGAGAAGTGGTCCGTTGTATAACTTTCAAATCCCTGTGATTTACCATACGTGGTAGGACGACTCCCTAGTCGTGAAATAATGAAATAGTAATAAAAGATCAAATTGTTGTACTGTGCGTGTTGATCGTAGCCTGCCTGATGAAGCATGTTCGCGACGGTTGTACCTGTCGTGTACCACCAAAAAGCCGAGTCTCTCTCAAGTGGAGGAAGTCTTGTTGTAAGTACTCGCCAGGCCTCAGTCGAAGACATTGATGTCTGTGGGAGAGGGATCTCCTGACCCTGAGTCTCGTTTTCTTTGCACTAAAACCAATTAGTTCGACTGTTACGTTTGGATTTGGACAGAGAAGCTGACTACCTGCAAAGGCATTGTGTTTACAGTTGTCTTTTCAACCTGCGGAGTAAGAGCCATAGCGTAGGACTCGGACTGTACAGAGTTAGTAAAACAAACATAAGTTATTTGATGCAAGAGAATACCATCTTGAACTCTAGATAGTTTTGCTAAACTATAAAGAGGAACATAGGGTTTTTTATATATTTTATCATGAATAGATGCCTGCCTTTCATGCGGTACAGCAGATATCGGCCGTCTCTTCTGAAAAAACCTGGGACAATCGCATAATTCTGCCAAAGATGGCTCGAGGTAGTTGATCTGATGTCTCCTCCGTAATCTATCCACTGCCGCACTACTAGAAATAGATACTCAAAAAGCAATGACCAGAATGGGTATACTGAGAGAATCATCCAGGGATATTTCTTGATTGATGTAATGCGATTGGATATTATGACAACGCCGTTCCCAAGCATATGCATCAGTAATCCTTCCTCGAAAATCTGCAACCATGTACTGATTATGGTTACCATCGCCAATTTTGTAAATGTAACTTCATAGCCTGACTGTTGTGTGTGGATCACGGTGGAGACAAAGGAATCTTGATGCATATGCTTGAGAACGGCGTAGTTATAATATTTAACAAATGGACAGACGATCATCAGTCTTGCTTTGAATAGCTTTGCCATAAGCCAGACATGCAGCAGCTCAGGTAGTCAATGACTCTAAATGACTTAATACTTGCATGCATGATGTGCAGCGAGCTAGATCTTCTCCACAGGCAAGGATTTCAGCGAAGTATTTACCCTCCTGCTGCACTAGAATTTTGTGAGAGGTGGTGAGCGAATGGGTGTTCTTCAAGAGCGGCATGGATGCGGGTGAGTGATTCTTGGGAGTAGAATATGTTGTTACGGATTTAGTGGTGCACATTTGAAATTTGGCTCTTCTGGTGAAGGGGCTAGAATTAGGTCCTCGTCACGGAGATCAAGCTCGAGGTTGATGAGTGGAATCAGGGCGGGGTTGGAGTACAAGTCAGAGTATTTCTTCTCATGACTTCAGTCCTTGTTCTCGGATAGAATGTTGAAAATTGAAGATACATTTTAGGGAGATTCTTTTGGTGAAAGGGCCTTGATTGGTGAAAGAATCTTGGGCGACTCGGTAGATGAGGGAGAGCGTGTCAGGTACTCTTCTCCGATAGGCGAAAAGCATTGGAGGACTCAGGTAGGTCAATGTTAGTGTGTAGCAGGGTAAAGCAGCTGGAAACGCTACACTGGGAATAGGTGAGAACCAAAGTAGTATAGCTGGCTGGTATATATTGTCACACGCATTGAGGTGTCCTATCGTGCCGATGCATGAACCGTTACCAGCGTTGGGACCAGGGTAGTTCGAATGCAGATCAACGCCGCATGTACCAGGTGCGTCCAACTCGCCCAATATCAACGCTCTAGCTCTTTCTACTCCCCTTGCCCCCTTCTTTCGGGTCCACCAATCGGCATCAACGGCAGGGTTCACACTGCAATTACGGGACAGTTGCAAACAAAGGGTATCAAGTGAGATGCAGTCGAAACACGTTTTCTCAGAGGTCTAATTCTTAAAGTTACAACAGGATTGTTCCGAGATAAGCGTGGCGAGTAAAGTCGACAGGCCGTAAAACACATCACATGCTTGTGGTGGGTATCAGAAAAGAATGGCTAGGTCTAGTAGGCGACTACTAGGGAGCGAATAAAACCGTTTCTTCTACAATAAACGTGTTTAAAACTCACTAGCGGTTTATTCATGTTTGTTTATTGGTTTTATATTATGTAAGCAAGCTAAACCCAGCTGATTTAGCTCACGGGGTTTGACCTCGCTGTCACCATTTCCATACGAGTATGGAGTAGATCTAGAATATCTTCCTACCACCAGCCATGCCTCCTCAACGCGGTGGCAAACCTCGCAATCAGGCTGTTACTGATGCCTTTCAGAGCATAATCCTACCAAACCGAATCGTTCCTGCAGTGAAGTGCTTATACTGT
>JAABUL010002159.1_pt1 | contig 33822 bp, 33 predicted proteins | sample 5559151 | NCBI WGS metagenome assembly JAABUL01 (sample SAMN10711876, study PRJNA513368) | rock metagenome | isolation source: Antarctica rocks | place: Antarctica: Victoria Land, Pudding Butte sud | reverse complement strand
GGTTCTCCGATCCAGAAAGCAGTGCGCTTCCTCGAAAGCGAGGTTGCGAAAAGGGCATTCACTCAACCCAAGAAATCCAGTGAAGGAGAGTCGATTTACTATCACGCTTTCCAGCACATCCAAGCAGAGCAAAAGCGCATCGATGCATTCAGACACCGCCACACTAGGTCTGGCTCAGTGCAGACCGGTCGCATCAACCTTCCACACGAGCACCTCGAAGCCCTCCAGGGCAGCTTCCAAATTACTCATGTGGAGCGTCCAGATCCAAAAAGACCAATCTCAATGATGCCAGGTAAAGAGGAGCCCGAACAGACAGCCGAGCAGAAAGTCATCGCAAGAGTCGACAGAGAGCGACAAGCTCTTGAGCAGGTCAATGCAAGGATGTGGGTCGTCGAAGCGGCCAAGTACCTTAGTGGAGGCAAGTTACTCAACAGCCCAGCCGCGAAAGGTCTTACCAAACCCCAGGCCCTTGACGACGTCGAGAATGGCACAGTCAGAAACCCATCGCGCGTCTTAGATCTTGGTGGCCAACCCAACGGCGACTGGGCCTGGCATGCTTCGCGCGAATACCAATACGCAAGGATCTACACAGCCTCGGTGGAGCAAAACCTCGTCGACTCCGGTATCCGCGGTCCGCGGAATCATCGTCGAGTAGCAGTTACAGAACTCTGGCAATTGCCGTACCCCGACAATTATTTCGACGCAATCTCTGCGCGCTCACTCTTCACATTCTTGAAAGCCGAAAGACCACTCGGCCAAACAGCAGACGAATACGATCTATGCTTGCAAGAATGCTTGCGTTGTCTCAAACCAGGTGGATATCTGGAATGGTTCATGATGGACTCCGAACTCGTCAACGCCGGCACCCGTGGCACAGCTGTGTCGGTCGAATTCGGCTTCAATCTCAAGACTCGCGGCTACGACCCCGTACCTACTAAGAGCTGGCTCGGTCGTGTACGCCGCGCGGGCTTTGATGATATCAAGCGCGCATGGACTTTTCTGCCCATGGGCACTTCCACGAAAGACCCGCAAGTACTACCAGAGACGCCACCGCCAGATATATCAACGTTTGAAACCGAGAAGCTAGAGGCTGTACAGGGTCCTGTGGGAAGCACGGCTGATGCGGCGATGATGTCGGGATTGGTAGGTAGTTGGGCGTGGGAGCAGTGGATGGTGAGGTTAGAGACAGAGATGGGGAAGGAGGAAAGTCACATGCTTGAGGGGGTGGCTGCTGTGATGGAGGAGGGAAAGACGACAGGGGCGGGGTGGAGATGTTTGACTGGGTGGGCGAGGAAGCCTGGAGGGCAATGAGGTTGATAATGTATAGATTTGCTTATTTGGGATTATTTGTACAGCGCAATGATACACAACTCTCGCTCGTCTGTGGTGCAGACAGTTTGATGTGGAGGTAATCTCAATATGACACAGACTTTTGATTCGTTCTGGAGACATTTCATTCAGCGCAGATATATCCAGCAAAGTCAAGATTTTGAACCGTGTATAGCCTAGAAAAGAGCTACCCTTCCTGGTCAAATGTTTACCTATACAACCAGGCTTTTTGCATAAATTCATACCGTGTTCGCCCACGTATCTTGCTACCTGCAGAGTGCGTCGCTCGTGAGGCTCGGCCATCGATCAAGTGGAGGCTGCTAGCTGATTCTAATCGAAGTTCATGACAATCAATCTGACCTCGTTCACAATGAAATACTCGCGTAATCGTATCGGCGAATGGTCTCGTAGGGTGTGAAGGCAAACCGTCGCGTGGGAGATTCACTTTCAGATGCCGCCGATGTCCTGGGGAATGAATTGATGTTCTGCACGACGATTGGCACGACTGCATTTGGGTTGACGATTAATGATGAGCTAACCACGTGACTTATGTATTGCCGCTAACCAAAAAGAGCAGCGACCTCCATATTTCCCCATCGAAACGACGAGCAATCTATGCTTGCAAACAACGATGATCTGTCAACGCTGCACCCAGCGTCTGACTGTCCGCTCGGTCTCGCGCTCGCTCGCGCTACGCAGCGTTTCCACGACCTCCACCCTCGCTAATGCCTCTAATCCTCCGCCCGCGACTTCAACATCAGCCGCTCAACCCTTCTCCACGCCATTCACCCCCTCGCCCTCAAAAACCCCTACAATCTCTCCAAATACATCGTCGAAGCCACATGCACCGGTTGTGCAGAGTAGTGTTCTAGCTGGGACGCCTCTGAAGGGATTGGGCTATACGAAAGGACAGGAGCCACCGTTGGCGAAGGAGGACCATGAATACCCGACTTGGCTTTGGGGGCTTTTAGAGAAAGAGTCGAAGGGGGTGGAGGCTGAGGGAGAGGCTGGAGATGCTTTTGGTGAGTTCACTCTTCTTACATTGTCACAATGAGAGGGTAGGACTTGGCTCGCAGAATTTGATCGCGTGATCGCTGTTGTAGCCTTCGCTATCCTGCGCCCTCTGATCCCTAGGCGTCTTGCAATACCAAATGCTGACCCTCCATTCTCGCAGCCAAGTCAAAGAAGCAAAGACGTCTTGCCTCTAAAGCTGCACGAGCCCTGGCCACTGGCGGCTACGCTACGGAACACGTTGTCAAAGTCCCGCTCGAGCAACAGTCCATTGACTTGCCTGCTGGTATGGGCTTGGAAGAGGGCATGAATGCACAAGGGGCGAGGGAGGACTTGAATGCGGCTATGAGGAAAGCAAGAAGGAGAAGGATCAAGGAGAATAACTTCTTGAGAGCTATGAGGTAGTGCTGGAAGGTTGCCCAGATAAGGGGATGGAAAGGTTGGGGGGTATTTCAGTGCTGGTGTGTGCATATTTGAGGGGCCATAGCTCGACTGTGTGATAGTCTGTACATAGAAAGAGGTATCGATATCTCGCACCATGTGAGACGTACTAATAGATTGAGCAATGACCAATCGTCTAGTCTTCACGAAACCCTATTAGTCCTCGGAGTCCCACCATCTCTCACTTTCCCTATCATCATTACTGTTGCGTTCGTAAACTTGGCCTTTCGACTTGTACGAATCATTTTCTGAACCTACAAACGACGAAATGCTTGGTGGGCTGAGGCAAAGGAGAGTTTCACTCCCAGTTGACTCGCGACTTCCGCCGTTGCCGCAACACACTGACAAGTTACTCCAGGCCTCGTCAACATCGTAACCAGCATCATTATGGGACACAGGTCTCAAGATGAGACGGAAGACGCGGAGATATTTCGTCAACCTGATCTTCTTCGGCAGCGCACTGTCTCTCATCATATACCTCAACCGCCACCAATCGAACGACAAAACCTTCGCATGGACTACGATTCGCTACAAAACCACCTCTACTACGCTGCCCCAAGCTCGCGGCACCTGTCCCGGTCTAGAGAATAGCTCGAAGCCCGCGCTCGTCGTCTCGCGAGTCGCAGCCGACGGCGACCCCAAATGGCTCGACCCACTCACCAATCTCTATCACCTATGCATTTACACGGCCGACGCAGCCGCCTCCTCAGCGTCCCCCAACTTGCAGGTCCCCGCGAACCGTGGCCACGAAGCAATGGCGTACTTGACATTCCTAATCGACAACTACGCCGACATTCCAGCAGCCGGTGCAGTGTTCGTGCATGGCTCGCGCAGGGCTTGGCACAATGATGCCCCCAACTATGACAATGCCGCCTTGCTTGCTGCGCTCAATGTGTCTGCGGCGCTCGCGCCGTCGGGGTATCACAATTTGCGTTGCGACTGGAGCGCTAGCATGTGTGAACCCTCTTATGCGCCTCCGCAGGGCAGTTTGGAAATTTCTCTGAGCGCGATGGTGGAGCCGTGGAACGCTCGCGCCGTGTCTGATGCGGCGCTGCCGGGTGCTCTAGGGGCCTTGTTTGGCGGCGATGAGCCTGCCCCGTCCGATGGCGCGAGAGTGCTTCTGGGTCGTACTGATGCTGTTCGCGCGCAGTGCTGCGCCCAGTTTGTCGTTGCGCGTGACCGTGTGTGGCAGCATTCTCGTGACGAGTATGTCGCTTTGCGACAGTGGCTGCTCGATGGGAGCAATGACGGGCATTCGGACGAGAGTTCTTCGCCGATTAGGAATGTTGCACCGAGGGACGACCGCGTTGCGGGCCGAATCCTGTCGTATCTTTGGCACATTCTGTTTCTGCAGCAAGAACAGAGTTCATCACCTGGTGTAGAGGGCGGTGTCGGCTTGGAGCGGCTTAATACAATGGCATGCCCGCGCGCCGATGACTGCTATTGCCGCTTGTATGGACGTTGCAATCTCCGAGGATGTGAGACTCCGGGTCATTGCCATGGACAGTATGTTTTACCGCCAGATTTTCGACTACCCGATGACTGGACTGCCGCGCCTTTGTGATTTACACCGCGAAGGACTTGGGATTTCATGATCCGAATAATGCCACCCGATTCTGTCTTACAGGAGCTGAGGTATAGGAAGAGTTGACCCTAGGTGGTTCTTTATGTATTGTCATGGTTCTTGATGATCTATTCCTGTAGCCTACTATCTGTTATTATGCTTAGACAGCCTTGGAATGTTGCTCACCACATTAAGGGGTTATAACAATCGAGGCTCCCTATATGGAGCAGGGAGTTCAAGGGGAAGGCGCACCTATGGAGAAATACACATTCATATTGCGATTGCATGGCCGTCGAGCGTGTACTATTTACTCAAATTGTTCACTGCTACAGATCTCTCATTCCCCTAGATCTCTACAGAGGATACAAAAGTCGCAACGCTGGACTTGACTCAACAGAAGCGTTGTAGCTAGACCGCATAGTCTAGAATGTACTCTTAGAGACAACCTAAAGATTCTTGGATTCCAGCTATCAAAGACTCTTTAACCTAACTCATAATACCAGAGCCAGGTCATCTTCTTGCCGCTAATTCATATGGCCGTGAGTACTACAGTCCTCAGATTAACAGAACTGCTCCAGCAACTATTATGGCGACAAATTGCCGATGAGGCGTATACTACGATGTATCAGTCGATTGGCAGAATTAAAGCAACGACCCATGAGAACGGACTCTCGAACGGCAGCCAATTTCTATGGCTAAGCTACCCACGTACCTTCAGCACCAAAGACGTGGCGATCCAGAGCGTACACTCTGGATGCCCGAGCTGCGAGCCCATTCAATTGGGACGATAAGGCAGTGCTCACTGAAGCTCGACATCTGGAAGCGCCTGCAAGTTCCTACAGTATTTCCATCAAACCTCCTTCAGCCAAAGTCACATTCCGACAAATCTCAATCCTATTCCAGGGAGGCTTCATAGTCGGCTGGGAACCCTCGGAAGATTTTGGAGTGGCGCAGTATCCTATCTTTACCGGTTGTAGCAATGTTTCTCGTTCAAACATTTGGTCGCCTAGGGAAAGCCTGTTTTTTGAGATGATCATTTGAAAACGAAAGTCTTCAATGGGTAACAGCACCAGATCGCTCACAGCATCGCACACTATCGGCTGAGTTCACGCATTCTAGGAGGCGATGTCGACAAGGCGCTTTGCAACGTACACCTGCGACTGCTGTTTCAATACAAGGCGACACCCGTCCAAGCGCAAATCGAGCCACACTCCCAGAATGCGACCGTGTCTCAGCAGAGACCTGTCTTTGAACGCCTATGTATATCTCTGTCCAGGTCGTTCGGTGTTTAGCTACATTGGACTTTAGGTATGATGGCTCGAATCACATATTACCTTTGTTTGCTGTTCCCAGTATGCATACCTGTCTTGTCAGGTACGCTGAAGCCTCGTACGAATGCCAATCCTGCAAAAGATTTGATAAGGCTTCCGTCTTCAAGCAATCTTTCCTTGTATGCCGACATACTACGTAACACCTCAAGCACAGTAAACGCTACGGATCCACAAGACGCTTCGCACACCTTTGACCTCGCTCCGACTAATTCCTCATCATCGCTTTCACTCGAAGCCTCCGGTGGCCCTCTGGGTGAACCCGCATTGACATGTGAAAAGGGAACGTGGGGCGCTCCAAGTCTTGCAAGCTGCCAGCAAGTGATTGACTCGCTACCGGGCGACAACAATGTGTTAAAGATTGGCAAACGCGGAAAGACTGGGAACTTTGGACTTACCGTGCCGTGGCAGGCCATAAGCGGTAAGCATAAGCCTTTTTATGTTTACCTCTTACCACCGAGAGTCTTTGGTCGAAAATCTCCTTAACCTCACCGCTAACAATCGTGATCTTATCTCGACAGCGGACGGATCGTGTACAATCGAAATCAGGATCCAGACGCAACGTATAATGGATCCTGCCGAAGAGCTAACTTGTTGGGGCGAGATCAAGCATGCGGCGACCACGCTGGCACAGGGTTGTGTGCAGAGGCATGGAACTGGAGGAACACTCTCAGAACAAGGTGAATTGCCCCCCAAAACCACTATCGAATCATCCTGTCCAATATGCTCGACAGAACCTTCACATCGGGTCATGACAGTGACCGGACTAGAGACCACAGACCATGCTGACTTTGTGACAACATAGGCTCACACGAGCGAATGGTCGTCCTGGTGCGCGGCCACACAAGATCTTATCCCCCACGGGACGTTCATTGCTTTAACGAGCCAGCAGCATTGATTCCCCCAGCTGCGGCTTGCGCCAAAGCCTTGGATCTCATACCTTTCAGTAAGACTAATGCGTTATTTGGACGCGCAGGCGTGGTCCACCGAAGGAGTAATATTCTGCCAAAGGCTTTTTCAGTTCGTGAGTGCACCGGGGCTTCCTTTTGAAGGATCATAGGACTCGTGCGTAGATGCGCTGACGGTGTGGTTAGCCGGCGGTCACTGTAATGTGGTTCTTGACGTGGTACGTCCTGAAGAATCCGATCATAGTTCTTGGCTGGATCTGTGGTATGCGGCAAATACTGTGTATTTGAAATGTGTGAAGCAGGGGAAAGGTGGGGAGGTAGTTGGTCTTGGTATGTAGGAAAAGGAGGCAGGAGAAATGAGAGAGATGTACTGATTTGTTGGAATGATAGGTACTAGTGGGAATTTGAGGTTGGGTTTGTTGGACGGTACATCGGTTGGCCACGCAGCAACTACTTCTTGAGTAGTCGTCTGGGAATATTGTTTCCCCAGTAAAGTACGTAGATCTTGGGCGCTGACTACGGCTTGATTTGTCATGTAATTGCTCAAGAATGCTAGCCTATCTAGAGTTAACACCTAGTATCAATCACACGAACACTAGCTCCAGAATATATTTTACATCATGCGTATCCTACACGTCCGCAACTTGTTCTACGACATAGATATCAAGCTAGTTTAGTCAGGGGTTACGATATATCGACAAAAGAGCCACACTGTAGCCCGAAAACGAACCTGAGGAAAGCAAAATGTCACGAGAGAAAGCATGCTGACGGGCGCAACGATCGAGCGACCAGGTGCTTCACGCAGTACTTGACTAGTTAGAGAACCAGTGTGCTGGCCCTCGACCGAGATACTAGGATGAGAGTAAGCTGCACCGAGCTCACCCTCAGTCGGGCATGAGGTCAGCGCTGCCCTTGGATCGGGCGATCTGGGTGAACGTTACGCTATCGAGAATGGTTGCTTTTCAGGACCTTCCCTTCGAGCTCCACTAAGACGGGAAACTGCGGCAGCTCTCGCTGTCGCTATTTCGGATTGGGACCACGTCCTTTGGGTCGGCCTATGACTGTGTGCATGAGATTTCCGTCCAGATCTTGTCATCGACCCGCGTACAACAACATTTTCAGTCGTCTGCAGTCTACCGAAATCGAAAGATGCAGATATTGGAGTGTGATACGGCGCTATTGTTCGATTTGTCGTTTGTGAGAGTGGGATCGCCAAATAGGCCCACGCTGCTGGCGACGTTGTCGCCGCTGTCATAACCGCGCCTATCGGCCTCACTCAGAAGTAAAGTACTCAAGTCCTTTGGCGGAAGGCCTACTATGGCCTAGCTCGGCCTAGCTTCCGCTCATACCTCGCTACGGGACCAATCATATGAGAAGCATGTTACCGCCTTTCTAGGGACTGAGTACTGAGGCTAGAACTGTGAAGTGGAGAAAAAGGGTGGAAGACTTATTCGCAGTCCATATCGTCTGGTATTGTTCATGCGGGTTGCTCAGGAAGCAAGCAGAATAGGGCCAGTAGGCCCATATATACAGCCTGTCAGCGCTAAGACATTTACCCCTCCATCAAGTGGTGTGACAGTAAAGATGACCAAGCAAGAGGCATCAATGAACGCCATTATGAGGTCAACGGCGTTGGTTGTGTATTTTTAATAGGGCTGCAGTCCCCGCAATCGATGATTATCTGCCCGATCGAAGAGGACGTCCCTCCTTCCATGACGATGATTGGATCCCCGCATTTCTTCCTCAGATGGCCTGTATGCATCTCTACTGTGGTATGGAGGTTGACACCTAAAATCTTGAGCAAGCGCCAAGTTTATAGGAATCAGGGTGCTTACCTTAGCGGCCAGCAGTGAGTTGCTTAGACGGTCTAGAGGCGGTAGCAGATAGTCAACGGTTTTAGTACGGTAATTTAACTAATTAACGTTATAAACTTTAAGCGTTTTAGATCTTAGAGGTATTATATACTAGCCGTATAATTATAGTCTTAATTATATTCCGTACCTAGTTAGCTAACGTATTTAATATTATATTATAGTGGCTACTAAGCCTACTAAGCCTATTACTCAGGAGTATAAGGCTGTATATCTCTTTAACATTCCATGAAATCTAAGCTTAGATTCGGGCGATTTAGCTGAATTTTATACGGGGAACGGAGGGTCTAGGTGATAAGGGGCGTGGCGATATAGGCGACGTAGGATAGGTAGGCTCCAGGCGATATCCAGTTATAAGGATAATAAAGCGGGGTTTTAAATACCGCGTTAAAATTTAAAGTTTTATAAGTATTATAAAGAATCGCTAACGTGTCTATTATATAGAACCGTTAATTTAATATACGTATTTCCTAGGGGACTATATTAAGGCGATATACTTTTAGGAGTATGTAACTAAGATAAAACTATATTGCTACGGTCTTATTACCGTATAAACATCCCACCTTTAGCCGCTAAGGTAACCTTCTTAGCTTGCTTCCAGGGATCTTGTACAGCTAGGGTGCGGTTTCCGGGGTAGCAGCCCTCAAAAGATTGGTGCACCTCCCGTTAGCGCCAACTCACGACTTTTGGTGTCAACCTCCGTATATTGTAGGTTCTGCCATCTCCGCTGCTTGCACATTTCTTTCACACTGTTGGTCAAAGCAAAGCGTTCATCTTGCAGAACGCCTACGGCAGAATACTGCTATGCCAAGTCTACTCTTGTACTCAGATTGTGACTGGTAACTGGAACAGTGGACTGAGCCTTCTACTTTGACGTCGCCAGCACCAAGTCGACGTCGCTCCAGCAATACTTGGACACCTCGTCTGCGCTGAGATGTAATTGCTCGCATAGCGAACAATCACTCTTGTTGCTACGCTTTCCTTGCTAAAATGTTTTACTGCGGCAAGCTGTCAAAGGATTGTAAGAAATGTAGGGAACGAAGGATTAAGGTAGGCTAACCTCAGTAATATACATTCTTGAGGCTGGGCTGTGACCAGGAGCCTTTGCATTACTAAACAAACCTACAGTGTGACTTACATAGGCCGGAGTGTATGCAATGTATCAGGGCGCAACACCAATGCCCAGGCTACCGAGATGCATGTGAACTGAATTTTCGCAATCAGACCGACGACGTTATCAGAAAGGCCACCCGACAAAGTCCATCAAAGCCCATTCAAGCCTTTGTTTGGCGCACGAAACAGCAACCGACCTCGCGTGTCGTGCTTGCTTCAGGATCGGAGAAGTCGCGCAGACAAGCTCCTAGAGCTGTTTCCCTCAACAAGATACAGCTACAACAGGCCTTGGCACTGATAATTCCGTGTAGTATCATGCAGCCAGTCGAAGCCCAGGCGACGGGCTTCTTCCTCTCTTCCTACGTTCTCGGCAGTCATTTCGATTATCTACCTTCCCTGTACAGGCTAACAGGCATGAATGAGTTGCTTTCTGCAGGCATTCACGCTGTAGGCCTTGCAATTCTATCCAATGAGTTCAACTCTTCAGATCTCTTAAAGAAATCTAGAAAGTGGTACTCTCAGACTCTTCACTTGACAAATCTGGCTCTGTCGTCGCCATGTGGAGTGACCGATGATAGCAATCTGGTCGCAGTCATGCTTCTTAGCCTTTATGAATTCATCACGTGCAGAAGCCAGCTGCCCATGACAGCTTGGACCGATCACATCAATGGCGCCACAGAACTCATCAGACTCCGCGGCCGCCAACAGTTGAGAACTCCGCTTGGACTGGAGCTTTTCACGCAGATGACCGACAACATCTTTGTTAGTTGTGTGCAACGAGAGGTGTCTGTGCCGTCTAATATCATCGCCCTTCGTGCCCATGCGGCCAACCTCGTTGATGGCAGTTGCCCTGCATGGCGCTTCTCAGACATCGTAGTGCGCTATACCAGCTTTCGTGCTGCGATCAAGAATGGCAATCTCTCGGATCCTGACTCCATAATCGCCTGTGCAATGAAAATTGACAGTGATCTGAGTGTATGGTCGAAGACTCTGCCGTTGCAATGGAAGTACGACACCGTCTTCACGGATACTGATCCGGAGCTAGTTTATGAGGGATACTTTCATGTATATCATGACCACAGGATAGCCCAGATACTCAACTCATTCCGCATGAACCGGATCCTACTTCACCAACTCATCAACGACCGGGTTGTCCAACGCATGTCTGCTTCACGGCCCTCGCTCATCTCTCCAGACTACACCGCTCTTGCCCAGCTCTCATTAGAGACAATGTTAAAGATGACGTCGGACATTTGCGCGTCTGTTCCTCAGTTTACGGCTAGTGCGCCGTCATTCCTTTCCCCAACTTCCAAACTACAGGCGTCGCACTCATCATCTTCGATCCCACTTTCTGTCACATCAAGGCGGAAAAGCGAGACGTTGCAACCTGGAGCCCGGCATCCATATCTAGCACAGCATTCGGATCCCTTCCGCGTAGCTGGCGGCTATTTCTTACTTTGGCCTTTATTCATGGTGAGTTCCTTGGCCGTGTCCCCCAATTCTCTTCGTCTATGGGTCATCAATCGTTTGTATTTCATTGGCAGTTCTATGAAGATTCCGCAAGCGCTTCTGGTTGCGAGAATATTAGAGGGGAAAGAGAGTGTCGACAGTTGGTAAGTGCTATCCTCTATTCGAAGGGTATCTGCATCTAACACGCCATTCAGGCTCCATATGTGTCACGTGTTCTGAATAATACGTTCTTTGACGTCTTTCGATCGCGGATGATAGCGGTTGTTCCTTCCGTACCACAGACTCGCCCCATTCGGCTTGGTTTATGCGCTCGAGCACTTCCCTTCGCTGGTTTGTACACAGGCGACACGGTCATACGGAACAGTCCGTTGCGAAGCATTGCTGCACGTCCTGAATCAAAATTTGAGCTCGTTACGACACGGCCATTTTCAGTAAAAGCAGAATCGTCGTCCACGAATATTAAAGCACGAGATATTAAGCAGCAGACAGGAACAATCGGTCAACCAACACCGCCAGCCTACGATGAACGGGATCGAGAGATTGCGGAGAGACTACACCGCTTCGCAAGGTTGATTCTGTGATGATGGAATTCGCGCTGTCAGTGCTCCAGCTACTGTAAGATTATCGAGTGCAGATGTGCCGCGCTATGCCTCTTCGATGTCTTTGAAGATATGCAAAGGTGCAGCGCTATGCCCCTTGCAGCCAAAGTCGGGAACCTACTCACTCAGTGAGCTGTAGAAGCTATGCCGCTCCATGGCAAGCATACTCGACGCAATATTCGCAGCTGTACAAGACAGCCACTCGCCGTCTTGATGAAAGGAATCATTGACAACTCAGATCAAAATATCGTCATCGCCATAGACATCTCGTTGGAGAATAGCTAGCGATAGCGATGGGTAGCTGGCAGTAGAACTAACGGCAACAGCGATGTCAGCAGCGATGAAACCAGATCCAGCCGATTCTACATATACGAAAAAAGGATCGACACTTTCAACTGACTGGCGAACCTATTCCCTACTTCCGAGTAGTCAGCTACGTGAAACACAACTAAGTGATTACGAAACCCTCGTTAGATCTGGTGTATATTTGTAAGGTAAGGTACGACAATGACTGCAGCAGAGCCTCCTCTGCATTATTAATACATCACAATCGGCGCGATGGAAGTCCAATCCCCGATGGTCTTACCTGAATCATCATCACAATCCCACCCACATTCTACCTGTAGTCACGGCGTACTGCACAACCCCCGCCGTCATCTCACACACTTACTTATGAAGAATTCCCTAAAGAAAAACGCATGACAGCTGGGAACTGTTACATAATCCTTATGCAGATCAGACGCAAAAAACCGCTAGCCATGTTCGGAAAATTGTGCGCACTACCGACGCTCTCCGAACTACTTCGAGACCATAAGCCCTCATCTACGATCTCAACATCGTCACAATTCTGTGAAAGCCTCCTTGGAACGTGGCAAACCCGGGGGTAAGACTCGTCATGCATCGTGCTTACGCCATATGTTCCTCGGAAATGCTGGGTGCGAGATGTCAGCTGTACTGGTGGAAGACATGGACCGGAAATCTATCATCGAATATATAAGAGCACCCTCTCCTCCTCTTTCTCATTCCAAAGCCGTCAAAGAAAGCAATAATAATTCTTGTACATCAATCTCTACATCTTCCAAGCCTCTTCAACCCAAGAAAATCGCCCACTATACGCTGAAATTATGTTATCCCTCAACCTCATAGCCTCCGCAATGGCAATTGCAGTCCTTGGTCCCGCAACCAATGTCGCCGCCGGCTACGTCTGCAAGGAATATGAGATAGGTGCGCACATATATATCGGCACCCTTGTTTTCATCACATACTAACCGTCATCATAGCTGTTGGTTACGAAGTCGTATGCCTACCCCTCCCCTCCATAATCCAAACTCCTATCTCAGAAACACAGAAAGCTTACTCCCATCCCAAAGAACTACGCCGCCTCCCCCGGTACAGGATCAATTGCCTACTACAGCGGCTTCGAAATGACAAACAATTGCAAACTCATCACGCAGAACGGACAGACGCAGAATCGCAATCAGATGTGCCGCGGTGGATACAACAACGGTGCGAGTATCACCTGTAAGCTTTGCCTCCCTCCTTCAGCTATTACTGTAGCCATAGACACTGATGATGCACGATATAGGCAGTGACCCAGAGCAGTAAGTCTAGTCGGAAATGGGAAGGTTTGGGAAGCATACTGATATTCGCAAAGTGTGAGCGCGGCAAGAGATACTTCTGGCAAATCTTATACGTGCAGGAATAGCGGCTATGACACTTCTTGCGATGTTTCGTCGGGGATAACGGGCTTTTATGTCAGTGGATGCTGCTCTCCTAATTAAGCCGCGCGGCAGGAATTGTGTTGGTTGTGGGGGAGGTGATGGCGGATGGTAAGGTGGATGTGAGGTGGAAGATTTGCACCTGTTCTTTTGTGGATTGTGCAGTGGGGACAAGGTTGGTGGCGAGGTTGTACGCTCCTTTATGTATGGTACCTGTTTGAATGTAAAAGTGAATAGATACATACGGGAAGCACCAATCCTTCTTTCATATATGCCAATCCTAGCAACCAACAGCGACTCCGTCCTGCCCCTACGCCAATAACGATGTCGTGATCTCAGCTGCTAACTGTTCCTCCCACAGAGATGATGAGTAGCTATCCTATATAGCTATAGATACCACGCTCAGTCTATTTACCGCGGAGCAGCACAACTCCTATAGTAGAATATTCACTAAGTGGACGCCTGCGTTGGGTCGTAAGAGGCATTGCACTGCACCTGTGCACGCGAGGTTCTTAACGCTGCCTGTTAGAAGTCGTCCTGGAAGGTCTCCACGGATTGGCTGCGCCATTTGATACCAAGACATCCCTGGAAGAGTGTAGACGCCTCCATGCGCAACTCCATTTTTCTCATAGAGCAAGGATGGAAGGGGCACGGCAATTAATTAAGAAAAGGGTTGAAGGCGGCTTACCAGGAAAGGTTAGAAAAGTTCGAGGGTACCCAGATCTTTGATAGCTTACTGACATGGCTTGTCCCCGCTGCAAGGAGATAGAAGATTTCGCTCGCGGTTTTTCGTGGTAGATTGGGCCCCCTGAGTTGGATTAAGAAAGTCTGAGGGAATATTGGCTGTGTTTGCTGGGCTAGTGGTAGTAGAGAGAGGTGGAGATAATGACATTAGTTGCTTACTCCAATATCTGAGGCGCCATGTTGGGTTTGACACCGCACGCTGGATTCTATATCACGAACAGTGCGCCTTACCTTGGTTTTTCATACAATGTCTTCGTGGTCTTTCTTGGTCACCAAAGATATCGAAGCAGACCTCAGGGATGCAAGGGGGGGAATAAATTCACAATCTTACTCCGCTCAACTCCCTTCCCCCTTCCGTCCCTGGCATCTCGTTGATTCCATCACCTCCCGGCATCTCGTGCCAGGGGGCATTCTTGCCATGGCCACTCCACCCACCACTGATTCCTCTCACGTCACCACCTGATGACACCCCATCAGCCCGCGGCCTCGATGCGCTACTGCGCCGTCTCTCTCTCCCCAACAGCACCGCCAACGCCAGCAGCGCACCCAAAAACGGCACACCCATTCCCAGCCCCACGCCTAGCCCCACGCTCACCTTCGCCTTTCCCAAGCCTTCTTCACGGACAGGACGCGGAACAACACCATTTGTTGTTTGAGCAGCGATAGAGCGTGTTCGGTGCAGGTTGGGTGTCGACTATACAGCATGTCAATAAGCCGTGTTTTCAGATCTGATATGTGCGAGAGATCTATAGAAAATGCGAGATACGGATAGGGAGTTGGGAGGAAAGACGGTACCATTTGGGCATTTATTGAAGCATTCAGGCGCTCGCCACGTTTTATCCGTACAGGTGCCTGTGTTGATTGACATGTCGTAGATCATGTAGCAGAGGCCTGAGCCGAGACATGCCTCGCCTCTTGCACAACAATTTGTTGAGCTGGCTGTCGTGTTACAGGCGGTGTCGTGTGGTGATTCGCTGCCGTCTGGGTAGTAGCATTGCTGTGCCAAGGTCAAAGTGAGTTTGATGAGGAGTAGGAACAAATGAATTTTCCCGGAACCGGGTTGAGTGAGAGGCATCGCGCTGACAGGCTCCAGGAAAGGTGATGAAGATAATAAACAAGTCGTGGCTGTAGCGACAGTCTGTTATAGGAAAATCGGACAGAGAAGGCAAGGGGGAGTGTATCTAAAGTATGTTGGAAGAGGCGATTGGAACGGAAATATAAGAACTTGTGCCAGCAGAAGAGCAGACCTCAAGGACTCCCTGCCTCTCTGCATTGAGGCTCAGCTTCTTCACTATTTGTTTCGCGATTCGGCGAAGGATTTCGGGGGCCAGGCGGTGCTTAGCCACCGACCAACCAGAACGTCCAGACTACCGCCGCGCCCCAAAAACGCCGAAATCTACTGCATAATGTGTAGCAGCTTGGGAGGGAAGCGCCGCGAGCTGAAGATTCGCTATGTGACTAGAAAATGAAATGATTTGGAATATCCTAAGCCGAAATTGTTTTGGGCTATGTGCCGATCGCCAGTCCAACCACTGCGGCTCGAGCGTATTCAGATGTTCCGAGTCCGTGTTGGTGGGATGCGCTAGAGGTCTACCTCAAGCCTTTACGCCTTCGTCTGGATCGTAAGAACGGTAGCAGTCGTTGGATTCAAGAAGTCTTTTTCGAGAGTGCCTGCCTATCAAAAGGCATGGATCCCCCCGTGGGAATGGCGTTCTCCCCAAGTAATTGCTTGGAGGCCAGGATGAATAAGGACGAATGATGCATGTTTGTCAAGAAGCGAGCCAAGTCCTTTGTAACGATCAGCCACTCCCATGTAGGGGCAACAGGACTTGTACAAGCTCTAAGATATCGGCTTTCGATCTATATCGGAACGGGTCGAAAGGCGAGGCGGACCAGAGGCGTCAGGTCGCGCAACAGGCTTCCCGATTTCCTTTGGTACATTTGCGGGCTGCGAGAAGCAGATGTTCTATAGAAGGACATTGGTGGAAGTGAGGGAACGCCATGCCTTCCTGCATTACATGATGATCGTTGTAAAGGCCCCAAATTCCTTTTGCAGCCAAAGCCCTACCAGGCGTCCTTTTTGCAGGCGCGAAATAAGTGGCAACGACGTCTACTTTGTACGACTTCGCTGTCACTGGTTGGATTGAACTGTCCCACTCCAGCCGACAAGGTTCGTCCCTATGGTTGGCTTGCCAATGCGAGTCCCAATATCCGAAAGATATCTTAGGCTAGAAGTTCTTGTTCGGATGCGGTCGCCTGGGTGGCGGGTCTTGTGCACGCTTTGTTGGTTCAAGAGCACGAGTTCAGGAGAAGAACTCCAGATTCCGATTCCACAAACTCCACGCCAAACAACAAAGCGGACATAGCCCGGGTCTGGGTCTCTTCTCTATCCACGTCTACACGATGATTGCGAAATCGATGCACATCCAAGAAGCGGAAGATAGGTAGATACTTGAACCTTTCAACCGTCCTGGCGTCCTAAATCATCATCTTTAGGACGGTCATATCTGGTCCCCTTGTCGTTCTGGCGCGCCAGGAATAAGATTCGCTGCAGGCTGGCACTTGTTGAACGTTGCTCGTTATCGTGATACTAAAGTTAGGACCACGCTTGACCCATCGTTCCAATCCTTCCGTCTTCCCATAATGGACTTACATCCTTGGATAATTCCTCTGGTAAATAATGGCCTCCTTCGCAAGTCCGCCTCATTTTTAAATCTGCTTGCACTTGGGATTTTGGCCAAGTTGCTCTTTCCCAATTTGGCTTGACTGAGCACATAGCCTCATTCGCGCTGTCAGAGGCTCTTCTGAGTCTTGCCGGGCTGGATCTCACGGCTGCGAAGGGCCCGGGGTCTCTGCATTTCTTGTGAAGCCAGACAGCCCTGAGACAGCTGCTTGGACTACCTCAGAGAATTACGAGGAAGGTCTTGTGTACTCTTTCAACATACTAGCCGCGACACAATGATTCGATCAGATTGGGTATCTCTATTGTAAGAAATGTGAGTTTTGTGGTGCAAAAAGGTATCGTTTTGCCAAGAACGCTAAGTGCTGGTGACATCACGTCACGTGACCCGCCAGATGTCTCCATTCCTCCAAGGAAGCATCTTTTCACTTACCATCACTGGGGCCACAGAAACTCATGCGAACTCCAAGGCTTGTATGAGACACTTCTAATGCAAATCTATGATGCAGAGGCACCATGCTGATCCGGTGGCTGGTTCGGTAATGAATGAACCCAACGAAGGCATTACCATCCACGGCTGTTGCTTTAGCATCCTATCTGTGGATCTATTTGTACGGCACTTGATCGGTGTACTACCCTTGCCCAGGTAGAGTGAGGCTCTACGCAGATTCATGAACCTCATTATCCCCCAGTCTGGCTCCAGTGGTCGGTCTCTGGTGGCCATAGAACTAGCGCATAACCCGACCTTCCAGAACAGCTTTGTCTCATCCATCAGATCGTCCGCCGTCTGCATCATCTGCAGGTACCCATATCTTCAACCTTGTTCATGAATCAGATTGACGGTCTCCTGCAGTAGTCTGACCGACGTCGCGGGTCGTTTGGTCAAATGAGACATTCGGCACGCGCGCATGTCACGGTACCTGATCACCACCATCGTGCCACACCACTCTTCATGAATCCGTTCCCATCTCATAATCTTGCCGGAGATGATTGTTGGTCTTGCGCATAGTACTGTTCTCTGTCGCTGTATACAAAAGTCGAATGGTTAGGTCTTGTCAGTCCGTCCTATCTCAATCGGGCGAGTTTGCTATGTTTCTGCACTCCTTTTGTTCAACTAAGACATGTTGCACTGATGTAGTGCACAATGTCTTCTTTGTAGTCTTTCGAAAAAGCGCTGGTGCACACTGAGTGTGACCTATAAACATGATCGTCTTCCTGATGGTCAAATGTCCTTTCACCCAGACTCTTCATCCGCGCCGACGCTCTCATCATTGTTTCCCCGTTCTCCTATCAAAGCAAGCTCTTGCAGACTCTGTGTAGAAATTTCTCTCCTCCTCTGCCTCTAAATACAGAGAGCTATTCTATACTTCCGCTATATCGATCGACGAGCCTTTCCCTACTTCCCTCTTCACCACACCCTGCCACATCAAACACACAGTAACCCGACATGTGCATTCCCTACATAATTCCCGATCCTCCATCAAAGAAGCGACCCAGAAAAAGCGGCCTCATAGTCCAATCAAGCCCTCCCAAGTCTCCCAGACTCCAACCAGCCATAATCGAAATCTCTCCCCGACTGACCTACGTCGCCTCCCCCAAACCCAATCGCTCCCCCATCCCTCGAGGGCGTCCTAGCGCCATGAAACCACCTCGAACGCCGGAAGCAGCATTCCTCGAGGGCTTCGCTGCAGGCGAGCAAGCCTCGAGGCAAGAAGAGGGAAGGGTGCTCAAGGACGAAACGCCACCACAGAAACCAGAATCACCTTCTCAAAAACCAGAGCCACCCACGAAACCAACGTCCCCTACGATGGATAAATCACCACCACCTCAAGAACCCGTCGACCTACCCGCTCCACTCGCAAAACCCAAAAAATTCCACTCTCCACCACCGCCAGCTCTACACCACCCACGCACCCTCCCCTTCGCCCCTTCCCCTCACCCTCCACAACAAAAACCCTACACCCCCATCCACTCCCCCTACAGCTACATCCGCCGCCCACCACACCCCACGCACCGCTCTCGCTCTCTATCCGCCGACTCAACAATCTCCAGACGCAGCTTCGAGCGACTAAAACACAACCTAAAGTTCTTGTTAGAGCGCGTCAAGGTGTTGGAGGCTGAGAAGGAGGGTAGAGAAGTCAGTAGGCGGAGGCCGGGGAGGGAGGGCAATGCGACTAGAGGGAAGAGGGAGGGCAGTCTAATTAGAGAGAGAAGACAGAGGGCGAGAGAAGAGGAGGAGAGGTGGGATTGGGAAGGCGGAGGACTGGGGAGGCGGTGATATTTCCGTCTCGTTTGTGGATTTGAATGAGCGATTTGCTAGGACTATGTGCGTATGGACCTAAGGTAGATCCCTGCCACGAAACGTCAAGATGTTAGAGTCGTACAACAAATAGAGAAGCGGACAAGAAACCACATCCATCCCAGTCCTTCTCCTCAAAACAAGACCTCAACATTTCACCGTTGAGAAACATCTAATCTTTCCCCCTCGCTCACACCTTGACAAACCCTGGGATACAAAATTATCCATTCCCCCCAAAATCAAATTCACCCGCAAACCAAACACACAATCGTTTCCTAACCCTCACGTCCTCGGTCCCACCCATCGCACCATCCACCGCACCAGAACTAAAAGCCATCCCCAACTCCCCAATCCCTCATCCCCACCTCCACAAGAAAAGGAGCCACAACCTCCTCACCCCCACCTCTCCCACCACTTCCCACCCCACCCCCAAACCGATCCACAACCCACGCCCGCATTCCTCAAACAAATGCAGTTATAGGTCGATGATTATCCATGAATAAGGGGAAGTGGAGTAGGAGATAAAAGCGTATAAAATCACTATGAGCTACTCAGCGACTAAGCGATTAGATGAAGGGAGATAGATGGCTGCTAGGGCTGGGGCTGGGGCTAGGTATGGGAGCTCGAGGGTGTGGATGTTGTTTGAGGGGGTTGGGGGTTGAGTGCTTGTAAGTTATAAGGGGGAGGAGTCGGAGTGGGAGTGGGAGTGGGAGATGGTGGGTAGATAATAGAGGGTTTGTGGAAGGAGTGTCATAGGTTTGGATTCTTGGAATTTCTAGGATTTTTGTTTCGATTATTTTATAACATATTTGAACGTAGAATGAAATGAGCAGAAGCCACGATTAGAAGAGCGGGAGCCATTTATACCCAGTTCAAGGTACGCCAGATCCCCTGTGACATGGAAACTTTTACGGATGATTAGCACATAAGAACGTCAGATCGCACATGATAGCTCTTGGTACAATAACAACACCATACTATCCAACCTGATCGTCCCGTCGTTTCCTTATACCAACCAAACAAGCAAGCGGCTTCCTCAAAAACCCCTCTCTTGTCTCCAACCCACCCTCCTGCCTCAGCTCAAAATCGAAACGATGCATGATCGTCGCTACAATCAGCGCCAGCTCCATCTCCGCCACATTTCTTCCCACACAAGCTCTTGGACCATATGAGAAAGGAATGAAAGCTTGTTTCTGCCGATCGCTGATTGACTCCCAGCGATCAGGATTGAAGTTGTCGGCGTCTGGGCCCCAGACAGAGGGTAGGTGGTGGATTGTGTAGGCGGGGACGGAGAGGATTGTTCCTTGAGGGAAGTTGTGATTGCAGAGGGTTACGCCGGGGCCTGGAGGCACGACGCGGGGGAGGCCGAGGGAGGAGGTGGAGTGGATTCGGAGGGTTTCTTTGATTACATTGTCGAGACTGAAGTTTGCATGTTAGTGTAACGACAATGGTGTTGCTGGTGAAAGTGCCAGAAAGCTGTGTGACAAGACGGGAGGGGACACATACTAGCGTAAGTCTTTCACGGTCTCATACTTGGGCACTACCACCCCTTCCGATATCGCTCCGTCCAGTTCCTTCTGCAATTTATCCACCACTCCCGGCGTCTTCAAGCACCAATACAGTAGGGCACAGCTGGTATTACTAGTAGTGTCACTCCCCGCAATCAGTTGGGTCAGTGCTTCAGCGGTCAATTCTTCTCTGCCCAACTTGTTTCCATTCTCATCCTTCCCCTCCATAAGTCTCGCCAGCAGATCTTTCCTCTGATTCTTCTCGGAGTCAGGAGCGTCTAGGCGAGCATTGACACGAGCAACTGCAATGCCTGCAAGGTTCTCGACGGCGCGCACGCCGTTACGGAAGAAAGGGTCTGGGAGGTACTTGGCGTATGGTTTTATCGTCGGAAGACAGCCGATGGTGCCAGAGACTTCACCGCGGCGGTTGAGCACTTCAATGGCGGGGGCAAAGGTAACGGGGCCGTTGGGAGCCTTTTGGACTTCGGCAATGTCTTTACCTTTTGAGAGCATGCCGAAGGGTGCCCCGAATGCCTGCACAAGATTGTGTCAGCTAAAGCGTCGAATTTGGGAGGACAGCCCATAGTTGAAAGGCAATAGCTGTGGCTGTGTGTTGCATACCAGATCCCCAATGATGTCAAATGCCAGGTAGTTGAACCAATGCAGACAGTCCATATCTGCCCACTTATGCCCACTCTTTACTGCATTGTCCGACAAACGATCCCACTGTTTCACAAGCTCTTGCAGGTTGTATGTCATGTACTGCTCGAATTGTCCTATGCTCTTGGTACTAAAGGTATGGGAGACAGTCTTTCGTTTTCGAGTATGCTCGGCTCGGTCCCGAGTATTGAAGAGGCCACGCTGAATTGAGACGAAGGCATCGTAGTAGTCACTGGAGGCGACCATAGAAGTCAGCTCACCGTGACATGGGGGGTCATTATTGGAGGGAGAACCCCAAAGTCCCAGCACTCACCTCTTTAGCCAGCCTCCAGTCAAGCTATAGATGATTGGTATAGCGTCCGGATCCGCCACGCTCACGTGGTCCGGCTGTATCCTGACCAATGGGCCATGCTTCTTATGTGCATTATCCACAGCCAGATATCTTCTGCCCCTTCTGCACTGGTAGAGTAGCCAAAGATTGGAGAAAGCTGCGAATTTCGGGCCAGGGATATTGCGTATGGCATTGTTGCGGAGGTAGGGAAGGAGATAGTATATGACTGGGAACAGTAGGAGGATGTAAGGCGAAAGGAAAGAAGTGAACATCATTCTGGCTATTTGCGTGCATGCATCTGGGGTGCGGGAATAGCAAGCTGCATTTACCGCAAAGCGACGCCCGCAGAAGGACTTATATCCAATCGTTCAGATTCACAAAAGCAAGAGGTAGGCAAAGACGTTCAGACTGCTGAGTGTGCGTGAGAGCAATGGATTGACCATAAGAAGCATTTGGACAGTCAGCTTACCGTTTGGGATTCAAGCTTGGCACCCCAGTGCCCCGCACTCTGATGCGGGGCCCAATAGACCAGCTCCCATTGCCCGGTAGAAAGAAAGGCCCGGAGATGCCGCCGCAGGCTATGTACGAAGAACAGCGTAATGTTCGTAGTGTTATGTCAATCCAACATGGTGGCGAAGGCATCATCCTATATATATATCCAAAAGATCAATAAAAAGCCGTCTTTCCCAAGATTTGTCTCAGAGACCCAAACCTCAAAGTAGATTCGCCGCCTTCTTACCATCGAATCGCCTGTCTTCGCGGGTGACGCTGCCGGAGCTGGAGAGTTCGCTATCAGTCGCCTCCTTGCCTTCAATAATATTATCTTCACGGCCCAGCATCTGATGTTCGATGTTAACCTAGAAATGATGTTAGCTGGAAACGTGTTGACTGGGGAGGATGCAAGCTCACTTTTGGACCTTTGAACCATTTACGAGCATCGACGATCCACCAAGTAATCGCCATCAGCATAGGTCCTCCATACACGAGACACGTCCAGTTCATGCTAGACACGCTGAAAAGGTTAGCACCTTTATTGGAACCTCTAGGATCAGGACCGCTCACTCGAGATCGGAGCCAGTGACGCTGGGCAACATCAAGACCGGTACCATGAGCAACACAAACGCGCAAGCCATACTGCCGATGACCATGCTATACCTTCCCAAATTCCAAGGCCCGGGCCTGAATCTATTGCCCACAAAGAAGACCCGAATAAAGATGGGGATTGTGAACGCGACGAAAGCTGCCACGGCGGCAATGGAGAACAGGGCGCCGGCTGCGAGCGGGCCTCCAAATATCAGCAAAGTCATGCAGATCCCAATACTTGTGTTGAACCAGACGGCATTGACAGGTGTCTTAGTATGTGGGTTGACCCGTTGAATCCACCAGGAGAAGGGGAAGCAGCCATCGCGAGCATATGCAAATGTGACTCGGGATGCAGCGACCTAGAGCAAAATGTTAGGAATGACTTCTTTGCTAGGGACTGAGAAGTCATTCTCACCATGCATCCTTGGCCCATAGAGAAAGCAGCGATGACTGTAAGTGAAAGGGCTGCAAGGGCGGTCTTCTGGGGAAGGACTTGGAGAAGATACGATGCCCACGGCTGGCCCAGGTCCGATTTGATGACTGAATCGATATCGATGACAGTATAGGCGACCACAAGCTGTAGAAACCAGCCGAATAATCCCCCTACTCCGCTTGTGAGGACGATTGCCCTTGGTGCTGCGATGTTTGCATTGGAGCATTCCTCGCTTAGATGAAAAGGAGCGTCGTAGCCACTATAAAGAACTCAATCACCGAGAGCTTGAGGTAGGAACGTCGTCATGGTTACCTCATGGTCCAAATGACTGCCACAAATGTCATGAGCAATGCGACGCCGTTCGGAAAATCCGTTCCAGCGTAGAAGTCGCCCCAAACCACCTTTGACGATGTAAACCGGGGTAGATTTTGGCCATTGACGACTTGATCCCCTCTGTTGGTTGATGCCGGAATGAGGATGAGCACGATACACAACGCAATAATATTGAACGTTGAGCCAACAGAGTTGAAATTGGCGATCCATTTAGTAGGCATGCTGCTGATGCATCCATGGATGAGCATGATCAGGGTCGTTAGCAAGAAGGTCTGCCAGTTCGTAGGGACGTAGTCTGGGTGTGTGATCGAGGCGCCTGCGAGTACCATTGCTGACAAGGCGTAGTCTACGGATGGCGCACCTGTCACTTGCCCCAGCCAATTTGACCAACCAGTCACCCCTGCATCACTCATCAGTCTATGATCCTTTCCCGTGTCTTTGATCTAGGGTATCTGACAGGCTGCCAGAGGTCCCCATCCAGGCGGCGCGAGAACCGCCGCAGCGTAATACAGTCCTCCGCTTGTAGGCATTGACGAGCACAGCTCAGCCATGCTCATGGCAACGCATTGGATGAAGACCATGGCGATCAGCCATCCCCAGACCATTCCCGGCGTACCCGCGTATCCCATGCCCTGTCGCCCATCAGTCCCTCGAGCTTGGACCTTTATCCTCCATGATTCTCACATAGTATAGAGTGCTGGCGAAACTCGGCAGCAGTCCCAACACGGCGAAGCTGACGCAAAATGTCGTCCAAAGATTGAACTCTCTTCTAAATTCCGGCTTGTACCCTAAGGCTGCGAGCACCTCCTCGTCGGCGGTCAATTCGCGCTCGTAGACGGGAATTTCGTTGGCCGCGAGGACCGATGTCACCGGCTCCTCGGCCACGCTTTTCTTGCGCCCCGAGACGCTGTAGATGCGCGATTCAGACATCTTGAAGGAATGACTTCCTGTGTAGGTATCGAAGTGGTAAGGAGACCGTGGGGTGGCAGTCGCAGGAAGATGGTAATCGCCGACAAACGTTGCACTCGGCTGTTCTTGACGTCTCGAACATGATCGCAGTCGTATGATCGCCCAGATAACGAGCAGAGGAGGTAGGATGCAGACGAGTTGCGGTAGTATCCTTTTCACCTTATCTTTCCCCCTCTTCTCGCCTGATGCATGGCGTTCATTGGTCCAAAGCAAAGTACGGCCACTGCTCTAGCAATCGGCGTCCTGCAGTACATTGTGCCTCGTGGGACTCGCCCTAGCGTTCGCTGTGCAAGTCTCCAACCAAAGTAGATATGACCATATCGTCGAGGTCTTGGGCTGGAAACTTGTCTCTTAAGCCCGCGGATAGGTATCTTTCGGAATACTTGGCGGATGAACTTGCCCGTTGAAGTAATCGCACGTGACCCTCCATTGCCTAACTTTAACTCTCAGGTCTCGTCAGGTACAGCTAAAACTGTGGAATGGACTCTGAGATATAGATATTGATTGATGTCCAGGTGATTGAGTTGCGAGAAGCACATGTTGCAACGCAGGTGGTGTCACATAATGCCAAGCCACTAGCATACTTAGCGTATCCAAGACTCTTCAGAAAGCTTGGCACCTTCAATACTGTATACTATAAACTCTGCGAAAATCTACACGGTACTCAACCAATTCCCTATCTTCTATAATTGAGATATATCCGAAGGATCTAGGACGTGCTCAGTGCCAAGCTCCCCCGTGAGTCTTGAATACGCTAAATGGCTGATAACATAATTATCCCTCTGGACGAAGCCCATATCTACGCCTTTCAGAACTTAGATTCAACGGTCTCTGCAACTTGGCATTCCGTTGGCAAACCCGGTATGGCTCAATTCGGGCTTTGTTAAATTTTTGCAGTCGAAGTTGTAAGAGACATGTAGTTGATTACAAGGTATTGCCGTTGCGAAGCTCTCTTACGTGCGTGTTCCCGGAAGCACCTACGCTGTGTTATACTCCGATGTGCTATGCACTCCTAAAATGCAATGGCAGAGTCCAAAGGCCCCGTAGCGAAAATTAAGACATTCCTTGCTTCTGTAAACCTCTCAGGTCTCTTTGCCCCCACTCTCATCGTCTTAAGCCATGCAAAGCCTAGTTAGGATGGGCTCGAAATTTTACCACGGTCAGCAACTCGAAGGCCACAAAGCTTTCTACAAAGTACTCCGGCCATTGAGTCGGAACGACGAGAACCTCTGGCTTGCCAGGTACCATATACTTCCTCTGCTCTGTTCCGCATGATTGACTTTGACAGTGACCCCAACTCTAAGGTTGTCCTGCTCAAGGCTGCCCCTCCAAATCGACTAGAGAATGAGATCGAAGCTCTAAATCTCTGCCGAGGCCATAAGTCCGTTCGGCAACTCGTTGATGCTATCGATAATCCACGGTCGATGGTGCTGGAGTATCTGGATAAGACTCTCTACCGGGCCTCATGTGAGCAGAAGCTCGATAGATGGAATATTAAGCGGGCAGTGAAAACAGTTCTCGATGGTCTAGCCGTTTTGCATGCCCACAAACGAGCACACACTGGTCAGTACCGAGCCGTCGCTCTGGGACGTCTTTCCCGTCATACTCATGCTCGTGGCTGCAGACATCAAACCGGACAACATCCTCGTAAACGAGCATAATGGGAACGCTCGTTCCGGCACTATTCAGCTTGGCGACCTCGGAGACTCCGTTCCGGAGGATGTGGATACAAACAATGGGGAGCATATAATAAGCGCCCCCATATATCGTGCCCCTGAAGTCATGCTCAACGCGCGATGGACAGTTGCGGTAGACATATGGTCTCTTGGTGCTACAGTAAGCTCCATCATTTCGCACCGATAGCTCCATGGGCCGTATCTGCTCATGCTATTCTTAGGCGATATGCTACCTCCTGCAACGACATCTTTTTCTGCCCCGTGGTCTCGAACCCGACCATGAATTCTTTGCTTTCGCCGTGCTTATCTTACAGAACAAATTCTTTGGACCCTTTCCTAAGAAGTTCTTCCAGCTTCTTGACGATGAGGCAGCGGCTTGTCTCAGGTTGGCCTTCGACCAATGTGGTGAGGAGACACAATTATTTGCTAAGGCTGATCCAACAATGATCAACTCCGAGGACCAAGAATTCATAGTTTATCTCATGAAGCCTGATCCCAGAGATCGTCCGTCAGCAACCGACGCCTTGATGCATTCGTGGCTCAACGGTGTCGAATAACGATAGGAAATATAAGAACCGACGCACGCCAGGGCAGTCTTATTGGGGCATGCATTCGAATCTGATGCTACCATCCACACTCTCGCCTCTCGGGCGACGCTTGCGATAAACGCAGCACAATCACCACTCGTTCGCTCAAAATAGGTGCTTTTGCTGTATTCTAGGTACAAATCCAACTCCACTTCACAAACGTCCTCTCAAATTATTACCTAACACCCAAATACAATTACGCGGACCATTCCCATCAAATTCAAAATTTCCTACTCATACAAAGCCCACCATATTTTCCATAACTTACTGTGAAACTTCCATCCTCTGTACAGCGAGCTGGAGCTCTTCCAATGCTTTCTGCGTATATCAATAATGGAAGAGCAAATCAAAATCGAAGGCCTCTTGAGGCACCACGTTGAGGTAATCCAAACAATAAGGGAAGTGCATCGACACACGTGTTCCTTCGTCTGCATTGGATATCTCAGTTGTTTCTATCCCCTTTCGTATTTCGATTATCGATGTCATTCTGTACAGAACCCCGTCCTGCCGCACTTTTACTTCGCTTCAGAGATTTTGCGTAGATCTTTTTTGTCTTGATCATCTACCCGTCCTCCATAAGCGGCCCTCGCCTTTTCATTGTCCATGGGTACTGACGCCTCGTCCATACTGAGTATATCCTCGAGCACACCACTTTCTCGCGCTGAATCATGTTGCGGGACATCGCCAGAGCGCCCTGAGGAATGACAGCGTCCAACAAGACGTTCTCATACCAGGATGATGATCTAAAGACGAGAACAGCTAGGCATATCGGGAGAAACAGTTCTTCCAAAGATCAGTTGCCTATGGCGTGAACCTTGCCCGAAGTGGCGAGGGGAGGATACGTGGCTCAATGACCGGACAGAAAGTCCTGAGCGATAATTGGACTGCATAATCAGAAACACCAGAAGGTCTGCATGAGGGTGCAATCTCTTCGTATGAGGACTACTTCCACACAGATCCTCGACCTCGCCATAAGACCTGGGCATGCTGCCTACGTCAGTCCAATCTTATCCGCCATAAAGCACCTGCTTATCTTTCTCCAAACCGTTCCCTTCTTTTCCCACAAGAGATCAGGTTAATTCTGCCATGCATCCAACAAACACGCGACACAAGCCAATTCGACCCACATGGCACCCTAGCTCCATCACCGAACAGATTCTCACCCTTTCTTCCATACACGCCACCTCCATCGAATACAACATTAAATCTCGACAGCAACATTCCATTAGCGCACTAATAATAAACGACCATCCTCATGGGACAGCCATCACAGAGCCCCTGATACATAAAAGAGATAGCGTCTCCTTCCCGCACACCTGTGCCCTCCAACTCCAAATCAGAGATCGATATGCACAGCAGCAGCGGCACAGCCTGCGATACGTTACTGCACGATATATACACATCCAGCTAACAAACCTCAGTCAAATGCCCCTCTACCGACAGCATCTCCATACGCCTTGTGTATCCAAACGACGAGCCCACCCGACTCCAGCCTCTATTCAGCTACAACCACATCTCATAAACCCCGAATCCTTCATCGTCCCTTGTCTCAAACATATGTATCAGCTGCCGTTGATAGCTCAGAGCGTTTCATTCAAGATGCCATAGCAGTCAGTTCATCATAGCCAACTGCACTCAGGGTCGTGAAAGGGATATGTGCTCTTGAGCGAAGATGATCTGTGGTTTGAATGGATGAGAGAGGGGATTTATGGCTTTGAGGAGGTGAGGGAGGGGGGTTTATGGAGAGGTTTGGAGGGTATTTGGGGGAGAAGGGGAGGAGGGGAGGAGTGTGATGGTCCAGGGGTTTTGGTAACTGAGGAGCTGAGAAGTGTGGTGGTATTGGGAAAAGGGGAGCGTTGCGGACTCTGGGCATTAGTTGGAAGGACTTTAGGACAAAGAAGTCGGCTTTTCGGGAACATGCCGTTTGTACAACATAGTAGATTCGTAATCTGAGGTATTGGAGCTGGTGGATCCTCCCAGTTCTGTATCGTTAAGAGATTCGTGTGGAGCCCGATTGCCATTTCTGTTGTGTTCGAGCAGGATCCCCCAGGATTGAACGTTTCGTGTATATACGTATGCACTTTTCTATATGCGTCGCTCGCCTACCCTATATGTATCCCAGAAGTCTCCTATATATATATCCACACCGAAGTCTAAAATGTTAGCCGTAACCTGCAAATTTTCATCCCTCTCTTCATTACCCTGGTAGGTCTCCAAAATCGTGAACCAAAACCCCTATAATCTCAACCCTGCCATGTTTCAACGCCTTCGCAATCCCTGGGTATCACGCAAGACTCCCTCACATCTGCCGGAACTGTCTTCCAAAGCACCTCCCTAACCTCTTTTCCAACTTTGTCAATGGCGTCGATAGCCCAGAGCACATCCAAATGTTCATACTCCTCAATGACCCTCGAGTGCACAACGCGCACATATGGTTCTCTCCCTCTTTCAAAGCGCCGGAGGAGTCTTTTTCCATCGACCAACTCGTCGCTTCCAGCGACCCAGAGCGCAAAAGGCGGGACTTGCTTATCGTACCAGGCCCTCTGTCCCCTCTCCCGTTGATCTCCGCCCTCAGCTGCACCCAACATATCTTCCCTCGAAGGTTCTGCAACTCCTACTTTATAGTTCACTTCCTCCACAATCTCTTTGTCCTCTTCGTCCTCCTGCTTCCCCTCTTCTCTTGTCGCCAGAATGCACTTTTGTGTAGCAAAACACTCTCTTCCGAGCCACCATCGCATACTCTCCGCACTTACATACACTGGCGCGAACTGGAACATACGGTTGCGAAGACCTTGGTCCCAACGGTCGTCGGTCCAGTTGAAGAGGAAGGAGAAGACACGGTAGCCGAGAGCGCCGTAGAGCCGGCCGGGGAGGTAAGAATGCATGGTCATCATGAAAGGAATGAAGGCGTGGATGCCGAAGAAGATGCGGAACATGCCCGAAGAGATGATGCGCATGAATTTGAAATACATCTTCCCTATCAAAGGACCAGCGTATACTGCAGGTGCGAGGGCGCAGAATACGCTGATTTTATTGCCGAGATCTGGTCGCTGCTCTTTCGCAAGAGCTACGAAAGTCTGCGTAGTGCCTTGGGAGTGGCATATTAACCCCAACTTCTGGAAGCCTGTTTCTGAGAGGACGCGAGAGACGTGGGCGGCAAGATCCATGACGCCCATTTGGCGGATGTTCCAGTTCCACATTCTAGGATCTTTATAAGTGAGGAGCTGATGACGTGGTTTGAAGCCGCAGCGGTTGTTGCCAAGCCAGACGTCGTAGCCGGATTTGGCAAGAAAGAAGGCAAGGCTGTCGTCGTCGTTGGCACAATATGCGCCCGTAGACTGGAGGAGACCGGGGATGAGGAGGACAGGATACTTGCGCTTGTTGCCATGCTTGCTTTCGTCTGATATCCGGCTAGAGGGAAGGCTACTCTGAGAGCTTTTCTGGAAGACGACTGCAGCACCGTGGTCGCGATGTGACGCTGGCGATGCAGGACGTTCTCTGGGATTGTAGATGTGCAAAAGCTCGATGATGAAGCCGTCCTCCGTCATTACGCTGAATTCTTCAATATCCAATCCTACTCTTCTTGCGTAGTATCCAGCATCGCAAACCAAAGGATCTTTACCACCCTCCATTGGCTCAAATTCATTGCCCCCAATCCGAGATGCCTGTTCTTCGTCATCCTTTGGGACTCTTGCCATGTTCTTTCCCCGCCGTCTCTGCCGCTCCCAAGTTCTGGCCTCTGCTTTCCTCGCCCTCGTCCTCCGCTTTTCCTCTTCATAGAACGGTCGACGTGCGTTAGGGTCTCTAAGCAATAGTAGTATTCCAATGTGCTTAAACATCAAGGGTATGCTCGTAAAAGCTGAGCCAAGAACGATCACGCCTAGGAATGCAAGCGAAAGGACAGCAGATGAGCAGCGGAAACCCAGGCATTGCAGATCTCGAAGTAGTGATGGTGGACCATAAAGAGGTAATTCTGGGAAGAGTGGGTTCGTCCGTGATGGAGGTATAGCGGTTCGTAGTGCTGCATCCGGTCTTTCAGATTGTTGTGATTCGGGGTCTTGCGGAAGGGATTCGATCAACGACTCCGCTCTCTCAGCTTTATCATTGTTCTTCCTCTCTTTTCTCGTACTGGTACTAGCCTCGTCACGGAGTTTGTTCAATTCCAATGCCTCTTTGAGAGGAACGGTTGGTAACCTCGACCCATCTGCTGTCTCAATGACGGGATCCAATGGTGTGATGAAGCGCGCTTCGACTGCGGCAGTAGCTTTGCTCTGTTCATTTTTGATATCGTCGGCTTGCAGGGAGAGCTTTTCAGCTTGCTGGGTGAATTTGGAGGTTGAACCTGTGGCAGGCTTCGTGCCTCCTATAGCCATTGAATTGAGGGCTCCTGTAGACTTCGAATAGGAGGATCGGGGTCGCGCGGGGTAGATGGCGAAGTGCAAATGATGTTTCCCCAACGACAGGCTTAATGTGATGATACAGCATACATAGCAAGGCAGTCAATCTGTTGAGAGAAAGGATCCCTCATAACGGGCAGCACGATAGCGCCCAGGCGCACTCGTTGTGAGTGGTGGATCTGCAAGGAAATGATGTGGCGCTAGTCCTAGTGTTCGACGAGGTCGAAGCCCAGCATCAACACGCGACTTGAGAAGTACCATGCTGGGCTTGTGCGTAGACTATCGCGCTCAAACAACGCTTGGGAGTTGGTAAGAACATGTGAGAATGTCGTCCAGTCAATTGATGCAGCAGTATGCCTGCAATACGATTGGTCCCCGCGAATCTTATTTCCGAAAGTCCAACAAACTCCGGCCGTTCTCCAAATGCTCCCTTCAGTGTACGGAGTATAGCCTATCACTGTCATAGCCTCCAGGTACGCTCTTGACGGCGAGATGCTTCTGCCAAGTGCGATCTTGAGGATCAAGTGAAGCGTTTCTGCATCTGTGGCTATTTCCGTCTCAATTGAACCTCGGCTCGACGGCAGCCAGTATGGCAGGAACCCAGAGTGGACGACCCACTTTCTTGAACGAATTCCAAAGAGATGCCCGCTGAGCAGTCAATGAGATGGAGCACCAGAACAGAATGACAGACCACCCCAAGCGGAGGCGGCGGAGAAGAACGGCCAGAAGCCCGATCTCTGGCTGGCTGATACCGAGCGGGCAGTTTAAGGGAAATGTTGGGAGAATATCCCAGAATCTCTTCGACGAGATTTTTGGCCATGATATAGGATCAGATGGAATACTCCCAGGAAAATGTTACATTGCAGTAACTCCATGGTCGTCAACGTGGCAGGATCTGGTTGAAGATGCTGCGTGGACCATACTGCCTGTTCAGGTACATGAGGATGACGGAGAGGAGACGAACAGTCTGGGGCCATCCTCAATACATTTTCCATCCACGTCTCTAGCACTCGAAACCTTCGCAGAAAATTCACATAGCGAACCAGCAAAGAGCAATGGAAAGGGAAGACAAGGTGTTGAGGTACGCATCATGGATGTGAAGCCACTGGAGCTGAGAGCAGTCTATGTGACGGTCGACGGAAATTCACTGAACGAGCATGAGGAAGTGCAGAAGAGATTTGGTGGAGGTTTTGACAATAATCAAACCAACGGAGTCACTGGCAAAGGCAAAGGCAAAGGGAAGGCCAGAACAACATCACATAATAACCTCAACGGCGATGGGGGAAGGTCGCAGATACAGGAGCAGGAGGACCGATTGACCTTGGCTGTCCGTGGTGCGCTAGCATCTACAATGGTCGTTCGCCAAAATGGCATACTACCGTTGCCATTGCTCCCTCATCCGATTACCCATGTTCCTCTTCCACCAGCCAGAATCAGTCTCTGCGAGCCTGTCAGCCAAGGTCTTTTATCGGACAACACTAAGATCGTTGTCAATCGCGTGTTCCATGATAATCCCGTCAGTCGAGGGCTGCCAAGTGTGGCAGCTCGCAATGCTTTGTGTGGTAATGACTTAGGGGATGAATACGATACATCTGGTGAGCAATTCTTCTCCGCTGCTGAGAACGGTGTGAGCAGGGACACCATCGACCATGGGACAGTGGAGTCTACTTCAGATTCAGACAGCTCTGGCAAGGACTCTGACGGTTCCTCCGATGAGTCCATGCAGAATATGATTGCGATGAACACTTCACGGTTGCCTACTTACTCCTCCGGCATCCTTTCATCGAAGAACGCAGCTACGCCTCGTGCGGCAGGTCCCAGAACGAACGGGATCAGCACCCCTGGCTCTGTATTCTCCAGCTTTACTGCCGCTACAGCCAGGCAGGGCTCTAAGACGAAGGGCAGACTTCTCAGAGTGAGAGGCCTGATGTCCAGCGTGCCAGATGAATTACTATTTCCAAAGCCAGGCGCTGATGAGGACGAAGAAGCTAGGGTCATTGTAGATGTCAAGACCCTGCTAAATCTTGGTTGCTTTTCAGGAGATTGGATGCAACTAGAAGCTGCATCAGCTCCAATTTCGAATCGCCCCAGCGTTTGGGGGATCGATGCATTCAGCGCCGATGATAGCCTGGGCGATTTCAGACCCGTCAAAATATATGGATTGTCTGACCTATCTCGGATTACCCGGTACTCAAAAGGGAGAACTAGGAGTAGAACGTCTAGCATAGCCATAGTATCCGGACATCATAGCTTAGGCTTGGCCGCATGGCTTTCGCCTATCTTGATGGCCAACCTTGGAAACACATCCCACGTGAGGCTAAGGCCTCTGGTAGCAGGACCCCCCAAGAACGCCTCTTCAAGGACTGCAGTCATGAGAGCGAAAATTGACACTTCCGCGTCTCCCCCGGTAGCCAAGGAGTTGACCATACTGAGGATATCTACTCCTCTGTCTACAGAACGAGCGCTGCAAACGGGGATATTCACAGCTCTGAAGCAACACCTTGAGAAAAAGCGCCGCATCCTTCGGGCAGGGGATTTGATGGCTCTTCAAATAGACACCAGAGCTAGCAGGATACTGGCGCAACCAATTAGCGCGTCAGACATTGAGCCTGAGATAGAGGACTTGCTCTCCCTTCCTCTAGAGCAGGATTCGGTTGCGATGAGTGGTCTCGAGGTTGCTTGGTTCAGAGTCGGGCAGGTCACCGCACCACAGGCTGACATTACACCGCAAAGCGCGTCGGCAGATATCTGGGGCGGAGCCGCTTGTATT
>JAABUL010002158.1_pt1 | contig 33837 bp, 37 predicted proteins | sample 5559151 | NCBI WGS metagenome assembly JAABUL01 (sample SAMN10711876, study PRJNA513368) | rock metagenome | isolation source: Antarctica rocks | place: Antarctica: Victoria Land, Pudding Butte sud | reverse complement strand
CCGGCTCAAAGGCTGGCGCGGAGTCGCCACCCGGTATGACAAGCACGCCCGTAACTACCGATCTGGAGTCGTCGTCGCGAGCATCGTGCTGTTCTGGCTCAACGATCCGTCAGACACGCCCTAGGCCTGTTGGCGCAGCCGCCCATGGACCATACGGCGCCGGGCTTCGACAGTCGGCCAGGATCGCGGGGGCCTCGGATGAGGAGGCAGCGTACGTCTGCGTGGTCGGTCAAGTCTGCGGGGTGAGGCTGCGGAGCCGGTCGGCGAGGCTTGTGGTGAAGAAGTCGAGGAAGCCGTCGGGGTCGGGTCCGGCGTTCTGGAGGACGATGTGGTCGAATCCGGCGTCGACAAACTGCTGTGCCACCTCCAGGTGTCGCGCGACGTCGGGGCCGCAGGCGAACTGCTGGCGGACGTCGTCCTCGGCGACGGTGGTGGTGGCGGCGGCGAAGTTGACCGGGTTGGGCAGCTCGCTCATCACCTTCCAGCCGGTCAGCGCCCAGCGGCGCTTGTCCAACACGGCCTGCGCGGCCTGCTGCTCGTCCGGCGCCCAGGCGACCGGCACCTCGGCGTACCGGGGGCCGTCACCGCCGGCGTCGCGGTAGTGCTAGACGATCTCCGGTTGGGCCTCAGTGGCGAACAGGCCGTCGCCGAGGTCGGCGGCGATCCTTGCAGACACCGCACCGCTGGCGGCGACGGCGATCGTCGGCAGCTGGTCCGGCAGGTCGAAGATCCGGGCGTCTTCGAGCTGGAGATGCTTGCCCTCATACGACCGGTAGCCGCCCTGCCAGAGCAGCCGGATGATCTCCAGCGCCTCCCGCAGCATCTCGTGCCGCTTGCGCATCCCGGGGAAGTTCCGGCCCAAGACGTACTCGTTGAGCCGCTCCCCGGCGCCGACGCCGAGGGTGAACCGGCCCTCCGACATCAGCGCGACCGTGACCGCAGTCTGGGCGATTATCGCTGGGTGGTAGCGAAAGGACGGGCAGGTGACGCCGGTAGCCAGCCCGATCCGCTCGGTCCGCTCGGCCATCGCGCCGAGCAGACTCCAGGTGAACGCCGAGTGGCCCTAATTGTCGAGCCAGGGGTGGAAGTGGTCGCTGATTTCGACGAAGTCGAAGCCCGCCTGCTCGGCGGCGGTCGCCTGCCGGATGATCTCCTTCGGGCCGAAGGCCTCGGTGGCCAGCTTGTAACCGATCTGCATCTCGACTCTTCCCTTCGCCCGGCCGCTCAGTGCCTCAAGGGTCTCCGCGACGGACTTCGCCAAACTTGAGGTCGTCGGGGAGGTTGTCGAACCAGTCCAGGACCGCGGTTTCGTAGCGCAGGCCGAAGTCAAGGGTGATGAGGTCTCGGGGATGCGCGCCGGCGGTTTCGGCGTCAGCCTTTTGCTGCTGGTATCCGTTGAGCCTGGTCGCATGCGCGGCGCGGTGGTGGGTGATGAAGGCGGCGAGCCGATCGCTGGGTAGATGTCGGCTGAAGGCAAGGGTGAGCAGTAGCGGGTAGCGGATCTGCTCCTGCCCGGGTTGTTGCTCCAGCCAGTTCTGGAAGGCGCGCCGGCCGGCTGGGGTAAGGCGGTAGGGGCGCCGGTCGCGTGGCCCGACCTCGTCGGCCTCGATCAATCCTTGTCCGGCCATGCTGGTGAGCTCGCGGTAGACCTGGCTGCGGGTCAGGCTCCAGAAGTCACCGATCGCCTGCTGCGCGGTCACCACCAGGTCCCAGCCGGACTGCGGGCCCTCGTGCAGGAACCCCAGCAGCGATCCCACGGTCGCGTTGATCGGTCGAGTGCTCACCGGACCTCCACCGACATCGCTTGACATTCCACAGTGGATGCTACAGGCTGACCTAGGTCACTCCACTGTGGAAGGTCGTCGGTCATGCTGCATACCGTTCTGCTCAGTGTCCACGTCGCCGCCGGGACCGCCGGGCTGGCCCTGGGGCCGATGGCCATGGCCGCGCCGAAACGTTTCGGCTGGCATCCCCGCCTGGGCCTGGGCTACCAGGCGGCCGTCGCGGCCATGACGGCGAGCGCGATCGGCCTGGTGGTGCTGGCGCCGGCCCGGCTGTGGTGGCTGGGGCTGATCGCAGCAGCAACCGAAACCGCGGCCCTGGCCGGCTGGCGGGAGCGGCGCCGGCACACGCCGGGCTGGCTGGGCCGACACATTCGGCTGATGTGCGGGTCCTACATCTCGTTCGTCACCGCCGCGCTCGTGGTGAACGGTGGCGGCCCGATCGGGTGGGTCCTGCCGACGCTCGTCGGTGCCCCGTTGATCGAGGCCGCCGTCCGCCGGGCATCCCGCCCGACGTCCCGCCCCGCTCGGGTGGGAGCGGCGGCGTAACGCCCGCCGGACGGCGGCTGACCCACGCCTCACCGACGAGCGGTACGCCCAGCGGTTCCGCCACTGCCGTGGGCAGTCGCGTAATTCTGCGCTTAATCTATGCAACTCAATTCGCCAGCCCGAGCGCCGCTTCAATTGCCGTAGCCTCGGCGACGGACTGCAGTGGGGCGTTTCCGGTGGCATCTGGCCGCTGGTGCCCAATGCCAGCGAAGTGGGAGACTCATGCGCGACGACAGCCAGGCCGTTGACGGAATCGCCGAGGACGGCAAGCGGGTGGCGTGACCCGGCGGCAACTGATCCAGGCCGCGGGCGCGACCGCGGGCGCGCTCGTAGTCACGCCGGCGTTGCTGGGTCAGCGAGCGCAGGCCGCGGAAGTACCGAGCACGGTGGCCGGCCCTGCGGCAGCGGCCGGGATGCCGCCGGTGGCCAGCGGCGACCGGCTGACGACCAATCAAGGTTTACGCATCTCCGACGACCAGAACACGTTGCGGGCCGGAGCGCGTGGTCCGTCGCTGCTTGAGGACTTCGCCTTCCGCGAGAAGATCATGCACTTCGACCACGAGCGCATCCCGGAGCGAGTCGTGCACGCGCGCGGTGCCGGCGCCCATGGGATGTTCCGGCTGCACACGTCGCTGGACCGCTACACCAAGGCCGGGCTGTTCACCAACACGAAAGCCACCACCGAGGTGTTCGTCCGATTCTCGACGGTCAACGGCTCGCGTGGCTCCGCCGACACGGCCCGCGACGCCCGCGGCTTCGCAACGAAGTTCTACACCAGCGAGGGAGTCTGGGACCTGGTCGGCAACAACATTCCGGTCTTCTTCATCCAAGACGCGATCAAGTTTCCGGACCTGGTGCACGCGTTCAAGCCTGAGCCGGCCCATGAGATCCCGCAAGCATCGACGGCGCACGACAACTTCTGGGATTTCATCTCGCTGACCCCGGAGTCCATGCACATGATCATGTGGATCATGTCCGACCGGGCCATCCCCCGCAGCTTCCGCATGATGGAAGGCTTCGGGGTCCACACTTTCCGGTTCGTCAACGACCGGGGTGACTCGACCTTCGTGAAGTTCCACTGGAAGCCGAGGCTCGGCGTGCACTCCCTGGTGTGGAACGAAGCGCAGAAATTGGCGGGAGTCGACCCCGACTACCACCGCCGGGACCTGTCCACCGCGATCGAGCTCGGGCACTACCCGGAGTTCGACCTCGGCGTGCAGCTGCTCGCTGAAAGGGACGTCGCAAGGGTTCGCTTCGACATCCTCGATGCCACCAAGCTCTGGCCGGAGGAGATCGTGCCGGTGCGGCCGGTCGGCACCATGACGCTCAACCGGAACCCGTACAATTATTTCGCCGAAACCGAGCAGGTGGCCTTTCACCTCGGGCACGTCGTCCCCGGCATCGACTTCACCGACGATCCGCTCCTGCAAGGGCGACTCTTCTCATACCTCGACACCCAGCTCAACCGCTTCGGCGGTCCCAACTTTCATCAGCTGCCGATCAACCAGCCCCGCTCGCCGGTGAACAATTTCCAGCAGGACTCCTTTATGCGCTACGCCAACCGCCCAGGCAACGTCAACTACGAACCAAATTCTCTCGGCGCCTCGGGGAAGGAGTCGGATGCCGCGCACGGGGGATTCGTTTCGTACCCAGAGCTGGTCAACGGGCCCAAGGTACGCGAGCGCAGTCCCAGCTTTGACGACCACTTCAGCCAGGCGACGTTGTTCTTCCAGAGCATGACCGAGCCCGAGAAGAAGCACATCATCCAGGCGCTTCAGTTCGAGCTCGGCAAGGTCAGAACCCGCCACGTCAAGGAGCGGATGCTCGGCCTGTTGGCCAATGTGGACAAGAACCTCGTGCGCGAGGTGGCCGCGGCGCTCGGGTTGCCGACTCCCGGCGGCAAGGTGAACACCGGCATCGGCACCTCCCCGGCGCTTAGCGAGGAACGTACGACCAAGACCGCGAAGACGAGGCGGGTCGGCATCCTGGCCGCTGATGGGGTCTACCCCGCCGACGTGTCCGCGATGCGGCAGCGACTCACGGCGGCGGGCGTGAGCAGCGACGTGATCGGCACCCATGAGGGCACCCTGACCGGGGCCGGCGGCGGCAGCGTCTTCGCCGAAAAGAGCCTGCTGACCACCGAGTCGGTCCAGTACGACGCGCTGTACCTCCCCGGCGGCAAGGCCAGCATCGCGGCGCTGAGCGCGAACGGCGATGCACTGCACTTCGTCGAGGAGGCCTACAAGCACTACAAGTCGATTGCCGCCACCGCCGAGGGCCGCGAGCTCATCAAGGCCGCAGTCGGAAGCGTCGATTCCCAGCCCGGGATCGTGGTCGGCGCACATGCCGGCGCCATCGCCGACTCATTTGTTGCCTCGATCGCCAAGGATCGTCACTGGACCCGAACAGGCACCGAGCGGGTATCCGCCTGAGTGACCCAGGTGGCCTGTGCGTTACCCACGAGCCGCCCATCGCACGCATTAGGTGCCCTGACGATCTCCACTGCTTGGATTGCGGGCGACGGGCGGGTCGGTCAGGCCTTTTCGGTTCGCTTCATCGGTTGTATGGTCCGACAGCATGCGAACACTTCGTTGTGACCTGAACCACCATTCGGTTATGTCCGTCCGGAGCTGCCGTCGGCTGGCGCTGGTCTGCGCGACCGCGCTGGTCGGCGGTTTGGTCAGCGTGTCGGCCCCGATCAGTGCGAACGCCACCCCTGTCGCCGCCGCACAGCGCTATGTCAATCCGGTGTCGAAGACCTTCGCCGATACCTTCGCCGACCCGGCGGTAATTCGCGCAAAGGACGGCTACTGGTACGCCTACGCGACCAGCGACCCGCTGCGCGAGGGGCAGACTGAGCCGGGAAACCTGCACATCGCCCGGTCCCGCGACTTGATGCGTTGGGACTACGTGGGCGATGCCTTCACGGCCGCCAGCCGCCCGTCGTGGGCCGACCCTACGTCTTTGTTCTGGGCACCCGACATCCGTTTCATCAACGGTAACTACTACTTGTATTACACGGTAACCAACACCACCAAGACCGCCGAGGACTTTGACAACGCGATCGGTGTGGCGACCGCACCGACGCCGGCCGGCCCGTGGACGGACTCGGGCCGGCCGCTCATCGCACCCCGCCGCGGCGGTCCGGGCAACAACTTCAAGTGGAACTTTGACGCCGCGGAATTCAACGACACTGACGGCAAGCGTTATCTCTATTTCGGTTCCTACTACGGCGGGGTTTTCGTCACCGAGTTGACACCTGACGGCACCGCAAGAGTTGGGAAGCCGACGATGGTCGGCATCGACAACCGGTTCGAGGGCGCCTACGTGGTCAAGCGCTACGGCTACTACTACCTGTTCGCATCCTCGGCGAACTGCTGCGCGGGTCCAAGCACCGGGTACAGCGTCTTCGCTGGCCGGTCCAGGAGCCCCCGTGGGCCGTTCCTGGACCGGGCCGGCCTGTCGATGACCGCCTCCCGCGCCGGCGGGACCATCGTGATCGAGCCGAATGGCAACAAGTGGGTCGGGACCGGCCACAACGCATTGGTGACGGACCTTTCTGGTCAAGATTTCCTCGTCTACCACGCCATCAACCGCCGTGACCCATATCTCAACGAGCCGGGCGGAATCAACCAGCGGGCGATGTTGATCGATCGGCTGGACTGGATCGGCGGCTGGCCGACGGTTCGCGGCGGCCACTGGGCCTCGGACTCGGCGCAGCCGGCGCCGGTGACCCGGCCGGCCGTCCTCGACACATTCAACCGGGCGGGCGGCCTGGGCGCCGGTTGGCGCGCCGTCGGCGGCTCCTGGCAGTTGGCGCCGGCGTACGAGGGCCAGGGGTTCGCGCGCGCCACGACGGCCGGCTGCGCCCCGACGTTCCTGCTCGCGGTCGACGGGGTGGCCGGCAACCGCCGGGTGGAGGCCGATCTGCGATCGAGGACCGGTGCGGGCAGCGCCGTGGTGGCCCGGTTCCGCGACCCCGGCAACTATGCCGCAGCCTGGCTCGACCCCCGGACCCGTTCGCTGGTCACCGACGTCGTCACCTCCGGGCGGCACGCGCAGGTGTCCCGAGCGCTGCCGGGGACGTTCCGCTTCCGCACCTGGCACAACGTGGTGGTGGAGATCCGCGGCAGCGAATTCAACGCTGAGGTCAGCGAGGCCCGCCTGGGTGATCCCTACGCCCAGTCCCGGCGGCTGCTTCCCGGCTCGCTGTCGGCCGGCGCCGCCGGCGTGGCGGCGCGTTGCGGGCAGGCCGACGCCGACAACATCAGCGCGACGCGGCTCTACACCCCGTCAACCGACCGGGCTGCACTGCCGAGCACCGGCACCACCGCCTTCAGCGACGGATTCGAGGGCTCGTCCCTTGGGACCGGCTGGTCCTGGACCGGCCCGCCCGCGGCAACCGTGCAAGGCGGCGTTCTGCATTTCCCGGTGCAGCAGGCCGACCTCGTCGGTGCTGGCAGCAACGGGGCGTCTGTCGTGCTCCGCCGTGCGCCGGCCGGCGACTACGTCATCGAAACAAAGGTGAGGCTGCCACTCGGCATCGGCAAGCTGCGGACCTTCCCCGGCGCCGGCCTCATCGCCTACGTCAACGACGACCTGTTCCTGCGGCTGAGCACAGTCGCGATCTTCGACACCCGACAAGTCGAATTTGGCAAGGAACAGACGTACGCCGGAGTGCTCGCTTTCGGCGGCATGACCCAAGCACCCCCGGCGGAAACCACCTGGCTGCGGCTGGCGCACCGCGTCGACCCGGCCAACGGGGAGCATGAATTCCGGGCCGGGGTCAGCCGGGACGGCAACAGCTGGACCTGGGGCGGCGTCTGGACCCTGCCGGCTGGTTCGCAACCCAGGATCGGCCTGGAAGCGCAAGGTTTGCAGGCGGGCCAGGCGCCGGTGACTGCTCGCTTCGACTACGTGAAGATCTACACCGGCGGCCGGTGGGGCTCATTGGGAGGTTGATTGGCGATCGGGAAGCACCGCCGCGCGCGCGACTCGTCCGCCGGGGGTGCCACTGAGCCATGCAGATAGCAGCCGGGCCGCCGATCGGCTTAGTCGCATCACCGACCGTCCCGTCGTGATCGTCAACGTTTCCCGCAGTGGAGGGTCGGCCACCCGCTACCTCGGCACCCTTGCCGATCATACCCGGAGGGGGTATGGTTCGAAGGGAGATCCGGCGAGCACTGGGGACGGGCATGGACGGCACGACGTACGGCTACGCGGCGACGAAGGAGGCTCACCTCAAGCGGCTGCGCCGCGTCGAGGGGCAGGTGCGCGGGCTCCAGCGGATGGTGGAGTCCGACACCTACTGCATCGACATCCTGACCCAGGTCTCGGCTGCCACGAAGGCGTTGGAGTCGGTGGCCCTGCTGCTCGTCGAGCAGCACCTTGCCCACTGCGTCACCGCCGCCATCCAGGCCGGCGGTGAGGAGGCCGACGCGAAAGTGCGGGAGGCCTCCGCAGCTATCGCCCGGCTCGTTCGCTCATGAGCAGTGCGTTGTCCACGGCACCGTCGGATGGCCGCGCTTACGTCCCGTCGGTGCTGCCCAGCCGAACAATGGAGGAAGGCATCACCGTAAACGATTCGAAGACCACGGCCACCTACCGGGTGGCGGGTATGACCTGCGCGCATTGTGTCGGGGCCGTGACCAGCGAGCTGGCCGCCCTGCCGGAGGTGACCGCGGTCGAAGTGGAACTGCACGCTGGCGGCACCTCGACCGTGACGGTCACCGGTAATTCGCCGCTGAGTGATTCCGACGTCGCGGCCGCCCTGGACGAGGCCGGGGACTACCACCTGACCACCACCAGCTGACCAACCCGCAGACGTTTACCAGGCTGACCCGTAGGAGCTGACCCGTGAACACACCTCGCCCGGCTGCATTGAAGTCTCCGGCCGGCCAGCCGCGTGCTTTCACTACCGCAGGCGCGGACGACGCCGGGAGCACCGGCGCAGTCCCGCGCACCGTGGAACTGAGTGTCGGTGGCATGACGTGCGCATCGTGTGCCGCGCGAGTGGAACGAAAGCTCAACAAGCTCGACAGGGTCAGTGCCACGGTCAACTACGCGACTGGGCAGGCGAAGGTGAGCTTCCCGGCGACGACCGACGCAGCTGTGCTGATCGCCACGGTCCAAGCCACCGGGTACACCGCGACGGTCCCGGCCACGGCCGGGAAAGCCACCGTGCCGACGGCCGACGGCCTGACCTTGTCTGCGGGTGACTCTCAGTCGGGCGGTGACCATGACGAGACGGCGGCGGTGCGCCGGCGCCTGCTGGTGTCGCTGGCCCTGACGCTGCCGGTGGTGCTGCTGGCGATGGTTCCGCTGCTGCAGTTCCGGAACTGGCAGTGGGCGTCGCTGACCCTGGCCGCACCGGTAGTGGTCTGGGGCGCGCTGCCGTTCCACCGCGCCGCCTGGGTCAACGCCCGGCACCGCGCCGCGACGATGGACACGCTGATCTCCCTCGGGGTTTCAGCTGCCTTTCTGTGGTCGTTGTGGGCACTGTTTGTCGGCGACGCCGGCACGCCCGGCATGCACATGACCTTCGCGCTGCTGCCCGATCGCGACTCCGGGTCCGAGATCTACCTCGAGGTCGCCTCCGCGGTGACTGTGTTCATCTTGACCGGCCGCTATTTCGAGGCCCGGGCGAGGACACAGTCGGGGGCGGCGCTGCGCGCCCTGCTGGATTTGGGCGCAAAAGACGTCGCCGTCGTACGCGGTGATGGCCCGACGGCCGCGGAGGTCCGGATCCCGGTCGGGGAGCTCGTCGTCGGCGACCTGTTCGTGGTGCGCCCGGGGGAGAAGGTGGCCACCGACGGCGTCGTGGTGGAAGGCACCTCGGCCATCGACGCGTCGATGCTCACCGGTGAGGCGGTTCCGGTGGAGGTCGTCGCGGGTGATTCGGTGACCGGTGCGACGGTCAATGCCGGCGGACGGCTGCTGGTCCGCGCCTCCCGGGTCGGGGCCGACACCCAGCTGGCGCAGATGAGCCGGCTCGTCGCCGACGCCCAGAACGGCAAGGCTCAGGTGCAGCGTCTCGCCGACCGGGTTTCCGCGGTATTCGTGCCCGTCGTCATCGCCCTGTCCCTGGTGACCCTGCTCAGTTGGCTGGTAGCCGGCGGTAGTGCCACCGCGGCGTTCACCGCCGCAGTCGCGGTGCTGATCATCGCCTGCCCGTGTGCGCTGGGTCTGGCGACGCCGACTGCGCTGCTGGTCGGCACCGGCCGCGGCGCCCAGCTCGGCATTCTGATCAAGGGCCCGCAGGTGCTGGAGTCCACCCGCCGGGTCGACACCGTCGTGCTGGACAAGACCGGCACGGTGACCACCGGACGGATGACGGTCGTCGAGGTGGTCGCCGCCACCGGCGAGCAACGAGGTGAGGTGCTGCGCCTGGCCGGCGCGCTCGAGGACGCCTCCGAGCACCCCATTGCCACCGCGGTCGCCGACGCAGCCCGCACCGCCGTGAGCCGGGTGGCCGGCCAGCTTCCCGCCGTGGAGGGGTTCAAGGGTTCCGGGGGCCGCGGGGTGTCCGGCGTGGTCGACGGGCACCTGGTGGCCGTCGGTCGCCGGACATGGCTCGCCGGCCAGGGCTTCGGGCCGTCCGACGATGGCCTGATCGCAGCCGCGGAGACGGCGGAAGCGGCGGGGCGCACGCCGGTGTGGGTGGGCTGGGACGGGGTGGTGCGCGGGATCCTCGTCGTCGCCGATACCGTCAAGGACACCTCCGCAGAAGCGGTCGCCCAGCTGCGCGCGTTGGGTCTGCATCCGATGCTGCTCACCGGGGACAACGCCCGCGCCGCCCGGGCGGTCGCCGCCCAGGTCGGCATCGACGACGTGATCGCCGAGGTCCTGCCCGAGGACAAGGTGGCGGCCGTACGCCGGCTGCAAGGGCAGGGCCGGATCGTGGCCATGATCGGTGACGGTGTCAACGACGCCCCGGCGCTGGCCGCGGCCGACCTCGGCCTCGCAATGGGCACTGGCACCGACGTCGCGATCGCCGCCGCCGACCTCACCCTGGTCCGCGGAGATCCTCGAGCGGCAGCCGATGCCATCCGGCTGGCCCGGGCCACCCTGCGCACCATCAAGGGCAACCTGTTCTGGGCGTTCGCCTACAACATCGCCGCCTTGCCATTGGCCGCCTTCGGCTTCCTCAACCCGCTGATCGCGGGCGCGGCGATGGCGGCCAGCTCGGTCTTCGTTGTGACGAACAGCCTGCGGCTACGCCGCTTCCGTCCACTGCGCATCGCCGCCAGCCGATGACACCCATCCAGCCTGCGGAGCGCCACGCGCTGACCCCGGCTCACCGTCTCCCTGCTCGTGGCGTTCCTGGTCACGGTGAACCGGGCTCTGATCGCCCGTGGGAAGGGCCACGCCGTCGTGCACGCCTATCACCACTGACCCAAGACAGTTGCACCATTGAAAGCATCGGGCCACCACTGAAGGGCACCCACATGGCCGCGACCGCCGCGCGACACCGGCTGCGTCGGGTCCTGCTCGCTGTGCTGCTGTTGGTGGGCCTGGTCGGGATGCACGGCCTCACCGCCCACCACGACGTCGTGGGTATGTCTATGGCGTCGGCGAGCTCCTTGCACCATGACGGGGCAAGCGCCGGCGAGCCAGGTGTCACGCCGCCGACAGCTCCTCATCTCGCAGGCAGCTCGGAGCTGGCCGTGATCGGCTCCATCGTCAACGCTGCTCCGGGCCGAAAGGCCGCCGCGTCCGCGGACGGTGCGATGGCGGGCCAGCTGGGCGGGGCTTGCGTCGCGATCCTCGTTGCCGCCTTGCTGTTCACCCGACTCTCCGGCAACAGCCTGTGTGCCACCCCGACAGCCGCGGCAGCCACGGCTGGTGCGATCCGCGCCACCGCCACTGGACTCCGACGTCAACCTTCGCTGTGGCAGCTGTGTGTCCTGCGCACGTAGGCCGTACCCGAGCCCCTGCCGGTGCCTGGCGCACCGGCCCGTACGCATCGACCGCACACCGACCTAAAGGAACCCATACATGAATCGCACCACGCGTTTCGCGCTGCCCGTCGTCGGCGGGATCACCGCCCTCATCCTGACCGCCTGCGGCAGCAGCAGCTCCGGGTCTGGCACCGGTGGCACCCCCGGCACGCAGCACAGCCCGTCCGCGGCAGCCCAACCGTCCACGACGGGTCAGCACAATGCCGCCGACGTCACCTTCGCGACCGGGATGATCCCGCATCACACCCAGGCCATCCAAATGGCGCAGATGGCCATCAAGCAGGCTGACAACGCCAACCTCAGACAGCTCGCCGCGATGATCAAGGCGGCGCAGCAGCCCGAGATTGTCACCATGAGCAGCTGGCTGACCGCCTGGCGGCAGCCCGTGCCGGCAACCGGCTCGGGCCATGACATGGGCGGCATGGACATGGGCGGAAGCATGATGACCGGAGCTGAGATGACCGCCCTCGGCAAGGCCGGCGGCATCGCCTTCGACCGCATGTGGCTGCAATTGATGACCAAGCATCACCAGGGTGCGGTCACCATGGCCAAGACCGAACTGACCTCGGGTAGCTACCCCGCTGCCAAGAACCTGGCCCAGTCGATCATCGACAGTCAGACCGCTGAGATCGCGCAGATGAAGACCCTGCTCACCACGCTCGGCTAATTGGGCGGTCCACCGTTCGGCGGCGGCCCTGGCCCTTTCGGCCAGGGCCCCGGGCCACTTTCATGCCCTCCGTCGTCCGGCGGCGGGCGAGGTCTGCATCAATTGAGCGATCATGGCCAGGACGTTGGACAGCAGACGGCCGATCGGGTTCGTCGGGTCGTGCACCGACCTGCCGATGTTGAGCTTGACCACCGATTGCACCATGAGGGCAAACCGACGGCAGTAGGGGATCCGCTTGTGCGACTACCGGGGGTACGGCGTGATGGTGCGCTCGGCCGAACGTCTCAGTGCTGGCCGAGGTAGAAGTGTGTGCCTTGGTCGTCGACGCACTCGGACATCGGGCCGTAGGGCTGTGCCTGCGGGTCGGTCGCCGTGCCACCACCGGCGCGGACCCGGCCGACCGCGGCTGTGATGTCGTCCACCCGGTACATCGGCACCGCCATCGCCCGTTCGTGGCCGCCGTGCAAGCCGGTCATCGGTACGACGTCGGATGGCTCCCAACCCTCGGGTGAGTGCCCGGGGGTGAACTCCCAGCCGAAGACGGCGGCGTAGAAGTCGCGGGCTCGGGTGCCGTCGACGGTCTGCAGGGTGAGATAGCTGATGTCGCCCTGGCGGGCGCCGTTCACCGGCCCACGCGGCTCGTCTCCTGAGACCTGGTGCACCGAGAACGGAGCGCCGTCGGGGTCAAGGCAGCCCGCGGTGCGGCCGTAGGGCGTCTCGGCCGGGTCGTCGGCATGGCCGCCGGCGGCGCGGACCGCGCGCACGGCAGCGTAGATGTCGTCGACGGCGTGCGAGCGGAACAGCGTCGGGTGGCGCTGGCCGGCGAAGATCGGCGGCACGGCGGACAGCTCGACCAGCTCGTGCAGCGGCGTGACGCCGGAGACCATCCGGCTCTGCTGGTTCCCCGGGGGGTAGAGCCAGCCCAGCACCGAGCCGTAGAACCTGGCGGCGCGCTCGACATCGGGTACCCACAGCGAGACATAGCCGACGTCGCCGGGCCGCACAACCTCGCCCGCGGGCGTCGACGGCGGGGCGGGGGTCATCAGCATCCAGCCGTGACCGAACGGGTCGCGGATGACGGCGCCGCGCCCGTAGGGGTTGTCGGCGGGAGACCGGTCCAGCCTCGCCCCGGCGTCGACAGCCTGGGTGGTGGCGGCGTCGGCGTCGGCGACCTCGACGTGCAGGGTCACCGACGCGCCCTGGCCGGGCTCGGGTGCGACCACGCCGATGTCGGGATACGCATCGGAGAGCATCAGCCGGGCACCACCGAGCTCGATCTCGGCGTGGCCGATCCTGCCGTCGGGCATCACGATCGGCTCGCCGCGCAGACGGGCGCCGAAGGCTTCCGCGTACCAGCTCAGCGCGTGGCGGGCGTCCGCGACGGCGAGGTACGGCGTAATCATGGTGCTTGCCGACAGCGGGGCGGATGTTGTTGTGGTGCCCGTTGCTGGTGGTAGACATGCTGGCTCCTCTCGGGAGCGACAGGGCGCTGCAAACGGGCGCGCAGGTTCGCGGCGAACTCGGGATCGGGATCGACAGGGAGAAGGGGGCTGCGCAGCACCTTCAGCGGGTCGGTCATCGCGGGCCCTCCTCGGCGGCGTAGGCACGGCGGAAGGCGTCATGTCGCCGCCTCTGTCGGCGACAGCCCGAGACCGCGGTCTTCGCGGGCTTGCCGACGCCAGTGGTCGGCGATCTTGTGCCTGGCCACACCCACCAACCAGCCGGTGTTCAGCTGAGCCGGCGGCGCACGGCGGACTGCGTCGACCGCGGCGAGGAAGGTCTCCACCCTCGACGCCGAATTTCTCCTCAGCAGGGCAAGTCAGCCGCTGTTGCCACGCTCCAACCCCCGTGCTGGCACCTGACAGCACCTCGCGTCCCGCAACACGATCGCTCAGCTCATTTCTGGCGCAGGAGCTCAAGTGCGCAGGGCGCTGAGGCTGTCGACTTCCCGGTCGACCCATCCTTCGGTCAGCGATTCGACGGCCTGCCCGGTGAGGCAACCCCCACCTGGCCCCCAGCTTCTGTAAACGATCCGTTAACAGAAACGCTTATCTAATGGCACCCTCGTCTCATGCTGCGCGTAAGCGACGAGACCCGGGAGCGCGTCCTACGCATCGGTCAAGAGGAGTTCGGTGGCGTGTCTGCCGATGAGACCGTGCGACGGCTCATCGATGAGCACTGGCGGTCTACCGCCATCGCCGCAGTGCACCGGTACCGCGAGTCCGATCCACGAGGCTGGTCTGACTACCTCGCTGAGGCTGACGAGCTCGCGGGCGCCGACGCGCCGATCGTCGATGAGTAGGCGGAGAGTCGTGGGTGAGCCGACCACCGATTGAGCCCGGCCATGTGTGGTTCGTTGACTTCGATCCCGTCCGAGGCCGCGAGCAGGGCAAAGACCGGCCCGCCCTCGTAGTCTCTTCCCGGTTCCACCTTGACCTCACCATGGGCCACTTCGTCAACGTCTTGCCGTTGACCAGCGTCGAACGGCGCGGCTGGATGCACCGAGTCCATGTCGCCTCTGGTGGGGGCTGGGTCATCACCGAGCAAATCCGTACCGTCTCCGCTGACCGATTCCGCAGGTACGCGCCGGAGATCACGCTGTCCACGGGCGAGCTGGACGAGGTGCGACACGTGCTGGCGCAGATGCTGATCGTTTCGACCAGAAGTTCCGAGAGGCCAGCGTCCCAGTAACCCGGGGCGCGACGAGGAGGGCGGGTTGTACCAGACTCTGACCGCGGACAGATTGCGCCGGCATTTCGGGTTCAACGATGACTACCGGGTCGACGCGGTCCTCGCCTCGGGGACCTGGGACCTCCTGGCGGAAACCCACCACGTTCCGCATCTGGTCAATGCGCTGACGGATCTGGGGCTCGGCGACATCGCTGCAGGAAGGGGGCCCGGCAGCCTGAGGCGGATCGAGATCCCCCAATTCGGTCATGCCCGTGAGTTCACCGTCGACGGCCGTCGGTTCTGGTTCGTCCCGGTGATGGGCACCGCCGTCATGGGCCAGTACCTGCATGCTGCGTCCTTGCTGGGGGCAACTTCCATTGTGCTCGCTGGGACCGTTGGCGGGCTGTCGCCGCGGCTGCGTGCTGCGGACTTCATCGTCCCGACCGTTGCTCGGGGCACCCATTCGGCCTGGATGTTTCATCGCGTCGATCCACCCGACTTCCCAGCGGACCCGACCCTGTCGGCGTCGCTGATGCGACGGCTACGGACCGCCGACCTCGGGGGCAGCGTGATCGCCGAAGGCCCGACAACCACTTGCGAGAGCATCTCGGCCGAGACCTGGGAGGACGTCCACGAATGGTCCCGGCAGGGCTACCTGGGCGTGGAGATGGAAGCCGCGTTGACATTCGCGGTCGGGGCGCATTTCGCGACGTCCGCGGCCGCCGTGCTGTTCGTGGCGGACAACTTGATCGCCGAGGTCGGCTTCTTCGACGCGGCGTACGCCGAGTCCGCCGCCGTCCGCGCTCGCGCGCGGCAGTTGCAGTACGACGTCGCACTCGCCGAGCTCCTGCAACCAGCCGCCAGCTGACGCTCGACCGAAGACGACCGGCGCCCACAACGCGTCCCGTACGCCGATCGTTCTTGGGCGGGGCGCTGGTCTTGTCTGCCGTTGACAGTCACGGATGGCTGGACTCATGCCGGTCCGGCTTTTGACTGATGCCGTGCTCGCCCAGCTCAGCGGATGGCCGAGCGAGCTCGCCAACGACGATCTGATCGCCTTCTTCACACTGACCGATGACGATCTTGGCTGGCTCGGCTTGGGTCAGCCGCGGCTGGTGTCGAGTGCGGCGCCGGCACGGTTGAGGAAGGCCCAGATGTAGGCGCCGCCCGACTGCAGGGTCAGGCGGAGTATCCCGGGGGTGTCGGTGATGCGTTTGACGCTTCCGCTGGCTGGGGCGCCGAAGGGGTAGGTGGCTGAGCCGCCGGTGCCGACGACGAACTCGCGGAGCTGGCCGCGTGGGGCGAACCGCTCGTAGTTGTGTTCGTGGCCGTTGAGGATGATGCCGTGGCGTGTAGCGAGGGCGTCCCAGAACGGCTGCGTACGAGGGTCACTGCCGTGCGTCGTGCCGGAGGAGTACCGGGGCTTGTGCCAGTAGGCGACGATTGCGGCGGAGGGGTGGGCGGCGAGGTCGGTGCGGAGCCACCGGGCTTGACCGGCGATGTCCACTTCGCTGTTGAGGGCGTAGCCGCGCCAGCCGCAACCGATGTCGTAGGCGTAGTAGCGCGGTGGGTGGCCGAAGTAGGTGAAGTACCCGGAGGCGCCGGGTGTGCTGTATTCGTGGTTGCCCGGCACCGGCCGGGTCTTCGACTTGAGTTGTCCCCACCCGGTTTTGTCGTATTTGCTGCGGTAGTCGGCGAGAGCCCCGTTGTCGTACTGCTGGTCGCCGAGGACGGCGACGACGTCCGGGTGCTGGCGCTGGGCGAGTGCGCCGGTGGCCCGGGTGGTGGTGATGTTTTTCATGTCACCGGCGGCGGCGACGGTCTTTGCGCAGCCGGCGGCGGTCGAAGGGACGGGCGTTGGCGTCGATGCGGTCGCGGAGCCGGCTGTGCTGGCGCAGCCGCCGGCGGCCAGAGCCGTGCTGAGCACACCAATCGCGATCCACCGGTCGGGTCGGCGCTGTCGGGTGGGTGGCGGGTAGCTGTGCAGGCCGGGCATGTTTTCCCTCACTACAGGTCTCGAAGTTGGCTGGGGCCGGCCCGGCTGGCGAGGCGGCCGAACACGACGAGGACAGCGGCGCTGGCGGCGATGACGCTGAGGGTAAGGGCGGTGAGGTACGTCAGAGGAATGGTGAGCCCGGTCGGGGCGGGGTCGAAGATGCCGGTCAGGACTTTGACGAGTAGGTAGGCGATGACCGTCCCGATCGCGGCGCCGCCGAGGAGCCCGCCGGCGAGCAGGGCGCGGGCCTCTGCGGTGAGGAACCGTCCGCGCTGTCGGGCGGTGGCGCCCAGGGCGGCGAGGAGCACGAGGGCGCGGCGGCGTTCGGTGATTCCGAGGGCGAGGGCCAGTGCGGAGCAGGCGAGCGCCAGGATGAGACCGAAGCCGAGCTCGAGGCGGGACAGCCCCGACAGGTCGGCGCTGGCCAGCCCGGAGGCGGAGGTGACGGTGGCGCGGTCGGCGATGACGTCGTGGACCTGGGCGCCGGCTGGCACCTGACGTCGTAGCGCGGCGGCGGTGGCGGCCGGTGTGGCGGACTTGATCAGGAAGGCGCCAACCGTGTCGGAGCCGGTGGTCTTGGTGAGGTAGCTGGCGTTGGCGATGATGAAGCTGTCCTTGGGCGCGGTCGGAAATTCCTTGACTGCGCCGATGACATGGAAACCGACCTGGGTGTAGGTGTGGTGCGGGCCCGTTTGCAACCGCAGGCGGACCGGGTCGCCAGGGTGCAGCTGGTAGTCGTGGATGGTTTCCGCCGACAGCAGCGCCCCGTCGGCTGTGGTGGCCAGGCTGTGCAGCGCCGCGGTGATCGTGGAGCCGGGGACGAAGGAGTCCAGCAGGGGCGCGACCCGGCCGATGCTGGCAGGCCGGATCCCGTAGATGTCCTGCAGGTCGGCGCCGACGTAGGCGAGGCGGTGTTGCAGGGGCTCGACCGCCTGCACCCCGGGTACGGCCGCGTACGCGCGGGCACCGTCGGGTCCGGTGGTGGCGCCGGGGGGCTGGGTGACGGCGACGTCGGCGCCGACGGTGAGCGCGACATCGAGGCGAGCTTGTTTGTCGTAGGTGGCGGTGAAGATGGCGGTGGAGGCGGCCAGGCCGAGGGCGACGGCAAGGCCGGCGGCGCTGCGGGAAATGACTCGGCGTCGGCGGCGTACTCCGGCCGCTTCGAGCTCCGGTGCGCGACCCGCCCCGGACGGCGCGAAGCGGCCGGTGCGGCGGGCGAGGGTTAGGTAGCTGACCCGCCAGATCAGCAGAGCCAGGCCGGGCCAGGCCAGCGCCGGCCCGAGCAGCGCGGCGTAGTTCACCGCCGCGACCGGCACGCCTTCGGGGACGACGACGACCTGGTAGCCGCCGCGGGCGGTCAGGGAGAAGACGAGGCCGGCGCCGGCGAGCAGGATGATGTCGAGCCCGAGGCGCAGCGGCCAAGGCAGACCGGTGGGCTGGACCCGGGCTACGCCGGCGCTGATCCCGTCCGCGCCGGGGCGGAGCGCGGCCCGGACCGCCGGGCCGAGCTGGGTGGCGGCGGCCAGGAGCAGCCCGATGACCGCGGCGGCAAGCGTCCAGGACAGTGCCAGCCGGGCTCCGGCAGGCAGTGCCAGCCGGGCGGCGAGCAGGGCCAGCGGGACGCCGAGGAGCACGCCGAGGCCACCGGTGAGGAGGGTTTCGCCGGCGACGATCCGCAGCAACTGCGCCGGCCGGGCGCCGCGTAGGCGGAGCAGGGCAACCTCCCGGCGACGCCGTTCCCCGCGCAGCGCGACCACCTGGGAGGCCACCACGGCGGCGAGTGCGAGCCCGGGGACCCCGAGCAGCAGGATCAGCAGTTGGGCGTAGAGGGCGTCCTCGCGGGCGGCCGACAGCGCCGCCCCGAGATTGTCCCCGACCAGGGCGCCGCCGGCGACCTGAGCCTGGAAGTGGTTGGCCCGTTGGGTCATCAGCGCGGCGGCGGCTGCCGGGTCGTGCGGCAGCGGGGCGTGACGGAACAGCACGTGGAACTGCGTGATGACAGTCGCGCCGCGGGTGAGGGCGGCGAACTGCGCGGGCGGGACGAGCAGGACGTTGTCCGGCGGGGCCGTGGCGCCGGCGCCCGGCGGGGCGCCGATCACCTGGAAGAAGCTGTCGGCCTGCGGCAGGTCGGCCACGCCGTCGACGTGCACGGCGCGCTGACCACCGGCCGGCAGCGTCACGGTGACGGTGCTCCCCGGGCCGGCCGCGAGGTTCGCCGCGGTCTGCTGCTGCAGGAGCACCCCGGTATGCGCGCCGAGGAGATAGCGGATCTCGGCGGAGGCTGATCGTGCGTACGCGGGGTCGAGTGCGACGACGTACGCCTGTCCGGTGGTGCGGCTTCCGGTCGGCGATGTCGAGGCCAGGGCCGGCACTTTCGCCAGGCGGACCGGCAGCACCGTCCGGATATCGGGGGTCTTCCCCAGCGCGGCGGCGACCGCGCCGGCTTGTCCCTGGGGGGTGACCTGCACCTGCCAGTCCACGGGGACCCGGGCCGCGGCCCGGCTGCTCAGCCCGGCCCGGCTGTCGGTGATGAACGCGCCGAGTGCGGCGATGAAGGCGACCGCGAGGGCGATGCTCAGGGCGGCGCCGAGCAGCTCGACGGGGCGCCGGCGGCACAGGCCGGCGAGCCAGGACGTCGCTCTCATGACCGGGCTCCGCTGCGTAGGCGGCCGGCGTCGAGGACCGCCCGGTCGGCGAGCAGGCCGGCGAGTTCCTCGTCGTGGGTGGCGACGACCAGCGCGCCACCGCCGGCAGTGACGTGGTCGCGCAGCGCGGCCAGCACCGTAAATGCGCTGTCCCGGTCGAGTGCCCCGGTGGGCTCGTCGGCGAGCACCAGCCGCGGGGCGCCGGCCAGCACCCGGGCGACCGCGACCCGCTGCTGCATGCCGCCGGACAGCTGCGCCGGCATCGCGGCGGCGGCGTCGAGCAGTCCGACTACCTCGAGGGCTGCCTGCGTGGCAGCGCCGGCTTGCGCGACGCTGCTGCCGCGGAGCCGCAGCGGCAGGGCGACGTTCTCCGCCGCGGTGAGTTCCGGCAGCAGCGACGGCGCTTGGAACACCAGCCCGATCTGACCCCGTCGCGTCGTCGGGTCGGTGGCGAGCCCGGGCCAGCGGACGGTGCCCCGCTCGGCCGTGAGCAAGCCGGCAAGGATCAGCAGCAGCGTGGTCTTGCCGCTGCCCGAGCGCCCGGTCAAGGCCAACTCCGCACCCGGCTCGACGATCAGGTTGGCGTCGGTCAGGACCGAGGTCGGGCCGTAACTGCGCTGGAGCCCGGCGGCTACCACCACAGGTGCGCCTGTCGATTCGATGGCCGGTGACGTTGTCATCGCAGCTTCCCGTCGCTCATCTGCAGGACCCGGTCGGCCGCTGCCGCGACCGTCGCGGAGTGGGTGACCACCACGGTTGCTCCCCTGCTAGGCCGGACCCGGCGCAGCAGATCCAGGATGCTGGCTTCCTCTTCGCGGCTGACTTCGGCGGTCGGCTCGTCGGCGAGCAGCACCAGAGGGCCGCCGGCCAACGCGACCGCGAGGTTGGCCCGAGCGGTCTCCCCACCGGACAGGGTGGACGGCCGCGCACTACCGCGGCTCCCGATACCCAGCTCGTCGAGCAGTGCCTGCGGGCCCTGCGGCACCTCGGATCCGACGGGTCCGCCGGCTGCGTGCGGCCCGCCGCGGAATGAGGCCGCGAGTGCGACATTGCCCAGCACCGTCAAGTGCTCGACCAGTCCGCTGCCCTGGGTCAGGACCCCGATCTGTCGCCCGCGCAGCCGCGCCTGCTCCGACGGCCCGCGGTGGCTGAAACGTTCACCGCCGATCCACACGCTGCCGCCGTCGGGATCGTCCAGGCCGGCGAGCAGATTCAGCAGCGTGGACTTCCCCGACCCGGAAGGCCCGACCACGGCGACCAGCTCCCCCGGTGCGACCGACAGCGACACGTCACGGAGCGCCGGGATCTCCTCATCGCCGCGCCGGAAGAAACGGTGTAGACCGCGCCCCTCCAGCACGCCAGCTGCAGCTCCGGTCATGACAGCCGCAGACTCTGCGAGATCTTCGTGTACGGATCCACATTGTCCGATCCGACCGCGCCGTACAGGTCCAGGACGACCTCGTGTCCGGCGCCGTAGATCTCATAGCGGTTCACCTCGTCACGGAACACCTTTCCGGTCACGGCATCGGGGGCGGAGTTGCGGCGGAACACGATCAAGACGCCGCTGCCCCCCGGTAGGCTGGCCGGTCGCACAGCCCGCAGCTCGAACGCCGGCTGGCTCGACTTCAGCGTGGTGACATCCTGTTTCGCGGTGGCCACGGTCGGCGGGGCATTCAGCGGTGTCGTCGTCGCGGTGATCCCGTTGAGCTTGTCGGTGAATGTCACTGACATCCCGCGCGCGACGCTCGCCCAGCCCTCGGGGTGCACAAAGGAATACCGGCCGGCCGTGTTGTGGTAGGCGACGTAGGCGACGTTGTCGGGGATGTCACCGGGCGGACTGCTCTCCACCGGCGCCGGACTCTGTGACGCGACAACACCCGCTGAGCTGGCGGCCGGCGCGGGGGCCGATTGGCTTGCGCCATTCGTCGGTGCAGACGCGGGGCGCTTCGGCGCAGCCGCGTTGCGCTGCCCGCTGCAACCCGCTATGACTGCGGCCAACGGCAGCGCCAGCACCGCAGCCAGGCGCAGGCGGTAGGCGAAATCGGATCGGTCCTGCCGCAGCACCAGTTTCGTGGCGTCACGCGGGTGGCGGCGATGAGCTGCACTTGTCATGTACTCGACCGTAGGGACCGTAGGGTTAGCGCCGGTACCGAAGATGGTTAGCGTGACGTTTACCTTGCCCGCGTCATGCTGGCCCGATGACACCGTCGAAGAATGCGGCGCTCCGAATGCTGCGTCGACTGTCGCCGCCCGAGCAAGAGGTTCAAGGCGGGGGCCGTCCCTTACGCCGACGGATTGCCGCCGGCATCCTCGCCGTTACCAGCCTCACTGTATTGCTGTTCGCGCTGCCACTCGCGGTCGCGATTCACCGCCTCTATCAGGGTGAGCAGCTGGCCCGGCTGCAACGTGATGCGACCCGGGTCGTCGCGCTGGTACCGGACAACCCGATCAGCTCGGCCAGTCGGGTGCAGCTACCCGACTCAGCTGGCACCGACGTACTGATCGGGATCTACACCCCGGGCGGAACCCGGGCCGGCGGAGGCGGGCCGGCGGACTCGGCAATTGCCGCGTCCAGCCAGGACGGGCGGGTCCATCAAGGCACCGAGCACGGGCAGCTGACCGTCGCCGTGCCGGTGCCTTCCGATCGGCGGGTCGTCGCGGTCGTCCGCGCAGCCGTCCCGGTCAGTGTCGTACGAGGCCGCAGCGAGCGGGGCTGGGTAGCGATGTCGGCGCTCGGACTGCTCGTCCTCGCCGTCGCCGCGCTGCTGGCCCGTCGTCAGGCAGGACGGATCTCCGCGCCGCTGGAGCGGCTCACCGTCGCGGCGCGGGCGCTCGGTGACGGCGATTTCATCATCGCCCCTGAGCGATCCGGTATTCACGAGGCGGACGCGGCCAGCGCTGCGCTGCGCGACACCGCGGCCCGGCTCGGGGAGCTGCTCGACCGGGAACGCGCCTTCAGCGCGGATGCGTCGCACCAGCTTCGGACCCCGCTGACCGGGCTGCTGCTCGGCCTCGAGTCCGCGCTGGCCGAACACGACGCCGACCTTCGGGCTGCCGCCAGCAACGCCATCGACCGTGGGCGGCAACTACAGGAGACCATTGACCACCTGCTTTCGCTCCGCCGGGACACCCGCACCCGATTCGGCAGCGTCGACGTCGCAGCTGAGCTGAGCGCAGCGTCCGACCGCTGGCAGCGGATGTTCTCGACTCAGCAGCGCCGGATCGCCGTCACCGTCCCAGCTGTGCTGCCACCGGCCAGGACGTCGCCGGCGGCGCTGCGGCAGATCCTCGACGTCCTGGTCGACAACGCGCTGCAACATGGGGCCGGCGCCGTCACCCTTGCTGCTGCCGACCTCGGTGACGCCGTCGCGCTCGAAGTCATCGACGACGGTGAGGGTCTGCATGGGGACGCCGAGGCCGCCTTCACCCGGCGCTCCCCTGCTGCCGGCGGCCACGGCATCGGGCTGGCGCTGGCCCGATCACTCGCCGAAGCCGAAGGCGGCCGCCTCCTCATTCGGCACCCGGGACCGAAGCCGGTGTTCGCGTTGATCCTGCCGGCCGCCGAGGTGGTAGCCGCAACGGTCGCAGACCCGACTCGGCGGTCAGGGTGCTAGCTCGTAGCGGTAGCCGTGCCCGCGCAGGGTGGTGATCCGGTCGAAGCCCTCGCCGTGCTCGCCGAGCTTGCGACGCAGCGCCGAAACGTGGACGTCGAGGGTCTTGGTGGATCCGAACCAGTTCTCGTCCCACACCTCCGCCATGAGGCGCTCCCGCGACACCACCTGACCGGCATCGGTCACCAGTACGGCGAGCAGGTCGAACTCCTTGGGCCGCAGCACAATCTCCTCTTCCCCGACAAACGCGCGACGGCCCGCGACCTCCACGCGCAATCGCCCTGCTTCGAGCTGCGGCCGCACCTGGTCGTTCAGTGGACGCCGGCGCAGGTGTGCGCGTAACCGGGCCAGCAGCTCGGCCAGCCGGAACGGCTTGGTCAGGTAGTCGTCGGCGCCGGCATCCAAGGCCACGATCACCTCGAATTCGGCGGTCCGGGCGGTCAGCACGACGATCACCGCGTCCGGCGCCCGCTGGCGCAGCTCGCGGCACAGGACGACCCCGTCTACATCGGGGAGACCGAGGTCGACCAGTAGCAGATCTGGTTCCTCCGCCTCCACCGCTCGCAGCGCGTCGCCGCCGCAGCGCACCCAGGCCGCGGGAAGGCCGGAACTGGTGAGGGCGGTCCGCAGCTCGGAGCCGATCGCCTCGTCGTCCTCGATGATCAACACCCGAGTCGGCTGCACCTCTTGAGGTTACGACGGCAAAGGCTGACGGCTGCCGTACAGCGCCGGGTTTACCGCCCTGTCGGTTGCCGCTGGGCGCTCACCGGAGTCAGCGGTGCGCGGTGGAATAGGCGTACTGGGCGAGTTCGAAGAGCTGCTCGGTGTCGTGGGCTGCCGCCCCGACGGCGAGGGCGGTCCCGGCGAGCAGGCCGAGCAGTAGCCCGACCCGCCACAGGGTGACCCGTGGCGCGGGCCCGCGCAGCGCATCGACCCGGGCGGTGATCTCGATGGTGGCGGCGGCGAGCACCGCCGCCGAGGTGGCCCCGGATCGAGCCGCGGTCGCGATCCGGGTCAGGGAGTCGGCGACGGTGGCGCGGCCCGTGGTGCGGGCCGCGTCCTCGTCAGCCCAGCGTTCGCAGGCCAAGGCCACGGCAGCAGGCAACGGCCGGAGCAGGGGGTTCGCCGCCGCGGCCAGGTGGGCGACCGTCTGGTGCAGGTGGTGGCGATGGGTGAGGTGGGAGCGTTCGTGGGTCAGCACCGCACGCCGTTCGCCAGCATCGAGCCTACGGAGCAGGCCGGTCGTGACCACGATGCGCCCGGGTCGGCCGGGAACGGCGTACGCGGCCGGGTCCGGACTGTCGATAACCGCCAGCTCACCGCCGTGCGCCGGCAGCTCGGCGGCCAATCGGTAGGCATCCCGGACGGCCGCCCACCTGCCGAGGACGGTCGCGCCGGCTCCCAGCGCCAGCCCGGTCAGCGCGGTCAGGGCCAGGACGGCGACTGGTGCGGCGACCGGATTGTGGTGGCGCAGAGCCACACTGGACCAGTGGCCGCGGGTGGCGAGCAGCGGGGTTTGTCCGACCAGGGTGAATCCGAGCAGCAACAGTGCTGTGGTCGATGCGGCGGCAGTAAGCAGGCTGCCGGCGCTGAGCAGCCAGGTCGCCGGCGCCGGCGGTAAACGACAGCCGAGCACGGGCGCGGCGAGGCCGAAAAGCCCACTGAACAGCAGCGGCAGATATACCAACAGGTGCATCAGCGGCCGCCGCCCCGATGCTGGCGGCGAAGCAGACCGGCCAACGTCGACTCTTCCTCCGGAGTCAGCGTGCCCAGGAAGCGACTGAGAACCGCGGCGTGGTCCCCACCGTGGTCGAGCATCGCGTGCATCCGACTCGCGGCCAATCCGGGCTCGTCCAGCACCGGCGTGTAGGCGTGGGCCCGCCCGGCGAGCTCCCGGTGGACAGCACCCTTGCTGTGCAGCCGGGTCAAAATCGTCTGCACCGTGTTGTAGGCCAGCCCCGCGCCCAGCACGCCGGTGACTTCGCCGGCGGTCAGCGGTCCGTCGGCGGCCCACAAGGCGGCCAAGACCTCAGATTCCAGGCCGCCTGAAGCGCGCCGCTTGCTCACCACATCCGCTCCCCAAAGGCGCGCTGTTCGGCGAACTGGCCTTGCCAGCTCGCCTCCTACAGTACGGTAGGAGCTGCTACCTACAGAACTGTAGGAGAACCTTGCAGAACGGAGAACAGGGTGAGTGCGGTGACCACGATGGCGGTGAACCTGTTGGATCTGCATTCGCTGCTGGCCTCTTTTGGGCCGGTCGGCGTAGGTGCGGTCATGTTCGCCGAAACCGGGCTGCTGATCGGATTCTTCCGGCCGGGTGACTCGCTGCTGTTCACCGCCGGCATCCTGTCCGCCGCCCCGGTCCGCGCGCCCCAGGTAGCCGGCGGGCTGGTGGGGACACTCGGCGTCGAGGTGCTCCGGGGGCGGCGCGCGTGATCACTTACTTCCAGGCCGCATTCATCGGCCTGCTCCAGGGCGTCACCGAGCTCTTTCCGGTGTCCAGCCTGGGCCACTCGGTGCTGGTGCCCGCATTCATCGGCGGAAGTTGGGAGCACCTGGTCACCGAATCCTCCGGTCAGACCTCGCAAACCAGCCCGTACTTGGCATTCATCGTCGCGCTGCATGTGGCGACCGCGATCGCCCTGCTGCTCTTCTTTCGCGCCGACTGGGTCCGCATCATCCGCGGATTCCTGCGGACCGTCCGTCCCTCGCTCAGCGCGCGCCGGGTCGTGACCCGCGATTCCGACGAGCGCCTCGCCTGGCTAATCATCATCGCCACGATCCCGGTCGGTATCACCGGTCTGGCACTCGAACACACCTTCCGCACTCTGTTCGCCAAGCCACTCGCCGCCGCGATCTTCCTCACTCTCAACGGCCTGATCCTGCTGGCCGGCGAACAGTTGCGCCGGCGAGCACCGATCGACCCGCCCGAGGCCGACGTTGAGTCGCAGGAGCCCGTCGACGGCCCCCGGCGGATGGCCGCCGGCGTCGCCCAGCGTCCGAGCCGGCGACTGGCAACCCTCAATTACCGTGAGGCCGCCATCATCGGCTTCTTCCAAACCTTCGCCCTGTTGGCCGGGATCAGCCGCTCGGGCATCTCCATGGTCGGCGGCCTCACCCGCGGCCTGTCACACCGCGACGCCGCCCGCTTCTCCTTTCTGCTTGCCACGCCGGTCATCCTGGCCGCCGGGGTGCTCAAGGTACCCAGCCTCGCCGGCGCGGCCGGCGCACACATCCACGGGCAGGTGCTGCTCGGCGCCGTCATTGCCGGGGTCGCCTCCTTCGCCTCGGTGAAATGGCTGACCCGGTATTTCGAGACCCGTACGCTGACTCCCTTCGCGATCTACAGCCTCGTCGCCGGAGTGCTCTGCATCATCCGATTCGCGTGAAGACAACAGAGCACCCGGCTCGTATCGCCTGAGGGTCAGCCGATGCCGGGTGGCCACCCGGAGTACTCCGAATCTTTGGTGAGCAGCCTTCTGCAGTTGGTTGGCAGCGGTTCCGGTCGGGTGTCGGATCGGGTCGCTGGGCAACGCGACCGGCGATGCCGCGACGAAGGGTGTGTAGTGAAGCGATCTGTAGTGGTCGGCTCGGCGTTGGTGGCGCTCGGTGCGTTGGGCAGCGTGGGTGCTGCCGCCGCGACGGGCAACTTGGCCTTGGGCTCGAAGAAGGTGGGTCCGCAGAAGGAGGGGTCCGTTCTCACTCCGGTGAATCAGTTCATCACCCCGGCGGGCAGCACGACGCTGCTGCGCACGGGTCGGCTGGTGGATTCGGCGATCAGCCCGGACGGCAGGTCTGCAGTGGCGCTGGCCTGGCACAACTTCTCCGGTTATGTCGCAATGTTCGACCTGGCGGCCGGCAACGTGGTCCAGGAATACCACCCGCCGGCCGGCGTCGGCTCGGGTGACGTGTCGATCCGCGGTGTGCTGTGGGCACCCGACGGCAAGAGCGTCTGGGCTGCCCAGTCGACCGACCTGCTGAAGTTTCCCGTCTCCCGCGGTCGGCTCGGGACCCCTACCGTGGTCGCGTTGCCGACGCAGGCGACGACCACCCGCGCCGGCACGCTGGCCGCTTTGCCGGCCGGGCTGGCCTGGCTGCCCGGGGGCCAACAGCTGCTGGTCACCTTCAACGGCCTCAATGAGGTGGCCCTAATCGATGCACCGACCCGCAAGCTGCTGAGCAGGGTCCGGGTCGGCAACGCCCCCCGCGACGTCGTGGTGATCGGCGGGTCCGCCTACGTCGCCAACTCCGGTGGCCGGCCGGCCGGTCCGCGGGACTTCACCAACGAGTCCTACGGCACGCCGATCGTGGCCGACACCCGCGACGGCCGGGCCGTCACCGGAACGGTGTCGCAGATCAGCCTGGCCAGCCGACGGGTCGTCCGCACGTACCCGACCGGCCTGCAGCCGACGTCGCTGCTGGCCCATGGCACCGATCTCTTGGTCACCAACTCCAACGACGATTCGGTGACCGTGATCGACACCGCTGCGCACCGGGTCGGCCAGACGATCAACGTCAACCCGGCACCGGGGAAGCGGTACGGCGCGTCACCGAACTCGCTGGCCTTCCTCGACGCCACGCACCTGGCGGTGAGCCTCGGCCGCGACAACGCCGTCGCGGTCTACGGCTACCACGGCGCCTACCAGCCGGCCGCGTTCGACGGCCTGATCCCCACCGGGTGGTACCCCGGCACACTCCAGCTCGACAGCCAGCTGGGGCGGCTGGTGGTGACGAGCCTGAAAGGCATCGGTTCACGCGGCCCGCAGTCAACGATCGACGAGGGCTACCGGACCAAGCCGGCCACCGGCCACAACACCTACGACGAGACCGGCGCAATCAGCCTGGTCAAGATCCCGGATCAGGCGCAGATCGCCAAGTACACCTCGCAGGTCTTCGCCAACAACCAGTGGGTGGGTCTGGCCGCCCGCAACCAGAACGGCAGCGGCGCCGCCGCACCGGTGGCGGTGCCGGTGCACTTGGGTGACCCGTCGAAGATCAAGCATGTGTTCCTCATCGTCAAGGAAAATCGCACCTACGACCAAGTCCTGGGTGATGATCCCCGCGGCAACGGCGCGCCGGCGCTGGCCCAGTTCGGCCGGACGATAACCCCCAACCAGCATGCCCTGGCCAAGCAGTTCCCGCTGATCGACAACCTCTACGGCGGAGGGACCCTGTCCGCCGACGGGCACAACTGGCTGACCCAGGCCTTCGTAAACGATTACATTGAGCGGGAGTTCGGCAACTTCTACCGCTCCTATCCGGCCAGCGGCGCCGACTCCCTGGCCTACGCCAAATCGGGATTCATCTGGGACGACGCCCTGCGCCACGGCGTCTCGGCCCGCTCCTGGGGCGAGTACGCAAGCTATTTCGAGGCCGCAGGCGGCCAGCAGCCGACCGGCACCTGGAAGCAGTGGTACCACGACTCCCAGATCCTGGAAGGGAAGGCGACGGGTCGGTTGCACGCCCCGGTCGGCTACTACACGGCGCATTCCGACGTGCCGTCGCTGGAGAAGATCCTCGACCATGACTATCCCAACTTCCAGCTCCAGATCCCCGACCAGTACCGCGCCGACCTGTTCTCCCAGGACTTCGCCAAGTACGTCTCCACCGGCAATCTCCCGGCGCTGAACATGATGTGGGTGATGGCTGACCACACCTCCGGCTCGGCGCCGGGATTCCCTACGCCGCGGGCACAGGTCGCCGACAACGACCTGGCGACCGGGCGGATCATCGACCAGATCTCGCACAGCCCGTACTGGAAGGACACCGCCGTCTTCGTCATCGAAGACGACACCCAAGACGGGGTCGACCACGTCGACGGCCACCGCAACATCGCATTGATCGCCAGCCCGTACGCAAAGAAGGGCGCCGTCGTGCACACCTACTACTCCCAGCTCAACCTCATGCGCACCATCGAGCAGATCCTCGGACTGCCGCCGATGAACCAGATGGACCTCGCCGCAGGGCCAATGACCGACGCATTCACCAACACTCCCGACCTCACCCCCTACACCGCCAAGCCGAACCAGATCCCCCTTGACGAAATGACACCGGCCTCGGCGAAGCTGACCGGAGCCGCAAAGGCGTGGTCTGACTGGGCCGCGAAGCAGGACCTGAAATCCGAGGATTTGGTCAACATGGCGCAGCTCAACCGCGACATCTGGTACGCCAGCAACGGCTACACCAAGCCCTACCCCGGCGACAAGCGGGTGCTCCTCCCGGCCGAGGTGACCGCCGACCTGCCCACCAAGTCGCAGATCCAGGCCGGCGAGCACTGAGCTTTTCCCACCAGCCACGGCGGCGCCCTCACCAGGAGCGCCGCCGTGGTGCCCTCGACAGTTGCGGTCTCTCGACGCTCGCAGGCCAGGTGAGGAGTCCCGATGTTCGGATCGCCCGGTCGGTGGCCGGCGGCTCCCTGCGGCGCAATCGTCACTGCCGCCGGCCCGACGATGCGCATGGTCCTGCACGACCTGGCACTGCCCTCGTTCCGCCGGTATGCCCAACGTTGGGGCTGGGTGGTCTGCCCGACCGATCTGACCTTCGACGGGGCCGGCGCCGATCCGGCGGCTCAGCAGGCGAAATGGGCCAAGATCGGGCTACTCCGTCAGGCCCTGCACAGCCATCCGCTGGCCTTGTGGCTCGACGCTGATGTGCTGCTGATCCGTGACGACGACGATGTGACGGCGCACCTACGCCCCGACGCTTTCCAAGCGCTGACCCTTGAGCAGGTGCCCTACGAGCACCGGGTGAATCCCAACACCGGTGTATGGCTGCTGCGCGCCGGCCCGCCGGCGTTCGCTTTCCTTGACGCGGTAGAGAGAGCCGGGCCACAGCCCGGCCCGTGGGCTGATCAGGGCGCGGTCCTTGCTGCGCTGGACTGGGACCGTGGTGACGAGCGCTATCACTGGGCCGGGCCAGGGAAGGGAAACGCCTTCCTCACCGGCACCAGCTGGTTACCTCCCGGTTGGAACCAGCCCTACCTCGGCGACCGCGCAGATGAGGACCTCTTCAACAGTTGCGCGACCTCCTACGCCGACCGACCCCAGGTGGCCGCTCCCCACGCCCTGCACTTCATGGGAATGGCTCCCGCGGCGAGGCATCGGCTCATGAGCACCTTCGTCGCCGCGGAGACATCCGTGTGCGCCGGCCGGCCGGAATGACCGCCTGGTCGACGCGCATCCTGGCCGGCTTGACCGATTGCCCCGTGTTCGCCTGCACCCAGGTTACGGCAATCTTCGACGAGCCGGCGTGCCCTGCGGTCGATGTCACACGTCGAAGATGGGCTCCGGCCATTCGTGTTCAGGCAGTAGATCGCGCAGCGCGGTCGAGCGATGAGGCCCGAGGACGACTCGCGTGTCGAGGTTGTCCGGCTCCACCTGACGCAAGAACTCGCGACAGCGGCCACACGGTGGCAGCACGTGCAGGCGGCCGCAGTGGTCCTCCCAGACAGCGACAATGCGACTGATCCGGTACTCCCCGGCCGTCACCATTGCTGCGACAGCGGCATGCTCGGCGCAGAAGCCGGTGCCTGATCCGGTGTCGATGCAGACGCCGAGGTAACGAGCGCCTCTGTCGGTCACCAGCGCGGCGGCCACGTCCCCGAACAGGCGGTCAGCTACCCGGTGCGGATGGAGGACGCTTCGCGCCGCGGCGATGAGGTCTCGGTGAGACTCAGGACCATCCGCCATCTCGTTCGTCACGACCCTGGACGCTACCTCTGCCTCTTCGGAGGAACTTGAGGCATCTATAGCCCGCCAGCGATCCCCACTTGAAGATCACGGACGCCGGACGAGTTCTACAGTAGGGCCATGGCGTCTCTCCAGTCTTGAATCTGGCGGAATGGGCTTCTGAGGAGCGCGTATGAGCGATGGGCTGGGCGCGACGCGGCGTTCGCTGCTTCGGGGAGCCGCCGCGGCGGGGCTGCTGAGCGCGGCGTCCGCGGTCGGGGTGGCGGGAAGCGCGGCTGCTGCCACAACTGCCGACGTACGTGGGAATCTCACGGAAATACCGCTGTGGCGGACGGCGGCCAATCAAGGAATACTCTATGGCTCCTCGACGGCTACCTGGCAGATCTCCGACCCGGAGTACCGCTCGCTTGTCCGCCGCGAGACGGCTGTTTTGTTGACCGGGGTCGACCTGCTTTGGTATCGCCTGAAGCCGACCCCGGACGCGGATCTCGACTTCACCAGCGGTGACCGGATCGTTGCCTTCGCCGAGGGCAACGGTCAGCTGGTTCTCGGCGCACACCTGGTGCGGGATCAGGGATTCGGGGACGGGTGGAAGCACGGCGACCTGTGGGGCCTCACGGCGGCGGCGGCGCGGGAACTGCTGTTCGACGCCGTCCGGGGCGTCGTGTGCAGGTACCGCGGCCGGGTGCCGATCTGGAGCGTCGTCAACGAGGCCATTGTGAACGGTCGCGGGGAGGGCGTACGCGGGCTGCGCAACGATGTGCCGTGGTACCGCACGATCGGTCCCGACTACGTCGCCGCGTCGTTCTATGTCGCGCATGAAGCCGACCGCGACGCTTGCCTGCTGATGAACGACTTCGGCTACGAGACCGTCGACCAGTACGGCAACCGACCCGAGGTCAAGCGACGCGCGACCCTGCAGGTCATCGACCAGTCGTGATCAGCGAGCTCGACGTCCTCGACGACGGGCTTTCCCCGCATGCCGGCCGACGCGACCTCCTCGTCGCCGACGTCTACCGCCGTTACCTCGATGTCACTCTGGACGAGCCGGCGGTGGCCTCGGTGATCACCTTCGGGTTGTCCGACAGGTACACCTGGCTACAGGAGGACTATCCGCGTCGCGACGGCGCCGCGCGTCGACCCCTTCCCTTCGATCGGAACATGCACCCGAAGCCGGCCTTCTTCGCGTTGCGGCACGGCCTGCACCACGCGATACGCCGCCCGCCTACCTGGGGCCACAGGCCGACCCCGTGACCCACTCCCCGACTCCGTCAGCGAGCTCTCACGAAGGGCGGGTTCGGGGCCGGGGGTCACTCCATCCCCCTGCCGATGAGGGCCGCCAACAGGTCGTTCTCCCGCTCAACGCTCAGTCCTGCTGCGCGGGATCGTTGCAGTCCCTGCGCGCGTTCCCAGGCGAGGACGTCGGCGAGCAGAGCTGTTCTGGGGCGATGCAACAAGCCGGCGGCGACGGCGGCGGCCCCGGAGCGGGTAGACCAGCCGTCGCTATCGGAGTCGACCAGCCACATCGGCAGGGACTCCGGGCCCATGTACTCATGGACGCCCTGCTCCAGCAGCCATGCTGCCGGCGCGGTCACCACAGGTCCCCGGTGCCCGCCGACCTGCCGTGACAGGACCACCCAATTCGCAAACGGCACCACCGGCCCGACGGCGTTGTAGACACCGGTCAGGCCGTTCTGCGCGCTGTCGAGTAGCCAGCCTGCGAGGTCGCGCACGTCTACGACGGCGGTTGCCGCCGCGGGAGAGTCGGGGACAAGCATCGGCCCGTCAGGGTCACGGGCCGCCCGGGCGACCCAATAGCCCGCGCGGTCACTGGGATCCCCGGGTCCGCCGATCAGCCCCGCCCGGGCGATCAGCAGCCGGTCACCGACGTGCTCCTGGCTGGCCTGCTCACAGGCCACCTTCGCCGGACCGTATTGCGCTCGGTCCACGTCCTCGAGCTCGGTCGCTGGCAGGGTCGGTGCGCTCTCGTCGGCGCCGACGACGTCATGAGCGGCGTAGACATTGCCGGAGGAGACGTACGTCCAGTGTTCGGTGCGTTCGGCCAGCACGCGTAGGGCGCTCCGAACGAATCTGGGTTGCCATGACACCTCCAGCACCGCGTCCCAGGTCCGGGCGGCCAGCGGGTCATAGGCCCCCGGCTCGCGCCGGTCGGCAACCACCAGCACGGCACCGTCGGCCACCGGTCCGCTGTTGCCTCGGGCCAGGCACGTCACTGCATGCCCGCGCTCCAACGCCTGCCGAGACAGCTCACGTCCCAACCACGCCGTCCCACCCAGCACGAGCAGCTCCACGTTGCACAGTTGACCAGACCCCCGAGCCTTTCCGGTGCGCAGTTGTCCCTTTCCGGCTTGATGGGACCAGGGGCATGGCATGCGGCTGCCGCCACTGCCGGGCGCATCGCCCTGTCAACATCCGGTGGCGGCCTGAAGAACCTGGCAAGCGTGAAACATCCGTGCCGCGGACAGGGAGGTGATCCGACGTCGGAGCATCTTCTTCGGCAGCGTGTGCAAGTTGTCGAAATTGGCGACGCAGGCGCTTGGCACCCCGTCCGCGGCCGGAGTCAGCTCGAGCTCGGAGACGAGCCCGCGCACGGTCCGGGTCAGCGCCGCGACGACGACCGACCCGACGCTGTCTGCGACGGGGTCGCGCGTCAGGACGAGGACGGGCCGGTCCCCGCCCGGTGTCGCAGCGAACCAGATCTCACCTCGGTGCATCGGTCCAGTCCGCCCAGTCCTCGGCGGGCTCCCAGGCCTCGATCGCGGTCAGGGAACGCTCGTCAGCGGTCAACGGCTGTTGCCGCCAGGTCTCAGCGTCCATCTCGCTTGCCAGCCGGAGCAGGTGACGACGAAGCGCGTCGCGCAGCAGCTCAGACCTGTCAACGCCGAGGCGCTCGGCCCATGCTTGTGCCTCCCGCGCGTCGCTGTCCGCGGCCCGGAAACTCAGCATCGTCATACATCCAGGGTACCTTGTCTTACGAGCGCGATCGGGTCCGCGCAGGCGAACGCTCGCGCCGGGGTCCGCCGGTCGTCCCCGCTCGCCGGCCGGGAAGTGATCGCCGACAAGGCCGCCACCGACCACCTCGGCATGCCGAGCTAGCCCCAATACCGTTCAGTTGGGGATGTGCACGGTGTAGTCGGGTAAAATGGGCGGGCTGGGGCCAGTCGGTGTGGTGGGCGCGTTTGACGTGCCATTTGGGCATCTTGCGTTTGATGACGCGGGGCGCGGCGCGTGCTCGTCGGGCGGGGTTGA
>JAABUL010002157.1_pt1 | contig 33841 bp, 32 predicted proteins | sample 5559151 | NCBI WGS metagenome assembly JAABUL01 (sample SAMN10711876, study PRJNA513368) | rock metagenome | isolation source: Antarctica rocks | place: Antarctica: Victoria Land, Pudding Butte sud | reverse complement strand
TTGGACGCCTTGTGGTCCCGCTTCCCCGAGATGCTCCGCCAATTGCCAACCGTTTTTCCGCTCCACCCGGCCCAGCAGACCGGCGAGATAGCGCGTGGCTCGCTCCCGGACCTCTGATCGGCCAAACTGACCCGCAATCCGTCCATGTAGCACCTCAAGCCCTGCTCGCCACCCCTCGATCTCCTCGCTGGTCGTCATGGTTCCCCTCCCTCTCCGTCATACTGGAGGGTAGCAAGCTCACAAGCCATCTGTCACTGTAGTACTAGGCAGTGGGTGAAGGATTCTAGGTCAGCCACCCGAGTGGCCGGGGCTCGGAAAAGTCACCGCCAAAGCAATGCAGGCAGTGAATGGTGCACTCATTTCCGCGCTGGATTTACCTCCCTATGCATTCATCCAGAAGTAGGGAAGTGCATCCTTGCAGTCCTGCAACCTGCACCCGCGGGAAAGTGTGGAAAGGCTCAAACCATCCGCAGGGTCGAAAACGTTTTGCCTGCGCAATGTCCCATCTAGATCAAGGAGTTATACCGTGGACGAGACGACCGAGCATCCCCGAGGAGATGCACAATATCTTCATCAAAGAGCCGTCAGTGCTACCGGACGATCCTCCGACCCCGGTCCCGGCGATCGAGTTGAGAAAGGGATCGTTCGACCAGTCCTCCCAGTAAGGAAGGATGATCGCCCGGCCATCTCTCCCTCTCATACTCCATCGTCGCTCACATCTGATTGAAACGAGGCCGGCTGCAACACCAATGCTCCCAGCACGCCGAGGCCGGACAGGGCGACCAGCAGCAGCACGGTATCATGAAACCCGGCGACCGCGGCCTGTGCGAGCCGGTCGCGAACCACGGGCGGCAGCCCGCTCCGGCCGCTTGCCGCTCCCAGTCTGACCCGCGTGGCAGCTATCCCGAACTGATGGAGCACCTGCCCGATGCGCAGTTGTTCCCGGAGCTGGAAGAAGGTCGCGAGCAGCGCGATGCCGATGGAGGCGCCGGTCCGCTGCGCCACATTGAACACGGTGTTCGCATCGGCCGCGTCGGCCGGCGACAACCCACCGAGCATGGTGGTGATCAGCGGTTGGATGGCCAGCCCGATGGCCAGACCGCGCCCGCACAACAGCAGCGCCGTCAGCCAGGCCGGCGTGGCCAGGGTGACTAGCAGCAAGGATGCCGTGCTCACCGTCAGGATCGCCATCCCAGCCACCACGCTGCGACGTACCCCATAGCGTGGCGCTAGCTGGTTGCCGAGCGCCGTCCCCAGACCGGTAACAACGCCCTGCGGGAAGAGGACCAGCCCGGCCGTCAGCGGAGAAAGCCCCTGCAGGTCCTCCATGAAGATGGGCAGGAGAATGAGTACGGCGAACATCACGACCGACGCCAGAGCGCTCAGACCAATCGCCAGCGCCGTCTGCGGGTGCTGCAGCAAGGTGAGACTGACAGCGGGATGTGGGTGACGCCAGGCCCAGGCCACGTAGACCAGCAGGAGCACGCCGCCACCGAGCCAGAATGGCCAGGCGGCGATCGAGAGCCAGCCATGGATAGGCCCCTGGGTCGAGCCATAGATGGTCCCGGTGAGACCACCGGCCAGCACCATCAAGCCGACCGGATCGAGCCGGGCGGCGGGATTTCCCGGCTCGCGGTACGGTCGAGGCGTCCGCCAGAAGCTCAGAGCGGCCAACAACCCGATGGGCAGATTGACCAGGAAGATCAGCGGCCAGCTGGCCAGGTGAATGAGCAGACCACCGACGGTGGGGCCTAGCGCCGGAGCCAGAAAGAGGAGGATGCCGGCCGTGGCGGGCATCTGGCGCACGGCGCCACCCTTGCCGAGTAGCATGCTCATGGCCAGCGGGACCAGCGGAGCGCCGACTATGCCCTGCGCGGCACGGGCCGCAATCAGGACGCTCAGGTCGGGCGAGAGGGCGCAGAGGGTGGAGGCCAGGGTAAAGCCGAGTAGACTTGCCAGATAGATGCGATCGGTACCAAAGCGTTTGGCCAGGTAGGCCGTCCCGGCCAGCGACGCCGCCAGCGCCAGCAGATACGCGCTCATCACCCACTGCACCGAGGCAATCGAGACCTGGAACTGGCGCGCGATGTCGGGGAGGGCTACGTTGACGATATTGGAGTCCACCATGGTCAGAAAGGGGCCGGCCAGCAGGCCAACCTGGGCGGCAAGTGGCGGCGGCGTATCTCCTTGGCGCGCGGTCGATACAGGGGCGGTAACAGCCATGGCTACGCCTCTCCTTCCTCACCACACAGTTCGGCGATCCATGCCAACTCCTGCCGCACCTGGCGACACGTGAACTCGATGATGCGCATCCCGTAGCGATGTTCGTCGGATTCGGCGTCGGCCGCCATCTGCCCGAAGTGCCGCAGCCGGTCTTCGAGCGCTGTTTGTCTGCTGAGCAGGATGTCCTGGCGAGCGGCGGGGTCGAGCAAATCAAAGAAGCCGACGCGGGTCAGAAACTCCGCCTCATCTCGGGCCAGATCGGCGGGAAACTCGCGGAGGAACCCCTGGAGCACTTCCATGCCCACCTCGGTCAGGCGATAGACGTGTCGATCGGGCTTGCCCAGCTGCCGTTCCACCTCGCGGGATACCGCGCCCATTTCCTCAAAGCGCTTCAGCGCCGGGTAGAGTTGGTTATTGTTGAGGGTCACGGCGCCGCCCAGGATACGGCCCACGTCCTTCTTGATCTCGTAGCCGTGGCGGGGACGATGGGCGAGATGGGCCAGAATCAAAATTTCGACGTACACCAGTAACTCCCGCGGCTAGCGTCACTCCTTGTCGGTTATTATAACATAGGTCAAATGAGAAGGTAAGGCCAGGCAGCGCGGGTACGGGCCAGCTCGCGAGGAGTGGCAGCGCGAATCGCAGCGTGAGCCAGGATTACGTGCCGCTGAATTACAATAGGTCGCATGGAAGGTATGAATCTCGAAGAGGATGCCCTGACGCGTCTTCGCGGCATCTGCTTGGGGCTGCCCGAGGCAACGGAGGGAGCCGGGGTGGGGAATCCCTCCTTTCGCGTGCGGGATAAGATCTTCGCTATGCAGCATGGCCTTGAGGGCCGGCCAACCATGTGGTGTAAAGCACCTCGTGGCGCACAGGAGGTGCTGGTGCAGGCTGCACCGGACCGCTTCTTCGTGCCCCCCTACGTGGGACACCATGGATGGATCGGGGTACGGCTCGATGCCGAACTCGACTGGGATGAGATTGCCGATCTGGTGGAAGACAGCTATCGAATGACGGCGCCAAAACGGCTCAAGGTGTTGTTGGATCGTTGAGTGGTCGAAATGTTCCTCGCCTATAACCAGATCGACCAGTATACGCTGACGACAACGTGGTACACCGTGCGTGGACATGACGTACGCCACCGAAAGGAACAGTGATCTGGCCGACTATGAGGCGCCCGCGCTGCGTGAAAACGAAGCTGATGCGGATCCGTTCGTGCAGTTCGACCGTTGGTTTCGTGTCGCGCTGGAGGCACAGCTACCGGAGTCGAATGCCATGACACTGGCAACGGCCACGCCGGATGGGCGCCCCTCGGCGCGCATGGTCTTGCTGAAAGGATACGATACGCGCGGCTTCGTGTTCTATACCAATTATGAGAGCCGCAAGGGCGGTGAACTGGCGGCAAATCCACGGGCCGCCTTAATTCTGTTCTGGCCGCAGCTGCACCGCCAGATTCGGATCGAGGGACGCGTGGAACGGGTAACGGAGGCGGAATCGGACGCATACTTCGGCAGCCGCGCCCGGAACAGCCAGATCGCGGCGCGGGCCTCGCGTCAGAGCCAGGTGCTGGCCGGACGGGCAGAACTGGACCGCCGGGTGGAGCAATTGGCGGCGGCGTTTCCGGAGGGCGACGTGCCGCGCCCTCGGTACTGGGGTGGCTTTCGGGTGCGCCCGGAGGTCTTCGAGTTCTGGCAGGGCCGCCCCAGCCGGCTGCACGATCGGCTGGTGTATCGCCCCGCGGGAGACGAGTGGCGGATCGATCGTCTCTCGCCGTAGATCTCAATCGTTGAGAACTGTGATGCCGGCAAGCGGTTACACGCCCTCTACCACAAAGATAGTCGCCGTGGAGTTTCGCCGCCGAAACGGGATCGCTACCTCGTACTCTGGGGAGTTCCACCAGCGCTTCGCCTGCTCGACTGTGGGGAACTCCATCACTGCCACCCTACCGGGTGCGTCATCACCCTCCAGCGTCTCGCTCTTTCCGCCCCGCACGATATATCGTCCATCGTACTGAGCCACCGATGCCGCGGCCAGCGGCTTGTATTCCTCGTAGCCCTCGGCATTGGTCACGTTGATCTGCGCGATGATGTACGCGGGCATAGAATCCTCCTACCGACCGATGAATGGTCATTTACATCATACGGTCGACTCGCACGGGGACCAAAGTCTCCCATTGATCGGGACCGGGGACCATATGGGAGGAACCACCGGCATGGTGTAATAGCCTCATTGAAGCCAACAACAAACCACTTCACAGTCGAGGAGAAGTCACCATCATGAACACCTTTCTAGTCGTCCAGCAGACCCGTTTACAGGCCCTCATTGCTCGTCTGAACGAGCGCGAGGAAGGGCAGGACATGGTTGAATATGCGCTGCTTGCGGCGTTGATCTCGATCGTGGCCATCGCCATCATCCTCCTGATCGGGCCCTATCTCAAGGACCTGTTCCAGGATGTCGTCAACGGTCTGGGCACCGCCTAATCCCTGCGGGGGCATCAGGAGGGGGAGCGCCGCTTGCGGTGCTCCCTCTCTTTTTTACGTGGATGGGAGCAGCGGGTGAACCACGATTTCGCTACAATCGAGCGTCATGCCAGCCATCACGCCTTTCCTCTTCGTGCCGGTGCGGGAGCTATTTGGCCACTTCCACCGCCGGCGTGAGGCGCTATCGGATGAGCAGGAGGAACGGGAGGCGGGCTATGCTCCGCTGCCCGATCCATGGGGACAGGATAGCCGATGGTATCCGTCCGACTTTGCGCCCCACCAACACAACGAACTCTCGCCGCTAGTCGACGGCGCGGCGTATTTCGCGGACCTGGTGGAGCAGCTGACCACCGCACGCCAGCGGGTCACCATCGCGGCCTGGTCCTGCACACCGCTGATGCCGCTGTTGCGGGGCGACCTGGAGCGGGAATCGGTGCTGGCCGAGGTGTTGCATCGCGTGAGCCGGCAGGCCGAGGTGTATCTGCTCCTGTGGGCCGGCGCTCCCAGGCTGTTTCATCCCGAGACCAAGGATGTGGAGGAGGTGCGGCGCATCTTGGGGCGGCGCGCCCCGCTGGTGCACTGCGAGTTGGATCGCCGCGCCACCTTCTCGCACGACCACCATCAAAAGGCAGTGACCATCGATGGCCACGTGGCCTACGTGGGCGGCATGGATCTGACCACCTATCTGGGCGATCGCTGGGACACCCCGGCGCACCCGCTGCGCTACGGCCCCAACTGGCACGACGCCCAACTCCGCCTGAGGGGTGAGGCGGTACACGACGTGGAACAGAATTTCTGCCAGCGGTGGAACGCGTCTACCGGCGGGGAGCTGGAGCCACTCCCCACGCCACCCCTCGACCCTGCGTGGAACACGCCGGCCCAGGTGATCCGCACCGTGCCCGCGGGCTTTTACCCGTTCGCCACCGATGGTAACTTTGGCATCCGCCATGCGATTCTGGCCGCCATCAAGCAGGCCAGGCAGTACATCTATCTGGAGAACCAGTACATCTGGGCGCCGGAAGTGGTGGATGCGCTGATCGAGGCTATGAACCGGCCACACGATGGGCCGTTTCGCGTGGTACTGGTGCTTCCGGCCAATGCCTACATGGGCAAGTACGATAACGACCAGCACGTGGAGAAGCTGCGTCAGGCTGATGCCGGGCGAAGAATGTTCGAGACCTATTCGCTCTGGGCGGCAGGACCCGGATCGGGGCTTACCGGCTACCACTACGAGGCGACCTATGTGCACGCCAAGGTGTGCCTGATCGACGACCAATGGCTCTCTATCGGCTCGGCCAACCTGAACAGCCGTGGCCTGGCCACCGACACTGAGATGTGCATACAGTCGGTCGCGCCGGAAATCGCTCGCGACCTGCGGATCACGCTCTGGGCGGAACATCTGGGCTGCGAGCCAGACGTGATTGCGCAGCTCGCTCCAGCGGAGGTGATCGATGGCCTCTGGAAGGCGACCGCGAGGCAGGTGGCGCGCGGCCAACACGCTGGATCGGAACCCCCTCGGGGCCAGATCGAGCGCTACGATGTCAGCCGCAGTGTCAGGGGCAGGACGCTCGACTACGTCCAGGAGATGACGCTGGAGCACTAATTTGTTGTTCCTCTCTCAGCCATTTCTCAGTGCCTGCCCGGTACACTCCAGAGAATAGATGTACAACTCCGGCTCGATGACGAGGGACACGATATGGATCGAACGAGAGCACCTGGCCGTTTCGTCGGCATGGCGACACTGCGTATCGATCTGGGCAGTAGCGGAGCAGCGTAATGGCTCTGGCGGCTCGACAGCGCGTGGTCGCTTCGCGCGTGCATCCGCGTCTGGCCCACGGTCAGGTGCGGATGCATCGCGACGGCTACCATTCTCTGGCTGGTGTTCTTGGCGAACGCGGCGGCCATCGTGGTGCTCTGGCTGAACGGTGGCGGCGTCTCCGGTGTTCACCATCTGGGTGATCTGCTTACCAGCCTGGGCCGGATCACCGGCTTATTCGGCGCCTATCTCCTGCTGATTCAGGTGCTGCTGCTGGCTCGCCTCACCGTGCTCGAGCGGCTCACCGGGTTCGACCGCCTCACCGTCTGGCACCGTCGCAACGGGAAGCTGGCGCTCTATCTGGTGCTGGCACATGTGGTACTCATCACCATCGGCTACGCGCTAACCGACCGCCTCTCTATCCCAGCCGAGGCCTCGCAGTTGCTGGGCAGCTATCCCGGCATGGTCACGGCCACGGTGGGTACAGGCTTACTGGTATTGGTGATGCTCACATCGCTAGTCGTTGTGCGGCGTCGTTTGCGCTACGAGGCGTGGTACCTGGTCCACCTCATGGCCTACGCCGGGATCGTGCTCAGCTGGTTCCATGAGGTACCCACCGGCAATGAGTTCATTACCAATCCCGGCGCCACGGCCTACTGAACCGCGCTTTACCTGGCTACCCTGGCAGTGCTCGTACTGTTTCGGTTCGCGCTGCCCATCGTTCAGGGGTTCTGGTATCGCTTGCGCGTGGATCAGGTGATTTCCGAAAGCGCCAGCGTGGTCTCGCTGCGCATCACCGGCCGGCATCTCGACCGGCTGCACGCTCGGGCTGGGCAGTTCTTCCTCTGGCGGTTCCTCGCGCGCGGGCGCTGGTGGGAGGCCCATCCATTCTCGCTCTCGGCGGCGCCGGACAGCCGTTCGCTGCGCATCACGGTCAAGCACGCCGGAGACTTCTCCAGTGCTATCGGTCAGATACGTCCGGGCACGGCCGTCCTGGCCGAAGGGCCCTTTGGTGTATTTACCGATCAGGTTCGCCGGCGCGACCGGGTGGCGCTAATCGCCGGTGGTATCGGCATCACCCCCATCCGGGCCCTGGTCGAGGAGATGGCCGGCGATCTGGTGCTGATCTATCGGGTGCTGCACCAACGCGACCTGGTATTCCGTACCGAACTCGAGGAGTTGGCCCGAGATCGGGGCATCGCACTGCACTACGTCATTGGCAACCATCGTGCGCCTGGCTGCGAGCACCTGATGTCTCCGGAGCACCTGCGCCAGCTGGTGCCCGACATCGAGCAACGCGAGGTCTACCTGTGCGGCCCGCCCGCCATGGCAGACTTCATCGCCCACAGCGTGCGCCGCGCCGGCGTGCCGCGTACCTCCATTCACACGGAACGCTTCGCACTGTAAGCAGGAAAGGAACAGACATGAAACGAAGATCCATCCGACCATCCAGCCCCAGCCTTCTGATGGCGGCCCTGACGGCCATCCCAGCCGCCAAAGCCTGGAGCCCAACCCCGACCATGGCGGCAGCTTCCCACAAATCCACAACCGTTACCCATACCTGTAAGTAAGGGCCTTGAGGTAGACATGCGATGGGGACCGGTGCGGGCAACCATCAAGGTCAAGGGAAAGAAGATCGCTAGCGTCAGTATCGCGACCTCCCCGGAGAACGAGCGATCGCAGTTGATCGACGATCAAGCTGTGCCGGATCTACGCACCGAGACCTTGCAGGCCCAGAGCGCCCAGATCGACGAAGTGTCCGGCGCGACTATGACCTGCGACGCGTACATCGAATCCCTCCAGGCCGCGATCAAGAAGGCGCACCTGCCGACCAAGCAGGGGGCGTAAGCTCCCTCTCCCCCAACTTCTCCCCATCGCAGGGGAGGCGAACAGTTTACCCGAGTTCACGTGGTTGGCTGAGGCAGGAATTGCCCACACGTGTGACTGGGCGTGGCACAGGAACAGGGCGCAGGGCGACCAACCGACGGGCAACACCGTTGGGCGGGTCGGGCAGGAGCCGCAGCGCCGCCGGACTGGACAAGCCACGACCCCTACGAAAGCGATGCCGGGTTAACGAAGGCATTCCCTATCTGAGACACTCTTGCGGTAGTGGGGGCACCCTCTGGGTCTACTCCGCACGGCCAGCTTTGGTTGGTAAGTGCGATGCCGCTACCTACCGGCAATACCGTGGACAGGCCGGCCCGCCTTGGTTGGTTGCGGTGGGCGCCATTACCCTCTGGAGACACTGCGGGCGGGACGGCCAGGAGCCACGTCCCCTACGCCATGACTGTGCCCACAGTCGGGACAGGGTTGACACAGAATCATGGCCTGTTTGACCTATCAGGTGACCACGATGCCTCAAAACCTGTCCGCGCATGAAGCATCGCAACTAAATCATCTGGTGTCAGGACCAAGCCGATGCCGGCTACAGCGGCCAAAAGGCGCGAAAGTTTGCAATTGCCTTCCAGGGCATATACAATTCCATCATCCCGTTCGGAGTGAAGGTGAGTCCTACCTTTCGAAGCAGGTGGATGGGACGAGTGGGCGTCGGTGACGGCGTAAACCGAGAGAGAGGTTGGAGATCGATGGCGACCTTGATGAAGGACACGCATGACCAGGGCACCGTGGGCCGGATGCTCACTATCTGGAGACAAGCGCCGCCCGATCTGAAACGACGTCTGATCGGCATCTACGCCATCCTGATCGGTTTCAATATTGGTGTCTGGGCAGCGCTGCTGCTGTCGTCGGCCAAATATGGCGTGCTGCTGGGGCTGGCTCCGATTGCCTATGGCTTCGGTCTGCGCCACGCCGTCGATCCCGACCATATCGCGGCGATCGATAACACCACCCGCAAGCTCATGCAGGACGGCAAGCGGCCGGTGGGGGTGGGTTTCTTCTTCTCGCTCGGCCACTCGACGGTGGTCTTTGCCCTGTCGGTGCTCATCGCGCTCTCCGCGTCGTACGTCAAAAACAACCTACCCAACATGCGATCGGTGGGCGGGGTGATCGGAACCGGCGTTTCCGGCGGCTTCCTGGTCATTATTGCCGCCATCAACGCCATCGTGTTCTGGGACATCTACAAGACCTGGCGCAAGGTGGTGAAGGGCGGCACCTATGACGACAAGACCCTTGACGAATACCTGAGTAACCGGGGTTTGCTGGCTCGGCTGTTTCGCCCCATGCTCAAGGTCGTCTCCAATAGCTGGAATATGTACCCCATCGGCCTGCTCTTCGGACTGGGCTTCGATACGGCCAGTGAGGTCGGCATCCTGGGTATGTCCGCGACCGCCGGCGTGGGCGGCATGCCGGTCTGGTACATTCTGCTGCTGCCGCTGCTGTTCGTGGCCGGAATGTCGCTAGTGGACACCACGGACGGCGTCGCCATGCTTGGCGCCTACGGTTGGGCCTTTGTCCGGCCGGTGCGGAAGCTGTACTACAACATGAACATCACGCTGATCTCGATCCTGGTCGCTCTGGTCATCGGCGGGATTGAAGTGCTACAGGTGATCGGCACCGAAACCGGCGCCACGGGCGGCATCTGGGACTGGGCCGCCAACGTGCCCTTCTCCATCCTTGGCTTCTATATCATCGGTATTTTCCTCGGTAGCTGGATCATTTCGATGATCGTGTACAAGCTGCGTGGCATCGACAAGATGGACGACGAGTTGCGCCTGGCCGGCGCTACGGCTCACCTTCCCGGCTCCGAGTAGAGAGCAGGGCCGGGGCGGGGATGACTGAGCCCATCCACAACGGCGGGCTTCGCGATCACGAACTCCCACACGGTTGAAAGGGTTTGCTGGACGATCCGGTCCTCCCATCGCCCGGCCATCTCCGCTGTGTACTCATTGCTTGCGCCGCTCGCGGCAGGACCAAAGTCAGGACGATGACCAAGGATCTCCCACCCCAGCTCCCCCAGTAATGCTTCCATCTCCCAGGGCATCATGTAATTCATCCCAGTGGGGGCAGCGGCTCCCGGCAAGAAGCGCCGCCATGCCTCCCGCTTGACGGGCGAGTTGGCGCCGAGGACGGATAGAACCAGACAACAACCGGGTTTCAGCACGCGCCAGATCTCGCCGAGCGCAGACCCCGGAGAGGAGACGAAGTCCAGAACGTTGCGGCAGATCACCCCGTCAATGCTGGCATCAGGCATCGTGATGCGTTCCGCGTCTCCGACCTCGAACTTACTGATGTCGCCCCCGATACCATGCTCGTCGGCAAGGCGCCGCGCTTCGTCAATCATGTGCGGCGATATATCGATGCCGTGTACCCGATACCCCTCTCGCGCCAAAGCGACGCTCCACAACCCAGCGCCACAGCCAACATCGAGCAGGAGCGCTCCAGGAGGGCAGGCCAGATCGACAATGCGATGCCGAACGTCTTCAGGTCCTGGGAGTCCAAAAGCGCGCCAGCGCGCGGCCATCTCGCCCCACCGCTCGGCGTTGATCTCGTTCCATCGGGCGTTATCCATCGTGGGTTTTATGGCGGTTACTGCTCTTCCCGACACATGGCACAGCGGCCGAAAAGCTCCAGAGAGTGGCCGTCGATGGCAAAATTCGTGGCAGTGGCCACCGCCGCGAATACCTCCGGCGGGAGGCACGCATCAACTTCCACTACGAGCTCACACCGATTGCAGCGGACGTGATGGTGGTGGCTTGCGCCGCAGAGCCGGTAGCGGTGCGTTCCCGACGCCATCGGTATCCGGTCCAGCAGGCCCTGCTCAACCAGCACGTCCACGGCGCGGTAGACGGTGGCCCGGCCGATGCTGGGGTCGAGCTCCAGCAGCTCCCTCCAGAGATCGTGGACCGCAAAGTCGGTTCCGCTGGAGGCGAGTGCCGCCAGCCCCTCCGCGATCAGACGGCGCGGGCGCGTGTTGCGCATGCCCAGATTGTCGAACAGCAGCAGGATGGTGTCGGCGCTAACAGCTGGCCGTGCCGCCTGGTCGACCTGTTTGATACTGTGTCTCATTGACATAGCATAGACTTTTTCTGTATTCTGGCGCATTACTAATGAGACGCAATATCATTAAAGGCGGGGCAGATGGGGACCAAGGTAGATCAGACCGAGGCCACGGCTTTCTCGCCTGCTCGCGCCCAGCCCGGCGTCTGGATTAGATACGCGGTCTCGCTGGTAGCGCTTGGCTCTGTCCTCTGGCTGGCCACGCACCCGGGGGCCAGGAGCGCCGCCCAGGTCAGTTCCGCGGCCGGAGGCAGCGGCTTCCAGGTGGTAGCCGCGGAGAACTTCTGGGGGAGTATCGCTGCACAGGAGGCGGGCAGCCGCGCCCAGGTCACCAGCCTGATCGCCAATCCCAACGCCGATCCGCACGCCTTCGAGCCGCAGGCAGCCGATGCGCGCACTGTGGCCGCGGCCAACTACGTGATTCTCAACGGCGCCGGTTATGATCCCTGGGGACAGAAGCTGCTTGCGGCCAATCCGGTGGCGGGCCGTCGGGTGCTGATCGTCGCCGATCTGGTGGGCAAACGAGAGGGCGATAACCCGCACCTGTGGTACAACCCCGCCTATGTCAGGCGCGTGGCTGCCCAGATTACCGCCGATTACCAGCGCCTCGATCCGGCCGACGCGGCCTACTTTGAGCGGCAGCACACCTACTTCGTGCAGGTTGCTCTCAAGCCATACTTCCGGGAGATCAGCCGCATCGCGCACGCCTATCACGGTGTCTCGGTGGGCGCGACTGAGAGTATCTTTCAGTATCTGGCCCGGGCGCTACAGCTCCGTGTGATCACGCCGTCGGGATTTATGAAGGCCATGTCCGAGGGGACCGAGCCGGTAGCACAGGATCGGGCCAGCTTCGACCAGCAGGTGGCACAGCATCGTATCACGGTCCTGGTCTTCAATCGCCAGAATGCGACCCCCGACGTGACCTCATTGGAGAGCAAGGCCGTGCTCCAGGGGATTCCGATCGTGCCTCTAACAGAAACGCTGGCGCCGGCCTCTGCCTCCTTTCAAGCCTGGCAGGTCTCGCAACTCAACGCGCTGGCGCGCGCGCTGGCACGCGCTGGCGGCCGGCGGACTCGATAGAAAGGGTGGTACTCAGGGTGACGATTGATCGATCGATAGCGGATACAGTGCAAGCGGAGAGCCAAAACTGGCCCGCGCGGGTTCAGCCGGCGGATCAGCCGATTGTGCAGATTGAGCAGGCCGCGGTGCGGCTGGATGGGCGCACCATCTGGCAAGATGTCAATCTCGACGTGTATCCCGGAGAGTTCATCGCCGTACTGGGGCCGAACGGCGCCGGCAAATCGACCCTCATCAAAGCTATTTTGGGCCTGGCGCCGCTCTCCGCCGGCGCCATCCGGGTGCTGGGTAAGCGGGCGCAGCGCGGCAACCCTGCGGTCGGCTATGCGCCGCAGCGGCGCCACTTCGGCGCCGAGGCGCACATTCGTGGCCGTGATCTGGTCCAGTTGGGGCTGGAGGGCACGCGCTGGGGGCTGCCGCTGCCCGCCTGGTGCCGGCTGGGTGGCGGAGCGGCCGGCAGCCGAGATGAGCGGATGCGGGTGCAGGCGGTGATCGAGATGGTGGGCGCTGCCGCGTATGCCGACCGACCTATTGGCCGGCTCTCGGGCGGCGAGCAACAGCGCTTGCTGATCGCCCAGGCGCTGGTTACCAGGCCGCGTATTCTGCTGCTGGACGAGCCGCTGGACAGTCTCGACCTGCACAATCAGCAGGAGGTGTCCGCGGTGATACGGCGGATCAGCGAGGAGAGCGGGGCGGCGGTGCTGCTGGTGGCGCACGACGTCAATCCCATGCTCCAGTATGTGGATCGGCTGGTCTATGTGGCGCAGGGACGGGTTGCCGTGGGGCGGCCGGAGGAGGTCATCAACTCGGACACGCTCTCGCGGCTCTACGGAGCCACGGTTGAAGTATTCCGTGCCCGCGACGGACGGTTGGTGGTGGTGGGGCAGCCGGAGGGTGTGCCCTGCGTGGATCATCATGCCGACCACGAGCACTGAGGTGTCGAACGCCTCGGTCCACCCGTCCTGGAACCCTCTGACCGACCTGCATCTACTCTTGCGATACCACTTCATGCACAACGCTTTTCTGGCCGGCGCGGTGGTGGCCCTGGTGGCCGGGACCATCGGGTACTACATGGTGCTTCGCCGGCAGAGCTTCGCCGGTCATGCTCTCTCCCACGTCGGCTTTACCGGTGCCGCCGGCGCACTGCTGGTGGGCGCCACGCCGCTCGTCGGTCTCCTGGTAGCCGGCACGGTGGCGGCGCTGGGAATGGGGCTGCTGGAGGGCCGGGAAGGCGCGGTGCGCAGCGGTGACGGGATCGCTATCGCGGCGATCTTCACCTTCGGGCTGGGTCTTGGCGTGCTGTTCCTCCAGCTCTACGCAGGCCAGGCGGAAAATGCTTATGCAATTCTCTTTGGCGCGGTGCTCGGCATCTCCGACCGTGATGTGGTCATCATCGCGGTCACCGCGGCGATCTCGTTGGCGGTGCTGGCCGCGATTGCGCGGCCTCTGCTCTTTGCCTCCATTGACCCGAGCGTGGCCCAGGCCCGCGGCGTGCCGGTCCGCGCCCTCTCTACCCTCTTTCTCCTGCTCCTGGCCTTTGCCGTGGCTCAGGCGGTGCAGGTGGTCGGTACGCTGCTCATTTTCGCGCTGCTGGTCACGCCGGCCGCCACCGCGCAGCGGTTGAGCGCACGCCCGGCGGTGGCCATGTGGCTCTCAGTCATGCTGGCCCTGTGCTTCACCTGGCTGGGGTTGGCGATTGCCTACTTCGCGCCCTATTCCGTGGTTGGGTTCTATATCACTACCCTCTCCTTTGGCGCCTATGCGCTGGTCTGTCTGACCGAGACTGGATACGCGAGGGTGATACGGCGCCGGCCGCTGCTGGAGCAGGCGGCGGCGTGACGCTTTTCTCGCCGATCGTCGCGTCTCTCCCCATCTCGCCGAACCTGTTCGCAGACGCTGCCGGCATGCTGAGCAATGAGTTCATGCGCTACGCGTTTATCGCCGGAACCTGCACGGCGGTGCTGAGTGGCCTGGTGGGCTACTTCGTGGTGCTGCGAGGTCTGGCCTTTGCCGGCGAGGCGCTCTCCCACGTGGCGTTCGCCGCCGCACTGGGCGTGGTGCTGCTGGGAATCGAGCCGCTGGCCGGCATGTTTGTGATCACCGTGGCGGTGGCGGCCGGCATGGGGCCGTTGGTCGATTCGGCACGTTCCGCCGACGTTGCGGTGGGCACGGTGCTGGCCTGGGTGCTGGGGCTGGGCGCGCTCTTCCTGAGCATTTACACCTCCAGCGCCCAGGCCGGTAGCAACGGTCAAATCGGTATCAGCGTCCTCTTCGGCTCGATCTTCGGCGTGCAACTGAGGCAGGTGCAGGACTCGGTGGTCGTCGCTGTGCCGGCCGTGGTGCTGCTGCTCACAGTGGCGCGCCCGCTGCTCTTCGCCTCGATCGATCCCAGCGTGGCGCTGGCGTGTGGCGTGCCGGTTCGCATCCTGAGTGCCCTGTTTCTGGTGGTGCTGGCCGCCACGGTGACCGAATCGGTTCAGGTGGTGGGCGCGTTGCTGGTGCTGTCCCTGCTGGTACTCCCCGCTGCCACCGCCCAACGCCTGATCGCACGACCCTTTCCCGCTCTCCTGCTCTCCGCCCTGCTGGCGGTGGCCTTCACCTGGGCTGGGCTCGTGCTCGGTTACTACACGCCGTATCCGGTCAGCTTTCTGATCACCACGCTGGCCTTTGTGACCTATGTGGGAACCGCCGGTAGCCAATACTTGCAGCCGCGTTGGCGGAAGGCATCGCCGCGGCTCGTGGCGACAGAATGAACGGTGCGACCGCTGAGGTCGGTGTGGACAGAGAGCATCCTTCCGCTGCACACTAGAAGGAGGTACCTCTTACAAAGGAGACTCTAGTGATGGTACGTATGGCTCGATCACGCCCTCTCTCTATCTATAAGGAAGCAACCGGCACGCCACTGCGGCATTTTCTGGTGGCGGCACTATCACTTGGCGTGGTGCTCTCTCTGCTTACCGGAGCGCTCGCCGCCCCTAACATTGTGACCAAGCAAAGGGTCGTGGGGCAATACCGTATCCAACTGCGGATTGGGCCCACGGAGACGATGGGTATGCACATGGCCAAGGGCGCCGGCGAGCGCATGCTGGGTGGCAAGAATGCCATGTGTCTGAGTGGACGGCATTCGGCCATGCCGACCATGCCCTCGCCTCATGCTATGGGTGAGAGGGGCTGCAACCGGCATGTGGAGGCACACATCTATAACAAGCGCACCGGTCAGGTCGTCACTCACGCCAGGTTGACCATCAGCATGCGCGATGCCGCCAAGCACATGACCATCATGGTGCCAATCATGACCATGGTCGGGGTGCACGCGACGATGAGTGACTATCACTACGGCAACAACGTCTACGCAGGGCCGGGCAGGTACACGGTCAAAGTCACGGTGAACGGCGCCTCGGCCACCTTCAGCATGGACCTGATGTAAGGTTTCTGGACGGACGACCGGCAGTTTGGCGGCCGTCAGGAACAACAATCCTCACGGCTGATGCCCCAGCAGACTGATACACGAGGACGTCCCATGCGGCAACTCGGCGCCGTCTATCCTACGCCCTTGCATCGACGCGCCGCAGAAACGCTGACCAGCTTCTTCGCCGGCCGGCCCGGCGTGGAAGCGATCCTGCTCATCGCATCGTGTGCCCACGGGAAAGCGGTGGCGCAGAGCGATCTGGATATCGCGGTGTTGATGGAACCGGCGGCGCTGCGTCAGCATGGGTCCGACCTGGAGCGGCGCTGGGAGGAGGCGTATCAGTCCGACGAGGTGTATGCGGCGCTACGAGGGGTAGGCTCTTTCACTCATATTGATGTCGACCTGATCGACGGGCAGTTCGAGCCGGGCTCGCGCAGCTGGACCGGCGGCCCGGATGCCTTAGAGCTGGAGATTGGCAACTACCTCGCCTACAGCCTGCCGCTCTGGGAGCGGGACGGCTACCTGGAGCAGGTGCGGGACCGATGGCTACCGTATTACAGCGACGAACTGCGACGAGAGCGGCTGGCAGCCGCCCTACATTACTGCCGCAACGATCTGGCCCACATTCCGCCCTATGTCGCACGCGGCCTGTACTTTCAGGCCTTCGACCGTCTCTACCATGCCTATCGCGGCTTCCTGCAGGCGCTGTTCATTTCGCGCCGCACCTATCCCATCGCCTACGACAAGTGGATTCGTGCCCAGGTCGAGGAGCGCCTGAGGCTGCCCGAATTGTATCGCCAGTTGCCACTGCTCTTTGAGATTGGACAGTTTGAGAGCGACGAGATTTGCCTCAAAGCCGACGTCCTGGCGGGGTTGGTGGCGAGCTACGTAGTCGAGTAAGTGCAGACCGCTTCTCAGGTATCGCACCCACATCCCCGGCCCTTCTCCCCAGCGCAGCAAGGCTGGACGGGCCGCCCGCGGGAGAAGGGGGTTCTTTAGCCACCAGTATCGCCTCAAGACCCCCCCTCGCCCGTGGGTGGGAGAGGGGGTTGGGGGGTGACGGTGCGTCGAGGGGCGGCCCCGATCTCGCGAATCTATCCCCATGCTGAAAATCGTCACCGAAGAGACCCTTGACAAAGAGTTAAGAAATCTGTAAGGTTTAGCATCCGCTCTCATAACCACCCGAGGAGATGCATTACTTGAAAGCACGTACCATGTTCACCTGGCTGGCCGCGATGGCTCTCTTGCTTCTGGCCTTCCCCGTGCGGGGAAGCATCAATGCTTTGGCAGCGCCGCCTGTTCCCAAGGTGTTGCCCGGACATGTCCCTGATGCCGTAGCACTGGGGAAAGCGGTGCTCCGAGGACACCACCGTGGAGACGACATACTCCATCTGGCCATTGGGCTGACGCTACGCGACAAGCCGGCACTGGATCAGTTCCTGGCTCAGGTGAACGATCCCTCGAGTCCGGGATATCACCAGTACCTGTCGCAAGACCAGGCAAACCAGGCCTTTAACCCGACCGCTCGACAGGAGCAGGAAGTCGTCAAATGGCTCCAGGCGAGCGGACTGACGGTGACCAATACCTATCCGAACCACCTGATGGTGGACGCTCAGGGGACCGCCGTTCAAGTCGAGCGTCTGTTCCGCGTGACGATCAACGATTTTCACCATCGCGTGCGGGGCAAGGAAACTGACTTCTACGCGCCCATCAACAATCCAGTGGTCGACGGCACCGTCAGTGACTTTGTGGATAGCGTGATCGGGCTGGACAACTATCCGCGTTTCTTCATCCAGAGCAACGGCGCCGCCCATGGCGCGGCTCCGTACTATCCGCAGGACTTCATCAACGCCTACGATGTCAACCCGCTGCTCAACGCCGGCTATAATGGCGCCGGTCAGCACATCGGCATCACGCTGTGGACCGTCCCACCCTCCGATGCCACGCTGCAGCACTTTGGCTCGATCACGGGTGCGGCCGTGGCCACCACCGCCAACGGCAAGCTGCACGTAATTCCGGTCGATGGCGGTGCGAATGGGACCGTCAGCCCGGATGCGGGTGAGGCGGGCATGGATATCGAGTCTTCCGGAGGCATCGCTCCTGGCGCCACCATCGACTACTACGAGGCGCCGACCGATACCTCGGGCAACCCAACCGATCAAGGGCTGGAAGACGCGCTGAACCAGGCGGGAACTGACAGTAACCTGAATCGTCAGATCACGAATAGTTGGGGCGGCTGCGAGGCCTCCTCGACCGGTGATGCCTTTGCCAGCGCCACGAATACCATCTTCTCCTCAAACTCGGCTACCGGTCACAACTACTTTTTCTCCTCGGGCGACAACGGCTCCTGGTGTGCCCCCAACGGCGTTACCGGCACAGACCCCTATCCTGATTACCCGACCAGCAGCCCGTACGTGACCAGTGTCGGTGGTACGGCCTTTCGATCGAATGTTGGTACGGGCTATCCCGGCGAAACCACCTGGGCCTACTGCTCCACCTGTAACGCCGGCAACCCCGAGGGTTCCGGCGGTGGCTACAGCAACATCTGGAGCCGGCCGTCCTGGCAGACCGGCAGCGGTCTGGCCGCCAACGGCAAGCGCGGCTACCCGGACATCGCGGCGGATGCCGACCCGAATACCGGGGCTGAGGTCTGCTACGGCGCCAGTTCCACCTGTGGACAGATCGGCGGCACCAGTCTGGCCAGCCCACTTTGGGCCGGCATGCTGGCCGTCATCAATCAGTACCTGAACGCTCAGGGCAAGCCCTACGTCGGGTTCTTTGATCCGACTATCTACAACCTGGCCACGCACGCGCAGACTTACCCGCCGTTCCATGACACCACCAGCGGGACCAATGGCTCGTACAACGCCGGCGCGAACTGGGATGCGGTAACCGGCTGGGGCTCGGCCGATGTCTACAATCTGGCACGGGACATAGCCGGAAGTGGTGGCACCAGTTCGACCCCTACGCCGACCCCTGTTCCTCCCACGCCTACTTCTGTGCCCGCGACCGCCACACCAACCTCGCCGCCGCCCACTGCCACGCCAATATCCGCGCCTCCCAGCGCTACCCCAACGTCGAAGCCGGGACCAACGTCAACGCCTGCACCCACCTCGACACCCAAGCCCACTGCCACGTCAACGCCTGCGCCCACGTCGACGCCCGTTCCGGTCAGCAAACAGCTCATCGTGAATGGTGGCTTCGAGAGCGGCCAGAGCCCCTGGCAGGAGTCGTCCGCCGGCGGGTATCAGATCGTCGATCCCACGAGACCGCACACCGGCACGAACAGCGCCTACCTCTGCGGCTATAACAACTGCGACGACCAGATTTACCAGACGGTGACGCTGCCCGCGAGCTTCTCGAAGGTGACGCTTGGCTACTGGTACTACAGCGACACCCAGGAGGCCACCGGCAGCCCGTGCTACGACTACTTCTACAGTCGCCTGCAAACCGGCTCCGGCGGAACCATCACCACTCCCCAGCAATCCTGCAACAGCAGCGTGACCAACGGCTGGGTCTACAAGAGCTTCGATCTCAGCACGCCACTCTCCTCCTACAAAGGTCAGGCGGTGAGAGTGTACTTCCAGGGCACCACCGATCCGTCGTTGATCAGTGACTTCTTCGTCGACGATGTGACGCTGACCGTGAGCTGATCGGAGTCGACCAGCACGGCATGGAGATGCCAGGGGCCGAGTTTCCCATACGGGAAACTCGGCCCCTTTTCCACTGTCCGCAGCACGGCTACTTTCCTGGCAATACCTGCACACGATCATTTCCGGTATCCGCGACATAGATGGCGCCTCTGAGTCCGGCGGCGATGGCGGTGGGCTGGTTGAATTGACCTGGGTCGGCGCCCGAGGAGCCCCAGGAAGCCAGCGGCTTGCCGGCGGGGGAGAGTTCGACGATGCGATTGTTGAGCGTGTCGGCAACCCAGATGTTGCCATGGGCATCGAGCGCCACCCCCGACGGCTGATGGAGCCGGCCATACCCCCTGCCGAGATCGGACCACTGAGCTAGGGGCGACCCGTCCGGCGCCAGCTTTTGGATCCGATCGTTTCCCATGTCGGCCACGTAGATGTTGCCCCGGGCATCCACCGCCAGTGAACGCGGCTGGGCAAACAGCCCGGGGTCGCTGCCCGGGCCGCCGAACCGACCGACCTCGTGTCCCTCCGAGTTGAATTTGACCACCTCCCCGCGATTTGCCGCGGTAACATAGACGTTGCCGGCGCGATCGACGGTGATCCCCTGGACCAGTTCCGTGGGATGGGTCGCGTCGGAGCTGAAGGAGACGGTCCAGCGGGCGAGCGGGCCGCCGCGTGGGGTGAAGCGAGACACGGTATGGGTGAACGGATCGGCCGTGTAGACGTTGCCGTAGACGCCCATACCGATACTATAGGTGGTGTACCGCGGCCCGGCCCAGGTGGCGAGCAGATGGCCGCTGGAGGACAGCTCGAGCAGGCCGCTCGGCCCGGACACGTAGATGGTGCCGTTTGGCGCCACGTTGATACCGGTGGCTACCCCCAGCGCATGCGGGGCGCCCAGGCAATGGCCCAGCATCCCGAGCCGCTTTCCACGGCTCGACAGCCGCTGCAGCAGACCAAAGGAGAGATAGGCCGGAACACCGGGACCATAGCTATCGGCCACGACGAGATTGCCGGTGGGGCCAAACGCCAGACCCGTCACCACGCCTACCTGCCCAGAGCCACAGGCGATGCTGCTCCACCTGGCTACCACGGTACCGCCAGACGACAGTTTCTCCACCTGTCCGGTTCCTCCGATGTACACATCGCCGTGTCCATCCGCAGCCAGGCCGGGGCCGGCAAAGGCATTGCTGCCGCCCCAGGTGTTGATCGGCAGGCCGGCCGGCGATAGCTCATCCACATAGAAGTAGGTGCCATCACACTCTCCGGGACGAGTGCATCCCACAGTGCCGGCTAGCGATGCGTAGATGTTTCCATTCGAGTCCAGCGTCAGGGAGACCGGGTTGACCTGATCCACTGGCAGGAGGGCGGTGTGGAAGGTGGTCACCAATGTGCCCACGGCGGATAGCTGGTCGATCCGCAGCGAGGTTGGCTGCTGCGCTCCCGGCGCCGGCGCGTCGGCCGAGAGCACATAGACCTGGCCTTGCGGGGTTGACGCGATACCCGCGAGCGGGGCGGGTGATGGGGATGCCCAATGGGCCAGCAGGCGCCCGCTGGGCGAAAGCTTGACGATGCCGGTATCGGCCACGTAGACATTGCTGGCGTGGTCAACCGCGACCGCGGTGGGTCCCGTGAAGTGGAGAGGCCCAGGGGCGTTACCGCCCCACGATCCGACCAGCTTTCCCGTATAGGTTAGCTTTTTGATGCGATGATCCCCCTGATCGGCAACATAGATGTTGCCCAGCCGGTCCACTGCCTCGCTCGACGCCAGGTAGAAGGCCGGCGCCGGCCGGGCTGGGGCCAACACGCGCCAAGCAGCGCCAGACCGGGCCACGGCGCTTCCACTGTGTGGCAGGAGTGGAAGGGCGGCGAGGATGCAAAACGCCACCCGGCGAACGGTCGGTATCAGATGCACGTCGTGTATCTCTCTCTCCACAGGTGATGGTGGGAGGGACGCCAGGCCGCGCCCGCGCCGCTCACCTCGTTCCTTACCCCGCTACCATGGACCCCACTATCATGGACCCCACTATCATGGTAGAACGTTCCTCGCGCGCGGTCCGTAACGTGGAAGGGCCGCCGGTCTTCCTGCACCAACCACCGGCGCCTTCCTACCCAATCTGCCGATGCCGGCGCTGCCCACTGGGCGGTACGCTGTAAAGAGAGGTATCGCAGCATGCAACGGTTTTACTGGCTGGTCCCCGGCGCGCTGGCCGGCTGTTCGCGTCCCGGAACCGGGGCGTGGGAGGCGCCAACCGATACGCTCAGCGTGCAGGAAGCCGTGCAGCGCGATCTGGCATGGCTGCGCGGACACGAGATCGGCGCCGTACTCTCCCTGACGGAGACGCCGCTGGACCGCGCTGGAGTGGCCCTGCACGGGCTCGAGGTGCTCCACCTCCCCGTGCCGGACCTGACCCCGCCACTGCCGGAACAGCTGAGCCGTGCCCTGCATTTCATCGATTCCCAACAGTCATTTGGACGCGCCACCGCGGTCCACTGTTTGATGGGGCAGGGCCGCACCGGCTCCGTCCTCGGGGCGTACCTGATTCGGCGCGGCATGCCGCCCCATGAGGCGATCGCGCAGCTGCGCGCCATCTGCCCGGGCGCCCTGAGCGTCCGGGAGCAGGAGTATGCCCTCCACACCTTCGCCGCCCGACGGGATTGGGTAGTCTGATAGAGCACACCACGGAACCATATCACCGATCTGGAGCACGCACGATGCGCATTGGCTTGATGATTGAGGGGCAGGATGGCTTGACCTGGGAGCGCTGGCGGCGGCTGTTGGAGGCAGCGGAAGACCTTGGCTTTGCGCACGTCTTCCGCTCCGATCACTTCACCAATCCCGAGCCACCCGATAAAGCATCGCTCGAGTTGTGGACCTCGCTGACCTATACGGCCGGCCATACTGAGCGGATTGAGTTTGGCCCGCTGGTGACGCCCGTCACCTTCCGGCACCCCGCGATCACCGCCCGGATGGCGGCCGCGGTCGACGATCTCAGCGCTGGACGGTTGACGCTGGGGGTTGGCGCCGGCTGGCAGGATCGAGAGCACCGCGTGTTCGGCGTACCGTTCCCCTCGATCGACGTCCGCTACGGCATGCTTCAGGAGTATCTTGAAGTTGTCACCCAACTGCTACGCAGCGACCGGCCGGTTTCCTACCAGGGGCAGTATTATGCACTGGACCAGGCCATACTGCTGCCTCGGCCCCAGCGCTCGGGCGGTCCGCCCATTCTGGTCGGCGGCAACGGACCCCTGCGCACTCTGCCGATGGCCGCTCGCTACGCGGACGAGTGGAATGCGGTCCACGTCAATCCAACCAGGTTCCGGGAACTGAATCAGCGCCTGGATGGCTTGCTGGACCAGACCGGCAGGCCGCGCAACGCCCTTCGCCGTTCCGCCATGCTGGCCGCCCATTTTGCTCGCGATGAGCCGGCCCTGACCGTGCTGGAAGCGCAGTTCGCCGAACGCGGTACCTCTACTGAGGAAGTCAGCCGGCGCGGCCTGGTGGGCACTCCGATGATGTGGGTCGACCAATTGCGTGCGTATGCGGATGCCGGGGCCGAGCGAGTTATGCTGCAGTGGATCGATCAGGACAACATTGCGGACCTGGAGGTCATCGCTCGCGATGTCCTGCCGGCCTTCGAGGAGTAAGTATGGAACCGTCGTCGCACGATCCGAGCACGGCCCGAGGAATGAAACGCGGCCTGGGTCTCGCCGTGGCTGCACCGGAAGAGGTGATTCTGGCCGGCGCAGCGGCTGCCTCCAGCCACGGATACACGTCCTTCTGGCTGAACAACCCGCCCAACAGTACCGCTCTGAGCTCGTTAGCTCAGGTGGCGGAGGAGGTGCCGGTGCTGCCGCTCGGTGTGGGTGTCATCCCGTTTGCGGCCCACCAGCCAGTGGAAATCGTGGAGGAAGTGGAGAGCAACCGCCTGCCCCAGGAGCGTCTCTATCTCGGCATCGGCAGCGGCTCGGGACCTGGCGGAGTCGACCGAGTTCGCCATGGTGTCCGCGCTTTGCGCGCCGAACTCACCTGTGATCTGGTGGTCGCCGCGCTGGGGCCGAAGATGTGCCGGCTGGCCGGCGCGGAAGCGGACGGGGTGCTCTTCAACTGGCTCACGCCCGAGTGGGCCAGTCGCTCGATCGAGTGGGTGCGGGACGGCGCCGAGCACGCGGGTCGCCCCATGCCGCGATTGATGGCCTACGTTCGCGTGGCGCTGGGCGACCGGGCGGTGGCCCGGCTGCAGGGCGAGGCCGGGACCTACCAGGGCTATCCCGCCTATGCCGCCCACTTCAAGCGTATGGGCGTTTCCGCCATGGGCACCGCCGTCACCGGCGCCACGTCCCAGGAGCTGCGGACCGGCCTGGCCGCCTGGGATGGCGTGGTCGACGAAATCGTGGTCCGTGCCATCGCCGCGGAAGACACAGTTGAGGAGGTCAACCGCCTGATCAAGGCGGCCAGCCCAGAGATGTTGTGACCGAGAGCGGATGATGCGGAGAATGGCGCCGTGGATGGTGCGTAGAATCGGTCCGAATACCAAGACGGTTGACGTAAGGGGCGGTCAGGGCGATGTACGCCGCGGCGCCCGTAGCTCGGCCTGCCTGCCATGTGCCCCCTTCGGCGGGGTATGCCCCCCATGGCGGGGTATCCTGGCCGGATGGCACCCTCGTGTCGGCCTGCGGACCGATCCACCCAGCTCGTGCCCCGAATGGGGTACAAGGGGTGGGCTACGGGCCGCTCTCGACCCATGACGAGCGACCGGTAGTCCCACCCTCATGCCGTCAACGTCCGGTAGCCCGGCCGTTCTGGCTGGACTGGCCCGCAGGCCAGCACATCGTGTGCCCTCCCACGGTGATGCCGGTGCACGACGGATGACCGCGGGTGCCTCCCTTGGCGGGGTATCCGCGATTCTCTTAAGTCAACCGTATTGGTCTTCAGACCGTTACGGTGGTGCAGGGAAGACACCCTTGCCACCCTGGAACATCCGTCTCCGCGAGAACACGAGTGGGGGAAAAAGAGGGCATCGAGGCTGCGCCACCGTGACGACGTGAACGTCGTTCCTACGAAGTGCGGATGGCACAGGGAAGACGCGGTCGCGCCGCTGGCACAAACCCCTGTGCGGGAGCACGAGTGGCCGGGAAGAGAGGGGATCGAGGCTGCACGACCGTGACGACGTGAACGTCGTTCCTACGGAGCGTGGGGCTTGAAATTGATTGGGCCGGGTATCCTGCTCCATGGATATTCTTCGACATAGTGGCATATTCCCTTTCGTATGTGGTTGGTCATGATGTAGTCGGACACACAGTTGAGGTCTTCGTCGGTGCGTATCAGGTGATCGTAGCTTCGTGGTTGCCACAACCGACCCGGAGCACCGGGTTAATGTGCTAGCCGCCTATACCACCCTTTGAAGCGATCGACAAACCGCACGGACGATGCGCCATCTTCTGACGGCGTCACAACGACGTGGAGATGATCAGGCATGACACAGTACACCTCGAGCTGACAACTGGATTTGATCCGTTGCTCGAGTAAGCACTCGACGGCGAGGCGGGCTAGAGCCGGATGTGCGAATGGCGCCGTGCTGGGCGCTGTTCGTATGGTGAAGGCACATGGCTGCCCAATTGTCTCGTACAGCCGAGCCGAAAGCCGCTGGTCCGCGGCAGGAGCCGGCGAACCGATGCGTCGCCGATCTATTCTCCCTATTGCCTAGCAGTACCTCTGTCCAGGGCTACCACTGGTGGTCACCGCCGACTATACAGTTGCGCCTGCCGGCTCCTCCAGCGACTCGCTTGCTCGGCTCAGTGCTCGATCCACGGCCGCGGCACCCTCGACCACGTGCTCCAACTCAACGTCCGTCATGCTTTCGAGGAGCCGCTGCAGTTGTTCCCGCTTCAAACCCATCATCTCCTCCATCATACGGCGCCCCTGCTCGGCGACGCCCACATGGACCACACGGCGGTCGACGGCGTCGCGCACCCGCTCGACCAACCCATGCTCCTCCATCCGATCCAGGATCGAGCTGGCCGAGGGGGCGGAAACACTGAGCAGGTGGGCCAGCTCTGAGACTGTCATGGCGCCGCGCTCCTGGAGAGTCATTAAGATATAGAACTGCGGCATGCTTACATGGCGATGCTGCGGCTGAGCGCACATGGCGCGCCGGCGGTACGCTGTTAGCGCGTCCACGTGCGTCACAGCCTGGGCGATCAGGATGTCGCGAGACGTGGTCACTGTGCGGTTACCGGAGTGCCTCGCCCGGCGACCGGCACCTCGGCTCCCGGCACCAGATCGGCTGCTTCGGCCGAGCCGGCGGCGCGATCGCGCAGCGGCACGTCCGCTATGGCGAATACCGCGCAGAGCGATAGCACTGAGGCCACGACGGTGAGCCAGAATACCCGAGTTATCGACAGGGTAAAGGCATCGTTGATACCTGCCACTAGATGTGGGATGACGGCCTGCAGCTGGGGAGGGAGTAAGTGAGCAAGTTGCGCGTGCAGATTTATGCCCGTGAGCGAGCCGCCGCTGGACGAGGATTTGCCGTTGCTGAAGCGCTTGACCACCTGTGGGGGCACGCCGTTGGCGATCAGCCGTCCAGGCAGCTTTTGCGTAAACTCCTGACTGAAGAGCGTGCCGGCGATGGCCAGGCCCACCGAGCCTCCCACCTGACGCAGGAAGGTCAGCGTGCTGGTTGCCGTGCCCAACTGTTTCGGGGGAGCGCTGTTCTGTACCACGACCGTAAAGCCCGACATCGATGGCCCAATACCAAGCCCCATCAGGAACATCCACGACCAGAGCGCCCAGTCGCTGGTGGTGGTGGTGAGCCGAGTCATCAAGTACGACCCAACGATGAGAATCGTCATGGAGATCAGCAACACGACCTTGTAGCGGCCCATTCGGCTGATCAGGATGCCCGTGCCCACGCTGCCGCCGATCAATCCGACCAGCAGCGGCCAGATCATGTAGCCGGACTGGGTGGCACTGATGCCCTTCACGGACTGGTAGTAGCGCGGTAAGAAGATGATCGAGGCAAACATACCGAAGGCCACGACGAAGGTGGCCAGGTTGGTCGCCGCGTAGGTTCGGTTCTTGAACAGATTGAGCGGAATAATCGGCTGCTTCGCATGCTGCTCCACCCAGAGAAAGGCGGTCAGGAGCACCAGGCTCAGCACGATCAGCCCACCGACCGTGGGGTCGGTCCAATTGTTGAGCTGACCGTGGGAATTGGTCAGGCCTTTATTCGTCAGGCCGAGCAGGAGCGGAACCACACCTCCGGTGAAGAGCGCAATGCCGAGATAGTCCAGATCGCGCGCCGTGACACCGGTGTTGGGATGGAAGTTCGGCAGAGCCACTGCGATCACCGCCAGCGCCGCAAACCCGACTGGCATATTGACGTAAAACACCCAGTGCCAGCTGATGTTGTCGGTGAGATAGCCTCCGATAAAGGGGCCGAGGATAAAGCTCAGGCCGAAGACCGCGCCGAATAGCCCCTGGTAGCGGCCCCGCTCACGCGGCGTGAAGAGGTCGCCGATCACCGCCAGCGCAATGGGGAACAGCGCTCCAGCCCCCAGACCCTGCAGGCCGCGGAAGAGAATCAACTCGGTCATGTTCTGAGACAGACCGGCGAGCAGCGAGCCGATCAGAAAGATGGTGATACCCACGAAGAGCAGGATCTTGCGACCGTAGACATCGCTCAGCTTGCCGTACAGCGGCACCGTGATGGTGCTGGTCAGCAGATAGGCCGTCACCACCCAGGTATAGAGACCGTTGCCATGAAGGTCGGTGACAATGTGGGGCAGTGCCGTACCGACGATATTCTGGTCCAGCGCGCTGAGAAACAGCCCCAGCAGCACGGCAAACAATACCGCGTTGCGCCTTCTCGGCGTTAATTCGATCTGTGGATGCGTGCCGATCGCGTCGGCCGGCGAAGCAGTTTGCGCCATGGAGTTCCCTCTCTGTCCGCTTTCGGACGATTCGAAATCTGATTCGAGTCACACTCATTAGTTGAGTATAGCTAATAGTTAGTGTGACGCGAAATAAACCTCATCGCCAATGCCCATGCCGGCGCCGAAAAGAATAATCTATCTTCCCGTAGCCCGTGTCTGACATAGTAGAGAGAGAGGGGCAGGGCAGTGTGCCTCGTATTGCGAAATCGATTGTCATCGTGTGGAGGAGAAGTGACGATGCGTACCTTTCGTGCCCGCGGTCGTGGGCTGGTTTCCGCCCTCATTACCGTCGCCTTACTGGGCGGGTCTTGGGGCGCCTCGGTGGGGCGGGCGGCTCCAGTTGCCAAGAGTTTGCCGACGATCAATATCGCCTTGACATCGGATATCAATACCTTCGATCCGGCCATCTCCGCCTCCTTCTATGACCGCCAGCTGATGAACAACGTTTTTGACAAGCTGTTCGACCTGAACTCGAAGGGGCAGATCGTGCCGATGCTGGCCACGAGTTATAAGGTATCGAAGGACCACCTGACCTATACCTTGGCACTGCGCAAGGGCGTTAAGTTTCAGGACGGCACGCCGTTCAACGCCGCGGCGGTGAAGTTCAACCTGGACCGCTATCGCCAAGCCACTTCGGCCCCACGAGCCACCGAGCTGAAGGTAGTGGACTTGGTATCAACCGCCGGGACCTATGCCGTTAAAATCCACCTGAGCGAGCCGTTCTCTCCGCTTCTCTCGATTCTGACCGACCGCTCCGGTATGATGTGTTCCCCCAAGGCGGTGCAGGATGAGGGGACAAACTTCGCCCTCCACCCGGTTGGCTCCGGCCCGTTCTCGTTGCAGGACCGCGTGAAGGGGGATCACATCACGCTGGTACGCAACGCGCACTACTGGCGCAAGGGATATCCCAAGGCGCAGCAGGTGGTTTTCAAGATCTTTCCCGACGTCAACACCCAGCTGGTCAACCTCCAGTCCGGGCAGGTGGACTTCATCGACAGTGTTTCCTCGCAGAACGTGCCGAGCGTTCAGCATGACAAGTCGCTGCGGCTGATCGAGAAACCGGGGCTTGGCTGGGCGGGTTTCTGGCTGAATACCAAGATCCCCGCGCTTAGCAACCGATTGGTGCGTGAAGCCATTTCGTTGCTCATTGATCGGACACAGTACCTGAAAGTCATCGCCGGGAAGACGGCCGTTCCCGGGTATTCTCCCTTTGGCCCGGGCGACCTGGCCTATGGTGCGTGGGACAAGGCGCCAAAGGTGAACCTCAAAGCGGCACAAAAATTGCTTGCGCAGGCTCATGCCTCGAATGTCGGTTTCATCTTCACCACCACCACTGATCCCTTGGCCACCCAGGGGGCGCAGATCATCCAGAGCATGCTGCAAGCTGGCGGCATCACCATGAAGATCCAGACGGAAAACTTCCCGACTATTCTCGACCAACTCTCCAAGCACAATTTTGAAGCTGCGGCTGTCGGCTGGTCCGGCCGGCCGGATCCGGACCAGAATTCCTACAATCACTTCAGCACAGGTGGACCGAACAACTATGGCCAGTACTCCAGCGCCACGACCGACCAGTACCTGAACGCGGGACGGCGAGCGGTGGTCAACTCAAAGCGCAAGGCGGACTATGCGAAGGTGGCCGCGCAGCTTTCCAAGGATGTTCCATACGTGTTTCTCTCTCACGCGAATAACTCCTTTGGCGAAAAGGCCAAGCTGAAGGGATTTGTGTACGTGCCGGATGGCATTATCCGAGCGGTGGGCATGACCAAGTAAGGCAAAGGGAGGGAGAAGGCCATGACCTTCATTGTTCGGCGCATCCTGGTAACCATTCCTGTATTGCTGCTGGTTACTGTGCTGGTCTTCTCCCTGATCCACCTCATCCCGGGGGATGTGGCCACCGTGGTGCTGGGTGAAGAGGCCACACCGCAGGCCAAAATCCAACTTCGGCATCAGTTGGGGCTGGACAAGCCACTGGTGGTCCAGTTCGTGAATTACCTGGGTGGTGTCGTGCATGGGGATCTGGAGAACTCGCTGACCGACCAGACCCCCGTCTCGCAGACAATTCTCCAGCGGCTCCCGGTCAGTATCGAGTTGGCCCTGGCATCCTTCCTGGTGGCGCTCCTCATCGCCATTCCCACTGGCATCCTGGCCGCGACCCAGCGCGGGAAGCTGTCGGATTATGCCGGGACCATGATCGCCTTTGCCGGCATGAGCATTCCCTCCTTCTGGCTCGGTATTATGCTCATCATCTTCTTCGCGGTGAAGCTGCGCTGGTTGCCCGCCTCCGGCTACGTGCCGTTCAGCCAGGACCCCAAGGCCAATATCCAGGCCATGCTTCTGCCGGCGCTGACCACAGGGTTTCGTGAGGCCGCGATTCTGATGCGCATGCTGCGCTCCAGTTTGCTGGAGGTGATGGGCATGGACTACATACGGACCGCCAAGGCCAAGGGGTTGGGGCGCTGGACTGTCATTCTGCGGCACGCCACGCGCAATGCGCTGATCCCGGTCGTGACCACCTCGGGTCTCGCCCTGGCCGGCCTCCTGAGCGGCCTGGTGCTGACCGAGACCATCTTTTCTCTGCCCGGGTTCGGGCGTCTGATCGTGCAGTCCGTCTTCGACCGGGACTTTGTCACCGTGCAAGGAGCGGTACTGGTCTCCGCCGTCATGGTCGTGTTGGTGAACCTGACGGTCGATGTCGCCTACGCCGCGCTCGACCCACGTATTAGCGTGTCATAGGGGAAGCTGCTATGTCCGTGCGGGATACCTCTGCTCTGGCGATCTCCAATAAAATCGGTGACGACGCTCCCCTGGCGGTGGCGCGGCATCGGCCCATTGGGCTGTTCTGGATACGGTTCAGGCGCAACAAGCCCGCCATCGTTGGCGGGGTGATCATCGCCATCATGGTGCTCACCGCGCTGTTCTCCGCGCTGCTCTCGCCGTACAACCCGGCAACGCAGGACTATAGCCATCTGGTCCAGCCACCCGGAGGCGGCCACCTACTCGGTACCGACGATTTAGGTCGCGATGTCCTGTCGCGGATCATCTACGGCGCGCGGGTGTCGGTTGCCTCGTCGATCGTCCCGGTGGCGATCGCGCTGGGTGTGGGGGTGCCGCTGGGGCTGATCGCCGGCTTTTATCGAGGCTTCCTGGACGGTTGGCTCATTATGCGGGTGGTGGATGCCATGCAGGCCTTCCCCTTCCTGATCCTGGCGCTGGCGCTGGCGTCGGTGTTGGGGGCGGGCTTCTGGAATGCGATGATTGCCATTGGCATCGGCTTTATACCGGCCTTTATTCGTATTGTGCGTGGCCAGGTTCTGGCCGTCTCGACGCTGGAATATATCGAGGCCGCCCGCGCGCTGGGGGTGGGCAACGCTCGTATCCTGCGCTCCCATGTGCTGCCCAACGCCCTGGGGCCGTTGCTGGTGCAGACCAGCATCGCCTCGGCCTCGGCGATCCTGGCCGAGGCCGGCCTGGCCTTTCTCGGCGTGGGTGTCGAGCCGGGCACGCCGTCGTGGGGTCAGATGCTGACTGTGTCTCAGTCGTACATCAACAGTGCGCCCTGGCTGGCCGTATGGCCCGGCATCGCGATCTTTCTGGCCGTACTCGGCTTTAACCTGCTGGGCGACGGCATCCGCGAGGGTCTCGACCCGCGTCTGGGCTAGCTGGCGCCGCGTGGTTAGGCGTCTTTCGCCTTCCCTTCTTCCTGGGCGATGATCGCATTGCACAGCGCCACGCACTCGTTGCAGATATAGACTCGATGTGGCCCGGCTATCATGCGCTCGACACTGGCGTTGTCCTTGCCACAGAAGGAGCACTGATAGGTCGTGGTCTCGGTGGTCATGGATTGATCCTTTCTGATGCTCAAGCACCACTCTTCGGCTGTTGGAAGGTCTCTCAGCGTTCGCTGGTATTCGGCCATCAGCTCCGTGATCCGCTGCCGATGGCGGTCGAGGCCGTGGATCACGGTCTGGTCATCCTCGGCCTGCAGGAGTACCTGGATCTCGGTGAGCGGCATCTGCCACCCGCGGAGCCGCCGAATTTGCTGCGCCGTGGACGTCTGGTCCGGGCTATAGTATCGGTAGCCCGAGGCGAAATCGACCACGGCTGGTTTCAGCAAACCCAGCCGGTCGTAGAGACGCAGGGCCTTGGTGGTGAGCCCTGTGATCTCCGCAAACTGACCGATAGATCGTAGCCTGGTCACGAACAAACGACCTCCCTCTCAGTCAGGCTAGGGCTTGCCCCAAGGGACGAGTCAAGGGAAACCGTGGTTGACCCGGCCTGGCGTTGACCACGCCGATGATCGAGGACATACGAGGCAACCCATTCGCAACCGCCTCGCCCAGTGCTATCCGACCCGGAACTGTGTTGCCGGCAAAGAAGTGGTGTCCCTAGCCGGACTCGAACCGGCGCTCCCGGCTTCGGAGGCCGGTACTCTATCCAACTGAGCTATAGGGACATGGTAGGCTTATTTTTGGCTTAGCACCGCGCTGCTTGGCGGCCTAGGGGTCGATTGACGACGCAATTGACGACGATTGCAGGCCCAGACAAGTATCCCACTAGCCCGCCTCTGTCGTCAACGGCTTCTCTTTCTCTCCGAACAGCGACTCCAGGGTAACTGCCGCGCGCTCCAACGCATCCTTGGTCGTATGACTGTAGACGTCGAGTGTCATGCTGGGACGGCTGTGCCCCAGGAGTGCCTGCGCTACCGTCACCGGGTTGCCGGTGCTCTGAAGCAGCGTGCTCACTGTGTGACGAAAGGTGTGGGGTGTCGCGTCCTCAATGCCCACGCTGTTGGCAATCCGCTTGAACACGACATCGACAGCGCTGCGGTAGTAAATGACGCCTAACCTGGAGCAGAACAGGAGGTCCTGCCCTCGCCACAGGTCCGGCGGACACTTGAGTTCCTCTTCGCCCTGTGTGGCCTTGTGTTGCCGCAGGGCGCGGCGGGTAACGGGTGGCAGAATGATCGGGCGCCTGCTACTGGCGGTCTTTACCTCCACCAGATGGACGCCCTTCTCGCCGTGGATGCGCTGCGCTTGGGTTTGCACCCGGAGCTGACCGGAGTCCAGGTCTACATCAGACCAGCGCAATCCCAGGCACTCGCCAATACGAAGGCCGCTGGTCGCCATGAGCAGGAACAACGTGTGCCACCGTGTACCCTCCGACGCCTGAATGACGGCGCGGCACTCCTCCAGCGTCATCGCGTGCCGGCTGCCAGTGCCGCTATGCGGCGCCCTCATGCGTCGCATGGGATTGCGAGAGAGGATCTCGTCATCGACCGCGTCCTCCAGAGCACTCTTGAGGATGCGATGCGTGAGATTTAGCGTCTCCGCACTCTTCGACGTTGCTAGTTTCGAAAAGCTGCGCTTGATCTGCGGCGGCTTGAGGTCGCACAACCGAGTGTTACCGATGTGCGGCAGCACATAGCTGATGCATAGGCGGTAGTTGTACAGGCTATTTGCCTTGATTCCTATTTTGCCGTCCAGCCAATTCGCAAGGTAGTCGCCCGTCTTCCTCTTGTCGTCAATCACAAGAGTACCGCGCTGGGAGTCTGCAAGGGTCCGGCTGACCCAGTCCCAACCTTGCTTCTTCGTACTGACGTATTTCGTGGGCCTTCTGCCGTCGGGCAGGGTTACGCGGGCTTCGTATCCGTCTCGATCCTTCCGCTCGACGACCGTCCCCGGTTTACGGCTTGCCATAGTCGTTCTCCTTGGTTGCCTCTTGTTCTTTCTGCTCCAGCCAGCGCTCGAGCCGATCTAGGGGTACGCGGATAGAGCGTCCAAACTTGGCGCCAGGCAGCTCGCCGCTGTCTATCATCCGGTACACGGTGCGCGGGGTAGTGGATAACATCTCCGCCACGTCACGGACCGTGACCCATCGCTGTTTCCTCGCTGGATCGACAACTCGCAACTCGCGGCGGCCGGTGGTCTGAACATTGTTGGAACCTCCTCGACTTCGGTGATCCATTTTCTCTTTCCTTCTACACTAGATGGGTCAGGGGCTGCTGAATCGCTCAGTTAGTGGGTGCTGCATATTGCTCGTACGCCTGAGGAATGCGAAGGCGAGCCAGTAACCGGCAGCCAGAATCGACGATCATTGAAGTTGGAATCTGGCTCTCGCCAAACGCATCCGAGTAAACTATGCAGGTTTTCGGCGTCATCGATGCGCCACTGGCAGGTCAACAGCATCGGAAGCTTCCCCTGTTGTCCAACCGCCGCTGCGCCAGCCACTCGAGCGATGCGCTCCTCAGCGGCGTTGTCCGCGGTGATGACGAGGACGGTGGGGTAGCTGTTGTAGTCCCGCTGGAAGCGACCGGTCATACCATAGTGGTAGTAGGCGCCGAACTTCTTGAAGTAGTCGC
>JAABUL010002153.1_pt1 | contig 33868 bp, 29 predicted proteins | sample 5559151 | NCBI WGS metagenome assembly JAABUL01 (sample SAMN10711876, study PRJNA513368) | rock metagenome | isolation source: Antarctica rocks | place: Antarctica: Victoria Land, Pudding Butte sud | reverse complement strand
TACCCACGGTGGGTAATTCGCTTGGGCAATTGGCGAAATTGCCCACGGTGAGTAATTGGCTTGGGCAATTGACGAAATGCCCACGGTGGGTGATTGGCGAAATACTCACGGTGGGCAATTGACGTTGACGGAATACCCACGGTGGGCATCTAACACCGCACAAGCATGAATGGGGACCTGCGGACACTTCCCACCCACCATCATGAACCGCCCCCTAGAGGGTGGTTGGTGAAATAGGTAGTATTGGTATTAGCTCAACCAGAGGTCTTGGTGAGCTGCACTCTTGACAAACCAACCCTGACACAGGTATCAAGGCCTGTGTCTTTGATGTATCCTTTTTATCCAACATAAATAATGTTATATCCAGATTTACATCATCGTCACCCGACACTGACAATGCGGGCCAGCGCGATTGTTTTCAGGGAAGAAGTGTTATACCAGTTGCACGAGGTTAGCAGCATTGAAAGCTAATGTACACCTTGACGTATGGATATCCTACCACACCTAGTTCTACTGAGATTGTGTATGCGAATGAAGTACATATCATGAAATACATATTGCTGGCACAAGCCATGAAAGGTCCGCTGATACTACCTTCGTGGTCGTTTTCCCGTTGTAGAACGGGTGACTTCAGGGATGACTTCCTTCAGTGAGATCTGGCATAGTCTTCAAAACTGATGTACTTGGTTCTTCACTCGACATAGAAACCAAGCATACTATGAAATAAACAGCGTGTACCAAAACTTGCTACAGTGGTAATATAATCAGAGTAGAACCATTGGTTGCCCTAGCAATCTCACCTCCATAAGGGATGTTGGGCGGCAGATCAAGGCAGTGTAGACAACAGTATCTCCCCGGACATCATCGATCAATGTCTCGGAAGACTCTTCCGAGAGATGGGGTATCATTTCAAAAGGTCGAGATCATGTCTCGTCATCCCCTTTGCCTTATTGCCATGTGCCCCTTTTCCTTTTGCCTTCTTCCGCCGAATGCTGCGATCCCGATCTGTGATGGTATGATAAAGCACAAAGGGCATTTGAGGATCGACCGGCACGAAGTGCTTCTGAGGGTATTTCTTGCCTTTGATGAAGCAGCATTCCTTACAAACATGAGGCCGTGCGACGTGTTTGCTAGTCGCAACCTCATACCTACAAGTAAGGTTCGTGCGTATGGTTTTGTCTGATTTACAACCTTGACAACAAACTTCCACCTGCAGAGTCTCACCTCTTTTAGCGATAGGCTTTCTGTGCACATCGCGAAGGAGGGCATTCTCGTGCCGTCGCATTTGCGCCTCTGGTGTCTCTTGTGCTGCTCTTCCAAGGTAGGAAAATCTGCCGGAGTATAATGCTACGAATCCTTTTACTAGGGGAGGTTCTTAGTGTGTTCAGAGATTCTTCGTTGCCTAGATCCTCTATTCCCGAGCTATACCTCTTGCTAATAGCCTTTCGCTCTTGAAAGTTAGACTGTTCGGTCTCTAGGTGTGTTCGGAATCTAGGTTAACGCGAGCATGCAAGTAAATTGAAGAACATAATTATATAAATATAAGAACAAGACAAAAAGGAAAAGGAGAGGGAAAAGGAAAAAGGAGGTAAAAAAAGACCTCCGAAACGGGGAATCAGACCCCGGTCTCCCGCGGCTTGTCTTTGGCATATGCAAATTATCTAAGAATCCTTGGCACAGGTAGTCAGCACCCTATCCCCGCGGATTTATATAGGGGTTATATATAAATATTTAGAGATATAGTACTAACGCGCTATTAACATCTACATTATCAATTTGTTAAGGATCTATTATTTAGTAGTATAGTATACTTGATTGTCTAGCTAATATAGACGAGATCCATGATATCTATAGTATTTACGGGATCTACAGGGTCCACGGGTAGGGCTTAGCGTTCCCGAGGACGAATATTTAAACATGATATACCTAGTAAATCTATACCTATAATAAAATTAGCCTAATTAAGTAATTATAAGATTATTAGTAATAGTCTTATAGCTTCTTATTACTAAGTCTAGGATAGATATACCTCTTCTCCCTCCTTTTATTATTATATTACTATTTAAGGATCTTTTTATCTATTAATAAATAAGATTATTACTTAAATTATATTAATAATCTAATATAGTTAGTTTAGATACCTAATATAATATAGTTATAATATATAAATAGGAGTATAATATTATTATTTAGAATAATATCCTTATACCGCGTTATTTATATAAGCTAGGATATTATTATTACCTCTTACCTATTATTTGTAAAGCTCTCCTTTCTTATTAAGTTAAAAAGTTATAACTTTATTAAGATAAGCTTAGTATTCCTAAAAGAAGAGTAAGATATATATTACTCTTAATTAATTATATTAAGAATTTTAAAGCTGATTTATATTAATTATAAGAAGGCTAAATATATAGGCCCTTAAAGTTAATAATTTTATATTATATAATAAGTATTTATAAGCTAGGTAAAGGCTAAGTAACTTATCTTTATTAATAAGTTACTATTTAAGTTATAAATAATATAGTAGTTAATAGTATATACTTTATTTAATAATCCTACTTATTATTATAATAATATAAGAAGAGGTAAGACTTATAATATCTTATTAATATATACTATTAAGGGCTATTTACTATATATTAGAATTAAGAAAGGATATTATAATAAAGATAAGATTATTAAATAATTATTTCCATAATTATTTTTATTATATAATAAGTATTTATAAGAGAGGAGTATTATTATCTTAGATAATATTAATATTTATATTAACCCTTAAATTATAGAAGTTATTAAGTAGAAGGGCTATCTTGTTAAATACCTCCTATTATATTTATTAGATTATAACTTAATTAAGCTAATATTTAATATAAATAAGATATAAATAAGATACTATTTTAAGGCCTTTTATCCGATCTTTTAAGGTGATTTTAAAGGTTTCTTATAATATATAATATTGAATAGTAGTTATAATAGTTATATAAGGAGTATTTTAGTTATAATATTACTAGTTATATATTTAATAGTAATATTAAGGTATATAAGTAAGAGCTAGATAATTAGTTTTATAAAGTAGACTAGAGTATAATTATATTATATAAAAATACCTCCTTATTATTTATAATTATAATTATATGAAATTACCTTATTATTTATTATTACCTATTCTAACTAACTTAATAGTAGGCTTATATACCTCCTTTTATATTAATTTAAATTCTCTTAAGTCTATTTTTAAGCCTTATATAAGACCTTTTAATAGGTCCTTTATAATAGTATACTTATAAGTATTAAATATAATATTACTTATAACTTTAAAATTATTTAAATATTAATCCTCTTATTCTATAATTACTTAGGTATTATAATATATTTACTTTTTTAAAGGTTAAATAATACCTATTTCTTTTATTATTAAAAGCTCTTAATAATATTATCTTCTTATAATTATTTATTAATTAGATTAAAATATTATTTATTTATTAATACTCTAAGATAACCGCGAGTAGTTAATACAAATAAAGGAGGATAAAAAGGAGGAGGAGGAGAAGGAGAGAGCTATTAAAGTTAATAAGTGTATAATCTAATTAATTAATAATTTAATATTATTAAATGAAAAGGAGGAGGAGGTAAAGAAGTATCTTATTATTTATTTAAAGTTATAAATTTAATATCTTTTAATAATTCTTATTTTATTTTTTACTTTATTTTATTTTAATATTATTAAATAATCTTATTAATACCTTTATCTTTATTAATCTTTTCTTACTTTAAGGTAATAAGCTTATAATATAATTTAAAAGATAGATTATACTTAATAGCCTAGCTACTTATACTAGCCGGAAAGATATAGGATATCCCACGGGATATCCCACGTGGGATAGTATAAGATCGTAGTATAGTATAGGTAAATAAGGGACTAATCCTATATCTTTATAATAGTATAGGACGGGTATAGGATAGGATAATTAAGTAGGATAAGATATCCGTAGGATTACTTTATAAGATAGGATATTTATAGGATATCCTATAATTAGTAAGTATATAACGTAATTTTCTATTAAAAAATATTCAAGAAATCTTTATTATATAAAAAGTTATAATTAGAAAGGTAATTAGAAAGATTAAAATTAAGGTAGTTCTTAAGATATCTTATTAATTTATAAAGGTATTAGGCTATGATAAATAAATATTATTAATAAGGGTCTAAAATACTATAATCTTTAAAAATTAAATATCTAGGGATATATTTAGGACTAGAGAATAGTAATTAGAAAGGTAATTAGAAAGGTAAATGATAAGATATTTCTTAAAATATCCTATTTATCTATTAAGGTACTAAGTTAAAATTAATATATATTATTAAATATACTATATATTATTATGTTTTATTTAAATTTTATACCTAGGGATATATTTAAGACTGGAGGAATAGTAATTAGAAAGATAACTAGAAAGGTAAATAATACCTTTTTAATTATAACTATTTATATAGTAAAAATTTCTAGAATATTTTTTTGTAGAAAACTAAGTTATATGCTTATTAATTATAGGATATCCCACGAATATCTTATCCTATAAAGTAGTCCTATAAATATCCTATAATAAAATAGGGTTAAACCCCCTAAACCCATCCCCTTTTATAGGATAGCTAAGAAGGCTTATATCCTATACCATCCTATATCTTTCCGGCTAGTACCTATAAGATAGGATAGGTTTAGGGGTTTTAGTCCTATCCTGTTGTAAGATAGTATAGGTTTTCGTAGGATAATTATTAAGGATCTATAGTATAGTTATCTATTTATTAAATATCTAGGAGTATAAATCTATGATATTCATAGTGTTTATAGGATCTACAGGGTCCACGGGTAGGGCTTAGCGTACCTGAGGATGAATATTATAATCCTAAGTACTATAATAAATCTATACCTATAATAATTACCACGTTTTTCAAAGAAAGATAGCGTCCTCGCTATTATAACGCTAATAAGGTACTTTAGCTACGTAGGTAGCTAATTAGAAGTCCTTATATATATATCTATCTATCCTTATATATACAAGAATAAAGGAAAGAAAGGATTATAAGAAAATAAGCCTTCTACTAGTTAAGCTTCTCCAGGAGCGACGGCAAGGTAACGATAGTAGTAATTAGGCTACAAAGTAGTTCTAATAGTAAGTAAGAAAGATATCTTAAAGCCTATAAAGAAATAAATATAATTAAATCCAGTCTAGTTAAGAAATAAGTATCTAAGTAATAATAATATTTCATTCAATAGGATTTTAAACTAATTTCAGCTAGACTATTTTAGCAAATTTCTTAGAAGGCCTATTAGAGTTAATTAATAATATCTTTGCTTTTATAATACTTCTTACTACTATACTACTTATAAACTAGCCTCTTAGTAATTATCCTACTATTATTACTAGAAATAGTCTTATAAATATTAATTTATAAATTTTTACATATAAGTTATAGATTAATATAGTAGGAAGGATATTAGGATAAATAAGGTAAGCTAATTAGATAGCCTTTAATAGTATATATCTTATGAATAGATTATCTATTATTATATATATACTAGGCTAGTAGGTTAATAGTATTATTTAATACGGGGGTAATAGTATTATAAGAGGCGATAAGTCTTAATCTACTAATAATAGTATTACTACTACTATCTTTATTATCTCTTTCTTATCCTTATTAATATCTTACTCCTTTTACTTATATTTAACCTTATTTATATCTTCTAACTCTTTCTAGAGTACTTTATAAAGTACTTAAATATATATTTTCTAAGAACGGATTATAAAGAGTAGTAGTAATATAAGAGGCTAAGTCTTTATTATAAGAAGCGTAGTAAGCTAAATAGCGTCTAGTTTTTCCTTAAATTCATCTAACTAGGTAGTATAATTAAATAGTAGGTTAGCCTTAGCGTCTTATTTTTAATATTATAACTTAGAAATATAAGGTCTTCTTTAAGGTAGTATAAAAGGACGAGGAGGTAATAAATTAGGATAATTCCTAGGTAAATAAGGCTTTCAGGGTATCTAATTTAAGCGGTAGTATTACTTTAATATAGAGGGACGTAGTTAATATATTAAATAGTTTATTATAAAGGTTCTTAAGGGAGGTTTAATATTATCTTTCTAAAGTAGTATAGAATAATAAGGAGGTAAGGGATAAAGGTAGATTGTTTATAGATAGGACTTTTAGATCTACTCTTTCAAATAAGCTTACTAGTTTAGTATATAAGTATGTAGTTAAGATACTAAATAGTTAATTGTAAGGGAGGTCTAAATAGAGGTTCTTAGTATTATTTTTACTTTATACGGCACTTAGCTACTAGTAATAGGACGGCGCTTAGTAGCTAGTCAGGGGTAGCGTACTATACAGCTATAGTATCGGCGCTTAGTAGCTATAATTAAACATCTAGTGTTACTACTATTATTAAGGATCTAGGATATAGTTATCTATTTATTAAATATCTAGGAGTGTAAATCCATGATATTCATAGTATTTACAGGATCTACAGAGTCCACGGGTAGGGCTTAGCGTACCTGAGGACGAATATTATAATCCTAAGTACTATAGTAAATCTATACCTATAATAATAATCCTACGGGATAGGATATTCGTAGGACCACTTTATAAGATAGGATATTTCTAGGATATCCTATAATTAATAAGTATATGACGTAATTTTCTATAAAAAAAAATTTAAGAAATCTTTACTATATAGAAAGTTATAACTAGAAAGGTAATTAAAAAGATAAAAATCGAGATAGTTCTTAAAATATCCTACTAGTCTATAAAGGTACTAGGCTAAAATAAATACATATTATTAAATATAATACTAACTACTATATTTTACTTAAATTTAATACCTAGGGATTTATTTAGGACTAGAGAATAGTAACTAGAAAGGTAACTAGAAAGGTAAATAATAAGGAATTTCTTAAAATATCCTACTAGTCTATAAAGGTACTAAGCTAAAATAAATATATATTACTATATTTTATTTAAATTTAGTACCTAGGTATATATTCAAGACCGGAGGAATAGTAACTAGAAAGATGACTAGAAAGGTAAATAATACCTTTTTAGTTATAACTTTTTATATAGTAAAACATTTTAGAATATTTTTTCATAGAAAATTACGTTATATACTTACTAATTATAGGATATCCTATAAATATCCTATCCTATTAATTAGTCCTATGAATATCTTATTCTACTTAATTATCCTATCCTATACCCGTCTTATACCGTTATAAAGATATAGGATTTAGACTTAATTTACCTATACTATATCGTAGTCCTATACTATCTATTACGACCCTGTCGTCTTCGAGTCGACTAGGGTCTAGGGTTGATCTCTTAGAGAGGAGTGTCAAGGACGAGGTAGGTAGGCTTCGTACTAGGCTAGTCTAGTATAATAGTATTATGTTTAGTGTCTAGGAGATAGCTAAGTTAGTAACATGAGTTAAGCACGAAGCTCCTATCTACTGGAAAGCATCGCCACTTATATAGACATAGGAAATACTGGATTAGCTGGATCAGTACTAATACTACTAACTTATCTAGATTAGTTGGATCAGTGCTAATACTACTAACTTGTCTAGATCAGTTAGATTAGTGCTAATACTACTAACTTGTCTAGATTAGTTAGATTAGTACTGATATCACTAATCGTAACGAGAAGTACTTCGTTCAAGCGTAGTATAAGAACCGCGGGTTCAGGCTATAATATTAGGTTCCCCCTTATTAGTTTTTGTCCTGAAAGCTTTACTACTCTATAATATTACTTATTAGATCTAAATCCAAGTCTATATTCCTCCGTTATTAGCTAGTTAATACTATTCTTAAAACTAGTTCTATCGCCATAAGGGTCTGTTTAAACTATAAGCGTACGGGTCAGGCTAATAAGTACAAGGTTAGGGTCTCCGCTAGTCATTATATAAAGTACGCCTAGAAGGGTTTATTAGATTATAACCTCTCGCCTTTCTCTCTAGCAAAATGGACAAAGATATAGAATCAACGGAATTAGAAGGCCGCTGAGGCCAAAGAGGCTTTAATCAAATTCACCCGGTTATAAAGAGAAGTGGAGGTGTTAGAAAGAAAGGGAATCGCTATAATAGAAGGCGAAATTCAAAATATTAAGGAGACGGAGCAGGAAGAGTAATTAGATATAATTGATCCTAGCGACTTCCTTTTCAATATTTCTTTAGAATAGGTCGAAGTTCCTGAGGATTTCGACTGGTCTAGTCTTGTTAATGTTAGTGGAATTATTATAGGAGGTCCTTATAGTTCCTAAGGTTCCTAATAGGTTCCTAGGTACTTTCTAACTCCTTGTAGTTATTCTACTTGATGAGGTAATTCTAATCCTTCTACTCTAGGATCTTTTTAACCTCGTATTCTTCGGTCTCAGCCTTATACTTCTAATCTTCCTGGATCGGTGTTTTAGAGTCAGCTGGTTCTAGTAGAGAGACATAGAACACTGGGTGTACTCTAGCGTCAGGTAGTAACTATAACTTATAGTTAACAGGTCCTCTGGCTTAATTAACTAAAAATGGTCTAACTTTAATATAGTCTAGTTTCTTGCTTAGCCTCTTACTTTTCAGGTTTTTTATATAGAGGTAAACCTTATCCCCCTTCTTTAGTAGAGGATACATTTTTCTCTTCTTATTAACTCGTTACTAAGTCTTAGTATTAACCTTACTAATTATCTTCTACATATCGCTATGCAGTCTTTTTATGTTAGATGTTAACACCGTTGCCTTTTCTGCCCTAGAACTACTCCTTAGTTCTAGGAACAAGTTAGCATGTCTCCTATAATTTATAAAGAATGGAGATAGTCCGGTTATTTCCAATCTCTTATCATTAAGTACTAATTGTGCTATAGGAAGTAAAGAGACCTAGTTATTTTATTTGTAACTGACGTAGTATCTTAGGTATACTTCCATTATTTAATTCGTTCATTCTGTTTAACCGTTAGTTTCTGGATAGTAGGCGGTTAATATTCGTAGTTTTATTCTAATTACAGCGATCAGAGTCTTCTAATAATAAGATATGAAGAGTCTATCTCTATCTAATATAATAGATTTAGGTATGCTATAATCCCTTATCAGCTTATCTAATAGGATGAATCCTAGCTAATAGGCCTTATACGTTTCTTTATAAGGAATCAGGATTATATACTTTATTAACTTATTAATAATTACTATTATTAAGTTAAAGGTACCCCCTGTAACTGGATCTTTTAACTCTGATAGCTTGATAATAAAGTCCATTATTATATCCTTCTATAGTGTATCTAGAACTAGTATAAACTATATTTGCCTATATTTAGCGTGGCGTACAGACTTGTTCTACTAGTATTGAATATATCCTCTAATGTATTTCTTAACATGTGTACGTAGTCATAGCGTCGTATATTCTTATTAGAGGAGCTCTACTATCTTAGATACTCCTGGATATCCTTATAAAGGATTATCGTAGTAATCTTAGATTACCTCTTTAATATACTTCTTAAGTAAGTATATCCTCCCTTTATACTAGAGGAGCTCTTATCCTAGTTATTAAATCCTTAGCTATATAGCTAAGTTATCGTTAATATAACCTTCCTTCAGGGTTAGCGCGATGTCTTAGACCGTGATTCATGTAATAGCTACTAGACTTTATACTAGTACTAACGATCCGTCTCCTTCTTATTTAAGAATTAGCTTCTCTGTAATATCCTTAGATTCTATATAATCGGTACGCCTACTTAGGGCGTCTACTTAACTATTATCCTTTCCTAGGATATATAGTATCTTAAACTTATACTGTCTAAGTAATTCAGACTAATAGACTTACCTCTAATTCAACTCCTTCATTATTATGAAGTTAAGGAGATTCTTATAATCTATGAAGATAATAAGTTCTAAATAACTCTCTACGTATATCCTTCAGTTTTAAAGTGTATATACTACTACTAGTAACTCTTTATCATATATATTATAGTTCTATTCTACTACTAACATCTTTCGCGAGTAGTAGGTAATTAGGTACTATTTTCCATCTTTTTCCTAATATAGATAAGCGCTGATTATAAGATCTAAGGCATCTATTTTAATATAAGCCGGTTCGTTTACTTAAAATATATAGAGTACTAGTAGATTTTAACAGGCTTCCTTTAATATCATGAATGCTTTCTACTAACTAGATCTCTATTAAAATCCCTTTTCCTTCTTAGTTATATTTATAAGTGGTAGGGCCATTTTTGAATATCCTTTAATAAACCTTCTGTTAAAGTTCGTAAATCCTAAGAAGCTCTAGACTAATTTCACGTCGTGTAGTATAGGCTATTCTAAGATGGCCTTGATTTTTTCAGGGCTTATACGAATGCCTGTGGTACTTACTATAAATCCTAGGAATTCTACTAATTCCTTATGGAATTCGTACTTCTCTGGCTTAAGGAGCAATCTCGCTTATAACAGGTAGGTTAGGACGTCCTGTACATGCTAGATATACGCTTCCTTGGTCTTAGAGTAGATTAAAATGTTATTAAGATAAGTAATTATAGTACGATCTAAATAGGCTTAGATAATATTATTAACTAGTACTTAGCAGGTTACTAGTACGTTCGTAAGTCTAAATAGCATGACTAGGTACTCGTAATATCCGTATCAAGTCCTGAATATAGTTTTCCATTCTTCTCCGGCTTTTATTCGGATTAAGTTATAAGCTCCTTATAAGTCGAGCTTAATAAATATCCTTGCCTAAGAGAGTCTATCCTACAGCTCGCTAATATTTAATAAGGGATATTAATTTTTAATAGTAATATCATTCAACTTCTAATAGTCGACGTATAGCCTGAGTTTCCCATCCTTCTTTAATATGAAGAGGATTAGATATCCTGCTAGTAATTTAGATTCTTGAATAAATCCCTTTTTAAGGTTCTTATTAATATACCCGCGTAGTATAGTAAGTTCCTTTTCTAATAATATATAGATTAGTCTAAACGTTAGTTCCTTTCCTAGTTCAAGTTCGATCTCATGATCCTAGGATTAGTATATAAGTAAAGCTTTTACTATTATCTCTTTTATAAAGAGATATATCTATTTCTTATACTCTTATAAGATATTAGGAGGTTTATTATTTCCTTTAAGAATTCTAGCTTCCTTTTAGCCCTGCTAACCTCTACTAGTACCTACTAAGTTAGACCCTCTTTTCTTAAGGTTATCCTTTTTTGAAGATGAAGTAATATATACTTTAACTAGTCTTCAGTTTAACTTCTTATCTACTATCATTTACTATTAGCGTATAGGGTGGATACTAGTGATAATACTAGTTCGCTTAAATCTAAGTACTCCTATTTTCTAATTAATTACTAGGTTATATTTCTTTAACTAAGGTATTCTTAAAATGATATAATAAGTGGCTATCCTAACTATATCTAAAGAAATTTCCTTACGGTGGCGTTAAATTACAAGGTATAATAAGGTAGTCTCCTCGCCTATACTTCCTATTAATAGTTCTAACCCGTCGGCTATTTATAAGCTGTATAGCTCTTCTTCTTTTAAGTTGGCAAGCCCGCTAACTATACTAAAGTTCAAGAAACGAAGTTACCCGTTACTCTAGAATCTATTATAGTAATAGTATTCGTCCCATTAATCTATACTAGTATATTCACGTGTGTCTTATAATCTGTCGAGTATAAATATTATATTTTTAGGATTATAACATTAATCTCCTTGTACTTCCTTATAATATAAGGGATTACTCTTTTCCTAAATTAGGGAGAAACTTGGTAATCTTCTTTTAACGTATATACTTCTAGTACTAGTCGTGCAAGCATGCGTATCATTCCGTCAAGTGGCATTCCTTAGTATCTATCTCGTGCCTGAGGTAGGTATAAAGGTGCTGATGCCACTTATTATCATATCCTAGAAAGAAACTCTATCCTCTTTTTATTATTAGATGCCACGTGTAGTCTAACTTCTAATAGTTTCTCTAGTCACGGTGTCTATATGCGGGAGTTATTAGCGTCCGTCCTTCGTAAGTCTATACGGCTTAATAAGTCTTGTAATAGTTATCTATATAAGCGCTCTAGTACATGACTCTATATTCTAGATGGTTTGAATCGTTACGATACTCCTGTATTAGTAACTTGTCTAAAACTTTTTCTTAATAAGATTCTAATCGTTCCTTAGAGTTATCTTTCTATTAATCCGTTAACGCGGAGGTATAAGGTGCGGAGTCACTTAGTCTAAAGCGTAGTACTTCTTCTTCTTCTTCTAATAATTCGCTAGTACTTATGTAGTCCTAGTCTAAGTCTCCTTTAATCCCTTGTCCTTGATTAGGCTTTTCCTTCTAATCCTTACCGTCGTTATTAGAGTCCAGTTCTCTTAGTTAATCTTGAATAGTTTTGAGTCGTGCTTCTATCTGCGTGATATTCTTTTCTTTCTTGACGACTTCCTTTTCTAATTCTTTATATCGCTGCTAGAGTTCTCTAATGTCTGCCTTAGGCGTGTTAAATACTACGAGTAAATTATATATAATTATATTAAGTTCTTCGTCATTATTTTCTATCTTAGGCGGATCTTCTGAAGGTCTATTCTTCTTAAGTAGTACTCTTCGTAGTATATTTAACTATAGTTATTACATCATGTTTTTTAACCTATAGTTCCTAGTAATATGGCCCGGCTTATTATAGTTATAATAAAGTATTACTTTCTTACCCCTATTATATTACTTCTTCCCCTTAGGTCTTCCTTTTTACTGCGTGAAGTCGAGCTCCATAGGTATATACTTATAGGGATCACGGTATATCGTTTTCTTTACGTAGAAACCTCCTCCGAAGTTTCTACTTAGCTGAAATCCTATTAAGCCGCTATCATGTCGTTTCTTTATAGCTAGCTTGTAGAGTCTATTATCGATTCTAATTATAGTCTTTATAAGAGTTTTAAGGTTATTAATTACTACTCCTATTTCTACTCGCATAAGTTCTTCTTTAATATTAGCCTTAAGTCCTCTTTAATACATGATTATAAATACTTTATCATCCTAATCAGTTCAAGCTAAGTACTATTGAAACTGCGTGGAGTACTCTACTACTGATTTCCTTTAAGTAAGGTGTTATATCACTCGTACCACGACGTTATTTTCGTTAGAAGGTCTAAAATTTCGTTATATCTTGATATAAAACCTTAAGAAGCTCTTTATCTATCTCTTAATATCTTTATTTTCATTATTATTAGGGTCTTCCAAGTATCTTTTTAATAGAGGGGCGGACTACTCTTAGGCTCGCCCTCTTAAATAGGAAATAATAAAAAGGGGTTACTTAACTTATATTATAATATTAAACTTAAAATATAATTATACTTATAATAGCTATTTCTCTAGTTTATTACATTCTTTATAATATATATCTGGTTTAATAACCCTAATTTTATCGTCTTTATTATAAGTAGGAGGTCGCTGTCCTTACTCGCTTAGGATAGGATTTCATCCTAAGGTACTTATCTTAAGGGTACTTAAAGTGTTACGACCCTATTATCTTTAAGTCGACTAGGGTCTAGGATTAATCTCTTAGAGAGGAGTGTTAAGGACGAGGTAGGTAGGCTTCATACTAGGCTAGTCTAGTATAATAGTATTATGTTTAGTATCTAGGAGATAGCTAAGTTAGTAACATGAGTTAAACACGAAGCTTCTATCTACTAGAAAGTATCGCCACTTATATAGACATAGGAAATGCTAGATTAGCTGGATTAGTACTAATACTACTAACTTATCTAAATTAGTTAGATTAGTACTAATACTACTAACTTATCTAGATTAGTTAGATTAGTACTAATACTACTAACTTGTCTAGATTAGTTAGATTAGTACTGATACTACTAATCGTAACGAGAAGTACTTCGTCCAAGCGTAGTATAAGAACCGCGGGTTCAGGCTGTAATACTATCCTACGTAGGATATCCTATAGGATATCCTATATCTTTCCGGCTAGTAGTTTTAATTCTAACTTTTAGAATTAACTAAATACTTAGGTTAGGTACCTAGAATTAACCTAAATACTTAAGTTAGGTCCTTAGAATTAACTAAATACTTAGTACTAGGTAAAGTCCTAATCTTAAATTATTAAGGCCTACTAAGCCGCTAAGCCTTATTAAGGGGTCTTAAAAATATTTAAAAATAGATTAACTATTAATTTAGATTTCGATTCTACCTTTTGAAATCGAATCGCTAAGCCTTTTAGCGCGTTACTATTAATAGTATACTAGTATACTATTAATAGTATGTTTTATAATACTTGATTCTAACTTTTAGAATCTAATCGCTAAGAATTAGTGGCTTGGCGCTAAATTCGATTCCTCGCGGTTAGTCTACTTAAAAAGGACTAGTTTTTTAATAATAGATTTATTTTTAACTATTTTTAATTATTTATCTTAATATACCTTTTATTCTAGCTAGAATATATTACTATTTTATATTACCTATAGAATTAGGGGGGTATTATTAAAAATATTATTAAAAATCCTAAATATACTACTAAATATACTATTATATATACTAGAGTTTAGCGCCTTAGCGTCTTAGTAATTCTACTTAATACCTACTTTAAACTTAATTTAAATACTTAATCTTACTATTAGGAATTAACTTAAATACTTAGTTCTACTTTTAGGAATTAAATTACTAAGACTTAAGTTAGATATCTAACTTAAGTTTGAAGTACTAATCTAATATAGTTAGTTTAAATTTTATTAATATTAAGGTTAAGAATATTAATATTAAAACTACCTATTTATTAAATATTATTAATATTATTGATATTATTTAATTATAATTTTAGTCTTATTAATTTAGACCTTTAAGGTAATATTAATAATATATTTAAATAATCCTTCTTAAAACTTTTGATATTACCTAATTCTTTTAAATAATTGTAAAGTTATTAACTTAACTATAAAGTTTCTAATAATATAATCTTCTTTAAATACTTTATTTATAATTTATTAAACTTATTTCTTATAATTTATATACTCTACCTTATCTTAATAATATTACTTTACCTATTAGATATCTTCTTTATAATATTATATTACCTCTTACTTATAACCTTATAATTCCTCTTTATAATATTTTAAATTTATTTTAAAAAGATTTATTACCTTTTCATAGCTCTCTTTATAACTTATTTTACTTCTTTAATAACTCTTTTTATAATTATTACTCTTTAAAAGTAGCTCTCTTTATAGTCTATTACTTCTCTTAAATAGTTCTTCTTATAACTTAAGTAATAATTACTTCCTTAACCTTCCTCCTCTTAGCCTCCTTAGCTCTCTACTTAACTTATTTAATAATAGTATTACCTTACTCCTTTATGAAAGTAAGATAGTAATATAATATATAGGAGGTCTTAATAATAGTAATATAATTATTTATTATACTATCTTAAGTTAGTTATCCTATTATAATAATTAATATTAACTACTAATAGCCTTATAGTTACCTAATTAGGTTAAATAATAATATAACTAATAATATAGATATTAATAGCGCGTTAGTATTATATCTCTAAATATTCATATATAACCCTTATATAAGTCCGCGGGGATAGGGTACTAACTACCTGTACCAAGGATTCTTAGATAATTTGTATATGCCAACTGCGGAAATCATGACCACTAGACCATTTCGGATGTGACTATATTTTTGCCGCTCATAAAACAATATCTAAATTTATTCAGATATCAGGGTATTACAACCGCGATTTGAGAACCGGAAATTGCATATGTTCTTAGAAAAAAAAATAACAGGAGGAGACATCAAGAGCAGAAGATTCGACACGCAAAGCAGGCTTTGTGATTAGGTTTGGCGAAAACATTGGCAGCCATCCCTAATTAAGCGGAAGGCCAAATAGGATGGTAGACATGATTGAACAGCTATTGAGCCGGCTGGACTCGGATGGGACTTGAGAAAAACTAGAAGGGTAGGAATTGCATGTTAATTCTGAGCTTATATTATTTCATGAACTCTCCTAATCTGAGGGAGCTTCCAATCCTAAGGTATGACTGCTATCTTATGGGACTAAAACGAAGGCGAACGTGCAGAGCTTCTGTCTTTGTAGAATTCTTTACCTCTTTCCCCTTTGGCTTTCCTCCCCTCGCCCTTCTCCGTTCTCCAATCCAGCGAGAGTGCCTTATATTGATGTTTGGGATCGGCGCGATACTGCGTTCAACATGGCACACTCAAAATCTCTCGTCGACGTTTCAAGATGACTTTCACCTGCGGAACTTTCAAGTCGTTTAGGTGCCTTTCCAAAGGAAGGATTTGAACTCTTGAGCAACGTCTCGAGTCTTCGCTCGGTGCCTGGCATTTGGCTAGCTCCATCTTGCACGACGTGTTTGTCTTGATGTGGCAGCATGGTAAGGAACGGACGAGAGAGGAACAAGTATCGTCTGAGGACGAGACTTCAGGGATAATTTAAGACGTATACATGAAAAAGGAATACCGCAATAGAATATGACCGCGACACAAAAGATCACCAGTCTGCCACTGGTTGCTAGCCGCGGGAGAGCAGGCAACCACATAGAAATCCTGCTATGAGGGAGGGCCATTCGAAACTTGCATGTTCTGAAGAGCCTCTCGGAGTAAAGGCGCCACCTGCTTCCGGCTTTTACTCACGTCCTTTTGCACCCATATCTTTCGCCAGACCGTACCCAAGTCTGAGCATTGTTTCATGGGAGTATTCGCAGCCAACATCTCTTCAAGCTGGAATGCTGGTGTGGCTCGGTCTGCAAAAGCGCTCAGCGCTGATGAAAGCTTAGGCGTGTTTGTTTGTACGAGCAGTTCTCTCTTGAACTGGCCATCTTCGGACGACGATGCGGTCATGATAGCGAAGACCTCCAGCTTTCGCTCACTCATAAAATGTTCCAGCTCGTCTTCAACGTTGGATCCCCTCTGAGCTTCATTTGCCTTATTAGCAAGGAACTCCAGTGGCTTCACGACCGAGCTGACTCCAAGATTAATTCCATTCTCGGCCCACTGTTTGTAGTCCTTATTCAATATCTCATTGAAGGTCAAGTCACCAATGTTTCTCTTGGCTTCGCTGATCTCTTGATAGTATCTATCGCGATTCCACGATTTGGCGTCTTTCGAACACATTTTGATCTTTGCCTCCAAATATTCCACGGCCTCTATGTCCACCTTTTCTGTCTTACCGGGTGCTGTTAGATTAGTAGTATCAATGAGTATGCTCGCCAGAGCCATCTTTGCAATTTGGGCGTCCCAACCTTGAGTCACTACGCTGTCGTCAACGGGAGCTTCACCCTGGCCATGTGCGGCGCCGGAAGAGAGCGAGGAGTTCGAGATACTATTCCATGAGTCCCTGCAGTAGCGAACGACGAGACTAGTACAGGACCCACATTTTTCAATAATCCGGGGCTCTGGCTCCGTCCCTTGTAGGACCGCATATTCTTCCTCGTGATGATCAAGCACCCCGTGTACATATCCAGAAAATCTCTTCTCGAGGTCTCCCTGTAACTTATTGTGATCCACCAATATCCAGGACGTGCTCGCTAATGGACTGCGTGTATCAGGCAGATCGTCGAGTGTGATCAGGCTGGAGGGAGGAATGTTTGCATGTTCACAAACGGCGGTAAATTCGGGGCGTAGCCGGAGACCAGAGAATGGTATATTTAGCAATGGTATGTAAAGAGGAGCGAATGCACCTGGAGGTGGTGTGACAGATCTAATGTAGGCGTAGAGCACGGATGAGGTGAAAGAATCAAGGTCTGAAGGATGTCAGCAACCAGCGGAGCGATTGAAGCAGCTGACAGGGAGCATCGCGACCTGCGGATTCATTGCCAACAACGATATTCAATTTTAGATTCCCATTGACCGCTTGGGCCAGGCTTCTCTTAGCATGCTGTAGGAAAGCACGAAGAGAGTTGCGTGGAAAAGCCATTAGGGCTGTCCTGGCGGCCTCTGTCGGGTCCACTCAGCATGTGAAGGTTCTTACTAGCATAGCAAGCATTGGTATCCTGACGCCAATTGGCCTGTTGTGTAGGCCATTGGACATCAAAAACCCTGAGTCATTCAAATGCCAAGAGGCTAGGCCACGCTAGTCAGGTCCTTCGTCCACTACCTACCTTGAACATTGCCAACCTCGCCACGTCCTTACTCACAAATTCCGCCCTCCTGCCCAGAGCTATCATTCCACTCGTCCATCGAGACAGGACACCACCTTCAAAACCATGGACGCACTTGTCGCTGCCACCATTCTTTGAACAATCGGTGGATTCCTCGGAGAGCTCTTCAAATTCGTTTCTCCATTCTTTCTTCATACCGAATATGAATGAGGCTATACAGGATCTTCTAGATCCTTTCATACTTGGCTTAGAAGTAGCTACGGGTGGTCATCTTATATTGCTACTGCCATCGTAACAGATGACGCTATGTCATTGTGTGTAGCTTTACGCAATACCGCACGAGGATCATTGTCTGCTGATGGTCCGAGAGCACCAATCTTCAATTTTAACAATCAAAAACACGAGCCCCACCAGAAGTTTTGGCAGGATTAGAATGGCCTAAAGATTATCGAGTTGCTCTACATGACATCGGAAATTTGCTGTTCATGCTGAGCAGAAGTGGTGGTCATGATAATATGGCGAGCACACCAATGCATCCATTTCCGAAGAGCAGAGCCCTAAGAACTCGCCGCTATTCATCTTCCTTCTCTAACATCTTCGGCGAGTGTCCCTCTCACTGATCCTAGAAGCGAGGAAAAGAAACTGTCCGTCAGCTGGAGCCTAGATGATCGCTACGCTACCTTTTCGAAAACCCAGATGATATTATTGTGGAGGCAAACCCAAAACGTGCAGCTGGAGAGGGCGCAACGTTCTGCTACGCCAATCCAAACTCCGACCGCCTACTGCGCGTAAACCTAGGAACTCACATGACAATACGCTTTTCTACCAGGCATCACATGTCGACGATTGTGCAAGGAACCTCACAATGACCAAACAGCGTACGTGCTGCAAGAAAACCTGAATACAAGTGCTCTACCTTGCATTATGGATTCGTGCAGGACCGAGTATCTCTGGAAACAGGTAATGTCATTGGCGGTTGCAATCTCCCTAGTCCTATCACATGTTTGAATCTTCGAGTTCATTTTTGGGGACTTTTTACCAGTCAAGGATAATGTATTAAGCATGATCTACTCAAGCAACGAACGCGAACAGTATGCGACACAATTTGCTTTCGGAGACTACGCCGACACAGTCACTTTGCGAAGATCCTTTATGGCTTATTCGTGAGCCTTCTGGTAAAGCTTCTTGCTATGATAATTGCGAGTTAAGAAACAAACCCATAGGAAATTCTGGTCTTGATAATGGCAATCATTATTGTCATCGGGAAGAGCTGTTTCCCTATTGCGACCGAGATGTTCACTAAAGTACTCTATGAATGTCTTCACCTGCTCAATCCCGTTCGCCTTCCAGACTAGGACCTCACTAAGACAAAATGAGAGTAGCTCATACGGACGGATAAGACCGATAAGGAATTCAATTATACGCAGCGTTACCGCACTTTTAGTATTCCACCTACGTTGCTGACCAATTTGGCTTCGTTCATCTTACTACAATTTCTCCTACTTGCTCATATTTCTAGTCCACATTGGAGAATCCTGACTTAAGCTGACTTCCCCACATCAACAATGGGTGATTATGATCTCCTAATCATCAATGGCCTTGTCGTGACAGCAGCCGATACTGGCCACTATGATATCGCTGTCAAAGACGGGAAGATCGCCCTACTAGCACCGACTGGATCACTAACCAAGGCCAAAGCTAAGAGGACAATTGATGCTGAAGGTGGTTATGTCGTGGTATGGAGAGACTCCACTCTTCTTGCCCGATACAGGCCATTGACTTGCTGGTTACCAGCCAGGCGGCGTCGACGCCCACGTCCATCTTGACGAGCCGCCCCTATTCGGTAAAGGCCGCACCGCAGATGATTACGAAACAGGTATTTCATGAAGCTCATGGCCCAAGCCTAGCCGACTTAATGCACCCCTAGGAACCCGCTCCGCCATCTGCGGCGGCACTACGACTGTCATAACATTCGCCCCCCAAAGCAAAGCTGACCCTTCGCTGCTAAAGGTGTTAGAAGACACTCACGCCAAAGCCAAAAACAATTGCTATACAGATTACTCCTTCCACCTCCTCGTAGGAAACCCGACACCACTCGCATTGAGCGAATTCGCAGCTCTCCGCGCGAAAGGTATTTCCTCGCTAAAGATATACATGACCTACGAGGCCCTCCAGCTACGAGACAACGAGATCCTCGACGTACTCCTCGAAGCCCGCAAACAAGGCATAACAACAATGATCCACGCCGAAAACGGCGACGTACTGACCTGGATGACCGATCAACTCGAAAAGAAAGGACTATACTTACCCAAATACCACGCCACATCCCGCCCACAGCTCTTAGAAACAGAAGCCACAAACCGCGCCATAACCCTCTCCACCCTCATCTCCACCCCCACCCTAATCGTGCACGTATCCTCCCCCACAGCCGCCCAGCACATCCGCACCGCCCAAACAAAAGGCCTCCCCATCTACGCCGAAACCTGCCCGCAATACCTCTTCCTCACCCGCCACGACCTCGACAAACCCGGCTTCGAAGGCGCCAAATGCGTCTGTTCGCCTCCCCCGCGAGACGGCCCAGAAGACCACGACGCCATCTGGCTCGGCCTCCAGAACGGCACCTTCACAATCCTCTCCTCGGACCATTGCCCTTTCGTCTACGATGACGCTGAGAGCGGGAAGAAAAGCAGCATCACGCCTACGTTTCCGGAGGGAAGGTTCAAGTATATACCCAACGGGTGTCCGGGCATCGAAACGCGGCTTCCGCTCGTGCTGAACGCTGAACGTCTCTCCCTGTGCAAATTCGTAGAAGTAACATCTACGAATGCTGCGAAGTTGTATGGGTTGTATCCGCGCAAGGGTGCGCTGTTGCCGGGGATCAGCGATGCGGATCTGGTGGTTTGGTATCCGCGTGGGGGGATGGGAGAGGTGGAGGTGAGGAATGAGATTTTACATCATAATGTTGATTATACGCCGTTTGAGGGGTGGAAGGTGGGGAATTGGCCGCGGTGGACTATTTTGAGGGGGGAGGTTGTTTGGGATCGGGAGGGTGGGGGGTGTGTGGGGGGAAAGGGGGGGAGGTTTGTAGAGAGGGGGGAGAGTGAGATGGGTGTGAGGAGGGATGAGAAGGTTGAGTGGGATGTTGCAGCTTTTTGAGTTGGGGGTGGCTGAGAGTGAGTCATGTCGGTGAGTGAGTACATACGAGAACTGCTTTCCATCGCGGGTGACGAAGAATGCACATGAAACGGTAAGAATGTTTTTTCGCTATCCCAAATTCCTACATCCACCGAAACCGCATCTACCACCCGTCCCTTCTCTAAATGATCTATATACCAAAAACCCTCATCTACAATATAGTTACTAAACCCTCGCATCAGCTCAACATCTATGCCGCAACCCCTCACGCATCCCCTTCTCCGCACCTAAAATCATTCACTTTACAATTAGTAGAACAGCACGCAGAACCATATCTAACAAATCTTAATCCCTACCTTACACTCTTCTATATCTACATCATCCTATACCATCCACACCACAATCGTATCTGATTCCCTCCCTACCTTGCCCACCCTCTATACCCCCTTTCCTTCCCATCACCCTTCCTACCCCTCAATCACCCTTCCCTCCCTCTACCCTTCCTGCCCTTCCACCCTTCCTACTCCTCTAGCACAACCCTCTACCACAACTCTCTCCCTATCCAGAGCGGATAAGTAGCTTACTCTATCTCTGTCTCTAGGTAGGGCTATATATAGAGATTGGGATAGAGTATGTTGTATAAATGGTGAGATACAATGTATATAGATGAGCTGATACACTTATTTGCAGTTTCATTCCTTGGGTGGAGGTGGTGGATGGGGAGGATATATTATATGGGGGGTATTTGGTATCTTGCGCAAGATCGGGGTGTTGTTTTTGGAATACAGCGCTCCTGCTGGTGTGATTTATTTCGACTATTCTGAGGGTTGTGGGGTTGCCGGCTTAATATTGTGAATGCGTTTTTGGGGGAGCCTGGGTGTGTTTGTGTTGGGATGCGATGTATGGGGCTACTGCTGAGATTGTTGTTGTGAGGCCTGATCGCTCACTGGGTTGATAGAATTCGGGGTATCCCTGTCTGTCAATGGGGATTGAAGGAAGGTGGTACATACTCCCGCTAAAGACATAAGGTAAAAAATATAACAATACAATCTCATCAGTTTTGACCCATCTCCTTCTCTTTCATCTCAATCTCACCCCAGTCTGCTCTCAAACCCCTCACCTCACATCCCTCTTCTCTCTCACACCATCCTTTCTCCTAATCCCATGCCGACCCACTCGTACACAAGCTTTGCTAGGACAGTAGATCGTCTCCTGGGATGCAAGCGAGGAATGTTTCTTCACATGTCTTTCGAGATCGAGAGCCCGATGTGTGCGGAAGGCGCAGCCGGGGGTGAGGCACTGGAAGGATTTTTCGGCTTTTGATGTAGGGTGCTGGGATGGTGGGGGGTGGCTTGGGTGTGTTAGTAAGTTTGGTTTTGGGGGAGGGGGGGTTGGCTTACTTTCTGCTCTTCTCTGTTTTGTGTTTTGGTGACGATGGAGCGGCGTGTTGCAGATGGGGTTTGGGATGGTGTTGGGGTCCTTGCTTGTGTTCGGGACGTTGGGGTTGGGAGGTGCTGTTGTTGGAGATGAAGGCAGTTTGTCTCATGGGAATGCTGGATGGTACGTAATCGGGGTTGCTGCTTGTGATGTAGGAACCGATGGGGAGGGTGTAGTATGTTGGTAGCTGAGGATATGGAACCGGTGGGTGAAGATATGAGGATGATGAGAACTGCTGGTGGGGATATCCGGATGATGGATATGGTTGTTGCGTATACTGAGATGGATATGGAGAGGAGTATGAAGGATACTAGTATTTGCTGTGAGTTGGCTGCTGTTTATCGGGCGGGAAGGGGACTTGCATTGTAGAAGCCGTTGTTGTAACCTAGGTAAGCCATCAGGCTATTGTGATAATTCGGAACTGGGCCTTGCCAGATTCTCTGGCTACGGTATCAGGTGGCTGTTCCGATGTAGAACTAATGATTAGAGGACAGAAAGGAAGCTATTTGTCTTGTGAAATGAAGCTGATCTTGTAGAGTGGTTGGATTCAACGGACGTAGATTTCTTGCGCCACAAACCTGTCACGAGGCATGCTTCCGGCTTACACTGCGCTGTCTGTGCGGGGTCACATTGGTGGCTCTCTATACCATAGTGACCTTCTTCAAGCCTAGTGCAAGAAGCATTAGGTGCATGGAGCCAGTACGTTGATGATATCTCTATTGGCCATGGGTGCATAACTCGAAACGCATTGGAACCCAACGAAGCTAGGTGCTCTTCTAGGCCAGAATGCGTGAGAGTACCTTGTCCTTTGGCTTTCTGTGTTCTTGATATAGGTCCGAAAGCGCCGAGGAGAGTATGAAAGTGGATTGGTAAGAGGTGGGAATATCCGCAATCTTCCTAGATGATCGATCTGAAACTTGACTTGCATGTGTACCACATTTGTAATACAGTGGGACGAGAGAACAAACAGCGGACCGTACTTATGCCTCATGCAGCGAGTCATAGTTGTGCCTGACATGTCAATCACACTTTCCCTCCAATCGTAATATTTCCAATCAGGGTAATATGTCTGGATGCGAGGATGTTGTGCGCGAAAGCCCATCTAGACTGGTTTGACGGTCTTCTTGGTCGTTTCGTCGCGGAACATGCTCTTTGACAGCTCCAGCTCTCTCACAAATCAAGAGAAGGTTAGCCACTATCCGGATGAGAAAGTGGGGAGCTCGCAACACCATACTAGCACTCAATCCCAAGACAGTAACCATTATACTTCTAAGAACAACCATGCATATTGATCAGACAACACACCTCTCCTCTGACGAGACTTGAAATTTATGTTATACATAGCGAACAAACCGTGCGAGTCAAATATGTAATCTCCTTGCTTCTACATCCGAGCACGGCTTTAGGCCGTCAGCGGATATTTCATACACGCATTTGTCGGTCCTCCAAGTTTGGACACGGTCATCTGGTATGAGACCGACGTAACCAATTCCGACTTCACCCCAAGCACCATCATTAATCTGAAACACCATCGGGTAATTCCCCTTATTGTAGTTCTGCACAGCCACCAGGAGACCAGTAAGTGCAGCCTCGAGGATACCGTAAGTCATTTTTCCGACATTGTCGCGCACGAACACTCGTACGTTGGTGTTTGGAACGTTGGGACTCCAGGCTACGTCCAAGCCGTCCTTGTTGAATCCGGTATCGCCGTTGGCTATGATCCAATTGTGAGCTTGGACTTTCGCTTGATTGAGAGCTTCATAGACGTTGAAGTAACCCTGCGGATAGGGATTCATCTCGCCGAAGTCGAAGAATGTGTAGGTTTTGGTGTTGGCGGTGCACCATAAGTACCTAGATATCCCTCAGAGTCAGCATTACTTATCACCATCAAGAAGTCGAGACGTGAGAGGACTCGAGCAAGCACAATGGCGTTGTATCAAGCCTTCGACGACTTAAAAGGTCTGGGACGAAAAGATTGACAATGAACGGCACAACGAACTTCATCCACTTTTGGTTCGAGCCCGATTGCGGAAGATCTGTGCCAAGGACGATGTCGCTCTGGGAGACAGGGCTATGGTAAGATGTTAGCTATCAATTGCCTTGACGCTTTCGGGAATTACTCACTAGCCGGCGATCACACCAGGCGCATTACTACAGTTAAGATGATACCTATTGTCACGGAGCACAAGGTCTTGGCCGACTTCAATTGGGGTTGCACTGCTGGTCAAGACCGAGAAGACAGAAACTAGGAACAGTGGGAGAACGATATTGGGAAACATCGCTGGCGGGTTTGCAGATACTATGGAATAGAGAGAATCGCTTGTCCGTTAAATCAATGAAGGGAGAGGTATAATTTATGTATACGCATCGCGGAATATTTTCATCTGGGTACGTTGTCCCCAAGATGGTGGCAATGCCTGGACGGTTCATGAAGCGTCAATCGCTTGTACCGTCGCGAATGCGGATGCAAACATCAAACTTGTTTCGTCCCCACAATGATACTGATGCGCAAGTCTGGACGTTGAAAATAATAGGCCACCTAAAATTGGAGACGGGAAGTTTGTCGCGACTGAGATTCGCCAAGCCTGCCAAGACTAGCCTTTCCTGAATCATATTAGGGGGTTTGAGACTGTTCCTACCTTACTGTTATAGGAACACAACAGTCTAAGATCCCCCTATTGTTGTATGCTATACAGACGGAGAGCTCAGGTCAAACGTCGCCCAAGTCGCACATCCGCATACGAAACGTTCAGCTATCAGCTAAAGATTTGATCATGATAAAGCAGGCCGCACTCAACGAACGAATGCTCTGAATCTTCTCGTTTCAGTAGTCGCTCAGACACCCCAGTCCAGATGAAGGGGCAGACGGGCAGCCGCCAACAGTCCATTCTGCCTCGCTGTTCATCATACGCCGCTCAAATCATTGAAACCTGTATGAAGGTGAAGATGGAAGGGCAATATCATTACAATTTTGTCCGAAGCGTTGGGAATGAATGTGATAGCGAGCCTCATAGACCGGAGGGCGTTCAGCCTGGAGGAATAACTTGCTACTCCTTCGACCTTGAGAGCCTTCTTGCAGCTCGCCTAATTTGGAGTGAGAGAATTATTGGGAGGTGGACGAGCTGTCCAGTGATCGTACAGCTGGAGGATGCATTGATGGTCGGTCTTTCCGATCCCTTCTCGGTATCAATACTAGAGCTCTTTTGTCGCAGTCGTCATCTTCATGTGATGAGCGTAAAGTGACCGAGACACGTCTGTATCAAGTCAGTGGAGGTTTGTGGGAAACATCAATCTGGTTAAGGGACGTATAGTAAGACTTTGGCGGAAAAGCAGTAGGAAGAATGGCAACTTTTGTTTGTAGATTCCATGTCATCAGCTGGCATCATCACGGTTCGCTTCTATCTTCTCGGCCCCGTGAAACCCGTACCCGCAACTGATCTACTTCTCATATATCCAATCATGCTCAGCCTGCTTGTATGAGATCACTTCTCCCTTTTCGAACCACAACGCAATCTCTTTCTTCGCGCTCTCGACGGCGTCCGAGCCGTGGCAGACATTTCGGCCAACATCCTATCCACTGCATTAGCCACTCGAGACGCAATATGACTTGGAGTAGGAAGCCACGTACAATAGCGAGGTCGCCACGAATAGTTCCAGGGGCTGAATCCAATGGGTTGGTAGCACCAAGAAGAACTGCGAGATTTAGCCCCAGACCTGAAATAAATACTCTGACGTGCTTCACGTACCTCGACCAATCTTGACAGCCTCACGTCCTTCCCAGACCATAGCGCAGATAGGTCCGCTCAACATGTCTATATAAAACGTCAGCGTTTTTTGTTCCTAAATCCGATACCTGAGTCTGGCGGAGTATCCACGACATACAAGTAACGAGGCCTTTGTAGAAGGGCTTGTTGGCAAGATCCTCGTAGTGCTTCTCGAGATGCTCTTTCGAAGGGGTCACAAGCTTCATGGCTGCGAGCTTGTAACTGTGCACCATATCAGTATGCTATTTTTGGAGGATGGATATGGGAAGGCATGCCCACGCTTCTCGAATCTTGAGATAATTTCGCCAATAAGTCCACGCTGTGAGGATAGATTAGCACCATAGTCTCCTGCTCAATCAGGAGGATTGGAAGTGGAAAGGCTGCCGACCTGGACGCCATCTGGCTTGATAGCAATGAAACTGTAGAGCCCGTGAGCTTCACGATCACTCTCATTCCAATCTTCGCAACACTCACGTCTGCTCCATTGACATTGTTGCTGCTTGCTCTTGCTCTTGCTCTTGGTGAAACCTGTTCGATTGACGAAGTAGACCCTGTGTTTTCGCGTTCAAATGCTTGTATATTGGAGGGTCTGTGGGCGGTGGACTATTTTTGTCTTCCATGATTTTTCTGTCTCAGTGGGGTGTTTCCTTGGCGGCACTGGCGGTTCAAGCAAACAGATCCCCCCGCTCTCCGCGGGCGTTGCCGCTTTAGCGAGTGAGCTAGGTGAGCAGGGGTGACGCGACACTTGACCTAGAATAGAACTAGGTGATCCAGCATCCCACCACGCCCTCTCCCTCTCTACCTCTCGCTCTCCTCACCAAACCAGCACCCTCCTCCCCGCAGCGATTCTATATTCTTCGCCTCCCCTCACAAGATCATACGCCGGAAGGCTGCAATCCCCTAAGGCATTTGGCAAGAAAGCTGAGGCTAGAGGCTACATATAGCGACGGGGTTCATTATGAAGGGGACAGCAAAAGGGTCAGCCCCACTAGGAATACTCCGTACAAGTGATGGCACGCTCAGCTCCCAGACTACCGCGGACGCCCTTAGCAGCAAGATCCTTTACCGGGTTTTACTTGAGTGACGGTCATAGAGCAAGAAAGATCACATATATATACAAATGAGACCTCGGCTTCTAGTTTTCGGTCTAGCTTACGATACAACATTCGGATGGCGTGGTCTCGCAACCGGTCCAACTAGTCTACGAAGATGTGGCATCACGTGTCCATTTTGACAAAGGCATGCAATGATCTCATGTATAGGGGTATCGTCTATTTCAAAGCAACCTCTGGATCACGCCTGATCCAACGACTGAGCAACGCACATCTCATAATACCTTCCTCTAAGCCTTTGCAGCTCGGCATGCGTCCCCTTCTCCGCGATCCTCCCGTTCGCAAACACAAAGATGACGTCCGCGTTCTTGATGGTCGATAAGCGATGTGCAACTGCAATCGTAGTCCTGGTCGAGGCCGCCTCATCGAGTGCTGACTGCACGACCCGCTCCGACTGCGTGTCGAGGGCCGACGTCGCTTCGTCCAACAGTAATAGGCGCGGATTCCGGATCATAGCCCTTGCAATCGCAATGCGCTGGCGCTGACCTCCAGAGAACTGTATACCTCGAGTCCCACATGGCGTGTTGAAGGATTCGGGCAGTGACTGCACAAAATCGAGTGCGTTTGCCTGACGACATGCCTCGCGGAGCTGGTCTTCTGGCGGGTCTGCGTTGAGACCTAAGCAGATATTGTCATGAACTGAGCCTTGGTATAGGGTTGGCTCCTGCTGTACCAGGGACATGTGGCCCCGGTAGCGGCGAGGCGACATCTCCGCAACGTCTTTGTCGTCAAGGCAGATGCGGCCTGAAGTGGGGTCATAGAAACGTTCGAGCAAGGAGATGAGCGTCGATTTGCCGCAACCGCTGCTTCCCACGACTCCGACTGATTGGCCTGGTTCGATCTGCGTGGGTCAGTAATGGTTTCGCCTCGTATCATGGGGCATCTCACTGTCATCGTAATTCCTCGCAGAACCCGAGATGCTTCCCGCTGCTTGTAGTTGAAATCGACATCTTGTACCTGAATCGCAGGATCTCCTTCCGGTCCTTTCGCGCGGTTCTGGTCGTTCTCCTGCATGATCGGCTTAAGAGTGCGCAGCCAGAGTATATAATTGGCGGCTCCGACGGCTTTTGTGAGACTGGTGCTGTAGCCAAAGAACTGTGCGGCAGCTTGGCCAGCGAACAGAACACCAATAAAGATGACGTAGAACTGCTCAGTGGTGTACTCTCCTGACGCCAGTAATTGCCCTCCGTACCAAAATCCGAGAGCCTCCACGAGAAAGTCCAAGGATTGAGACAAGGCGAACCAGAACATTGTCCATAAGAGAGACTTGATCGAGCGGCGAACGATGCTATCAAGCATGTCCGAGTATTGATCCAGTATCGGTCTCTCTAGGGTCAGAGATGCGACCGTTCGAATTGCTGTTACCGCCTCGCTTGCCAGACTGGCACTATCTGCAAATCTTTCGCTGTTGATACCTTCTATTCTCGTCTCCAGCCTTATTCTGAGGTAACCAGACATGACAATGGGAGGTAGACCTCCAAAGACGATCACCAAACCCAGCTTCCACCCATACGCGATGGCCAGTGTACTACTTGAGACAATGTTTACGACGACGATGAATATGAGAAGGACATTGGCGCTGATGAGCTCCTGTAGCTGAGTAGGTAAGGTCGAGAGTTTAGACGTCAACGCGCCTGAAGTGTTTCCAGATCGATCGAAGAAGTCCATGTCCTTTTGACATATTATCAGCCAACGGTATAGATACGGACTGTCTGGCACAACAGCTTACCTGACTTAAGACCTGATCGAACATCTCCCGTCGGTATCTGTGCGTCACTGTCTGCCCAATGTAGTTGCAAATCCAGCCAATGACAAAATAGGCAAGCAAGTTGCCGAGCGCAACTATGAAGAACAATAGCGAGTAGAAGTTGGCTTGGTCTCTGGCCTCTTGGCCTTCTAGTAGGAAGACGTGCAGGACCCTAGAGAAGAGGATGGCCTGGGCGGGGTACGTCGCGCCACCGATCAGGCAAGCGATTGTCGATAAGATGAAGCAGAAGTAAAGCTTCTTCTGTTCCGCGAACATGATGATGATGCATCTTAGGAGTGAGTAGTTCAGGGTGCCAGATGCCAGATGTTGGGCTTCGGCATCAGCTGTCTTCGACAATTCGAGCTCTGGCTGGAGGGACATCTGACGATCAATCTTCTCGGAAAAGTCTGCTGGTTTAGATACGGTTGCTGGTGCCTCTTCTTCATCTCCTAGGTCTTGTGCTGAGACCAGAGCTGCGTAATGTCCTTTCTTGTTTATCAGCTCCAAGTGGGTGCCTTGCTCGACCACTGTTCCCTCAGACATGACTGCAATACTGTCCGCTGCTTTTATGGTTGCCAATCTGTGAGCAATGACGAGTGTTGTCCGATTGCGAGACACATTACTCAACGCATCTTGGACGACTTTTTCCGCCTTGGGGTCTAGAGCGCTTGTTGCTTCATCAAGTAGCAGGATCTTCGGGTCGGAGACTATGCTGCGTGCAATGGCTATGCGTTGGCTCTGACCGCCAGACAGCATGCCTGCTCGTTCGCCAACCTCGGTGTGGTAGCCCTGGCTAGAGTTAGAGAAATTTCGGTAAGGCAGACGATGAAATATACATACGTTTGGAAGTTCTTGAATGAAACTGTCCGCATTACTTGAAATGCAAGCTTCACGTACGATCTTCATTTGGTCTTCCGCCGAAAGTTGACGTTGATCTCCAAGTAGACCTTTGCATACGTTCTCGAAAACGGTACCTCGGAACAGGACTGGCTCCTACAGTAGATTAGAGGACAGGCCACACTCGCTCGCGGTGGAACTAAGAATTTGTCCTTGCAAACGAGAAGCGCCAAACGAATAAGCGGCTCTCTGCGCCTTAACATGGACCAATCCTTATTTCCACCGCGTGACTCGGAAGCAAAATTGAAGAGCATACCTGCTGTACCAGCCGTATGCGGCTCCTAAGCCAAAAGGTGTTGTAATGCGAAATGTCGATCCCATCGAGCATGATCGACCCAGATGAGGGAGCGTACCACCTCTCAAGTAGACCAACGACAGTGCTTTTTCCGCTTCCACTTGCACCGACTAATGCAGTCGTTTTGCCCGCAGGAATGGAGATGTTGAAGTCGCGTAGAACGGGAGCGCCAGGGCGAGAGGGATATGCGAAAGCCAGGTTTGTGATTTCGATACTGCCATTACAGCTATCGCTAGGCATCTTTCCCGACTCGTCCAGCGGATCCAGTTCGGATTTCTTGTCGATGACGCTGAAGAGTTCGGACGCGGCAGCTCCTGCATTAACAAATGCTGTGATCTGGGGTGCAATTGTGTGGATCGACGACGCTGCAATCAGCGCGGCGAAGACTACACTATGGCGGTTTAGCATTGGTTCCTCGTACGAAGCGCTGTGCTCACGTGAATACTTCGCCAGCATTGGCTACTTCGCCGCTCTGGAACATCCTAAAACCCTGCCAGAAGCAGAGAGCGATGCCGGAATAGACGCAGAAGTATTCGACAGAGAACAACACTCCATAGATGGGCGACTTCTTGTTGCCCACAGTGTGGGCCTGTTGGAGAAAGTCGTCATATTTCTTCACCATCTTCGCACGAGCCCAGAAAGCATGAACAGTCCTGATGGATGAGATGGTTTCCTGTGCCATGTTCGAGGCTTGCGAATAGATGCGAACGATCCTCGCTTCTTGAGGGGCGTCGATGCCAATGCACGCTCCTGTGACAAGAAATATCACAGGGACAATGCTCAAAGTGATGAGAGAGAGCTTCCATTGTACGGCAAGAGCGACGATGAAGGCTGAGAAGAACATTGAGAGAGCCTGAACCACGAAAGCCAGCTTCTCTGCAATGCCTTGGCTGACTCTGTTGCCATTGGTGGTAACCTGAGTGGCAATAGCACCAGTTGAGCGCTTGTCAAAATGCCATATCTCCTGGCGAAGGGTATGCTCCAAGAAGGCGCGTCGAAGGGATCGTGTCGTCCGGATGGCAGCTACAGAGATGGCGAGCTGTTCGAGTCAGAAAGTCTCACTATTGCTGCGTGGAGGCTAACGTTACCGAAGATGCGTAAATGAGGCAGAACTTAGCGATGAAGAGATAGATAAACCACAAGCTTGAGCAGTCAGTATACGGTCCACATTGCGGACACGAATCAAACACCTACACAAAATGGGATATGTCGTTGCGAAAGGCGTCTGGGCTGCTCTGACCGCTTTGAAATGCATTGAATTTTGCGATGAATTGTCCAAAGATAAGGGTCATCAGAGGCAGCGTAGCACCCGCGGCTATGCTGGCCACGAGAGCGACGGCGTTGAAGCACCAATCGTACTTGTCAGCGTAGCTGAATATCCTCTGAGTCGTTCTAGTCAGCTGTGTTCGCGAAGACCAGATGATAGTGCTTCCCGTACCAGATAGTCTTTGAAACTTCCTTCCGGCTGCTTCTCCTCCTGCGGTAGGATATCTTGTGAGTCGCTTGACGCGAGACTCTTCTCCGTTTCCGTCTCTGGTGGAGACATATTGCCGGCAAGATCTGATCTGGATCAAGAAGGATACGCAACCTTACCCGTTCTCGACAGTGAGGCCGCGAGCAATCAGGAAGATTTTTGGGGTTCCTTTTATATATATCGTATATCATTACATATGTATTAATACAACAAGGAAAACGGAGGTGCTACCTATCTATATGCCGTAGACGATGACGCTATGGAAGAAGTGGTCGGAGGAAAGACGGCCATCTCGTAGTCCTCGCATCCCGAGATGGCCACTGCTTCTAGCCACTCATAGCTGGCCGGACGTTGATGCTAAGCACCTAGGGCGATTGATGGCTTCCGTCGTCATACATCCGGGATCCGAGGAACCCGCCCCGCGCCCCTTCGGCTCCGCCCTTGACTTCTCCACTCGCCATCAACCTCAAGACATACTGTTGTGGTTGACTGGTAAATAGAGACTCAAAGTAGTCTCCTGCCACGTTCGCTAATACTCTGGTGCCACTGACTTCTTCATCTGAACGATAATGGATCTTGAACGTCTGGAACCCGACTCGGTGGCCGGAGCGGCACGGAAAGCTGTGGGTATATAGAACTATCTAAGATTCGCATCACATTGACCTCCTAATTATACGGTGTAGTGCGACGCCTGTCGCGCCAGGAAGGTGTGACTGTGGCTGCCATCGAGAGTTCACTGACAGTATGCTGATCTGACACCAGATCAAATGCGATCGCAAGGCGCCCTGCTCATCCTGTCTTTCCTCGCAAGGCCACTGTAAGACCTCGACAAGACAGCCTGAGAGAAAGAAGCGAATCTTGATTTCCGCTGGCTAGTCAGTTCATTCCTCTGGCTTATACACTGACGGGCTATCCGTTGGTGTACTAAAACTTTATGAAGTGAGCAGGAGGTCAAAGGCGTCAACGAACGACTTGCCAGTCTCGAGAAGACCATCCACACCCTCGTTGCGAGTTCAAGCTCCCCAGCCAATACAGACGACCAGTTCCAGCGTACAAATAACGTCAGATCGCCTAGAAATTTGGAAAATGACCATAACGTCCCGTTCGAGGGTGCTTCGTCCTTCACAGCACACTCGGAGCAAGTCTCGCAAGCGTTCAGATCCGCCGCCACCTCTGCGGGCCTCCCAAGCGAATCACTCTCGACTTCAGGCCTTGGGACAGATCGTTTCAATGATGAGACAAAGGGACCTGTCGAAGATCTCTACGAGCTTCCACCAATGTCGCTAGTGCTGAAGACTTTAAGAGCTGCCAAAAGTAAGGTAATTGAACCTAAGATCTTCTTTCTGCTAATAATCGCCCTCCATTTTCCAGCGAATCCGAAGAAGTACTTCCCTGGTCTGTCGGAATTGAACACCACAAGCATGGCCGACATGTGCCAGAAAGTTTACTTCCCCACCGAGGACTGCTCTACTGCATTTGTAATTGTGGTGATTTCTGGCCTATGGGCCATGTTCAACAACTTCGGAGAGCGCGATCTGCATTACCACGGACTCGATGAGCTAGAATTCGAGCGTGCAAGAGCGCTTTGCCAGCGGAACTTGGACGACGCGGCTCGCTCCACGCCACTACTCCTCGAGCACTCGTATAGGCAGATCCAGGCTCTACTTCTTCTGGTAAGCCGAGCGTCCGGTTAAATGGTTAAGCGTCGACTAACCAATCACAGTCTTTGTTCCTGCTAGAAACCTCGCGACCGTCCTTGGCCCTCTCATTCGCATCCGCCGGCGCGCGATTATGCCAAGACGCAGGCTATCATTGTTTGACGTTCGACAGCTCCGATCCCCAGGCCCAGCAGAAGATCATAAC
>JAABUL010002152.1_pt1 | contig 33869 bp, 37 predicted proteins | sample 5559151 | NCBI WGS metagenome assembly JAABUL01 (sample SAMN10711876, study PRJNA513368) | rock metagenome | isolation source: Antarctica rocks | place: Antarctica: Victoria Land, Pudding Butte sud | reverse complement strand
CAGCGGCGGCTCTCAAAGGATTATGAAGAACGCCCTGCGTCGAGCGTGGCCCTTATTCAGATCGCCCTATCCGCGCTGATGCTCAGGCGGTTAGCACCAGAATGACCTTTCTACACAGTCTCTTAGGTTGATTGGAAGTGGCTGTCTTCGTGCTGAGACATTAGAATGCCAAATGTTGCTGCACTGGCCTACGGATGCCTGTGAGGATTGAAACATATACTGCGTGATACCGGGTTGATACCGGGATTGTCGCTGCACCTTTCTTTAGGGGCGGGTGAGGATTGAAACACATAACTCGCGTTATCGGGGTCGCACTTGGTCTTGGTTGCACCCGCCCCTAAAAGCGGGTGCTCTGTTAAAACTGCCTGACTTTGGCATAGTTTATGCACGGTAAACTTTGTGATACTGACCCATTGAAGCCAGTAGAAATCGGAACGAGAGGAGCCGCCCATGTGGTCGGAAGAGGACGTAGTGCTGCTGTCGGCGCTGGAGCACTATTCGTACTGCCCGCGTCAGTGCGCGCTGATCCATGTGGAGCGCGTGTTTGATGAAAACGTCTTCACCCTGCGCGGACGTCATGCGCACGAGCGGGCCGACGAAGCCCTCACCACGCGCGAACACGGCGTCCGCATGGAACGTGCCCTCCCGCTCTGGTCGGATGCGTGGGGCTTGCAAGGCAAAGGTGACGTGGTGGAGTTCCACGACGATGGGCGTGTCGTGCCCGTGGAATACAAGAACGGCGCACGGCGCGAGCGGCGGCATGACGATGTGCAGTTGTGCGCGCAGGCCTTGTGCCTGGAAGAAATGCTCGGCGTGGGGGTGACGCAGGGCGCGATTTATTCCTTGCAGACCCACCGACGCCGGGACGTAGACTTGAACGAAGCGCTGCGCCGGGAAACACTGGACATCGTCACGCAGGTACGCGCCATGCAGCAAAGCCGGGGTCCACTGCCGCCTGCCGTTAATGACAAACGCTGCCCGCGCTGCTCTTTGCTCGACGCCTGTGTGCCCGCCACTGTGGTTGCTGCCCGGCAGGTCCGGCTTGGCGCACAGTTATTTATGCTTGCCCCCGAAGCCTCTGTCCTCGCGTAAAGGAACCCGCCATGACGCGTGAAATGCTGAACACACTTTTTGTCCTGACGCCGGACGCATATGTGCGTCTAGACCACGATGCTCTCAAAGTGGAAGTGGGTGGGGAAAAGCTGATGCAGGTGCCGCTGCACCACCTGGGCGGGGTGATGCTGTTTGGCAACGCCATGATCTCGCCGCAGGCGATGCACCGGTGCGCAAAGGAGGGCCGCGCCATATCGCTGATGGACTATGCAGGCCGGTTTCAAGCCCGCGTGGTGGGGCCGGTGTGCGGCAATGTCCTGCTGCGTCAGGCGCAGTATGAAGCGCACCGGGATGAGGCCAAAACTCTGCCGCTGGCACGAAGCCTCGTGGCGGGCAAAATCAAAAACATGGCCCAGGTGACGGCGCGCGGCGCACGGGAAGCTAAATCTTCTGACGATGCCGAGGCGCTGCGCACCTGTGTTCAGGCCCTGGGAAACATGCTGGCCTTGCTGCCGCTGCAAGCATCCACAGAGGCCGTGCGCGGCATTGAAGGGCAGGCGTCCGCGCTGTATTTTGACACATTCGGGGCCATGCTGACGGCCTCACCGGACGAGTTTTCGTTTCGGGTGCGCACCCGCCGCCCGCCGCGTGACCGGGTCAACGCATTGATGTCGTTTTTGTACGCGCTGCTGTCCGCCGACTGCACGGCGGCCTGCGAGGGGGTGGGGCTGGACCCGCAGTTCGGGTTCTTGCATGTCCTGCGTCCCGGCAGACCTTCGCTGGCCTTGGATTTAATGGAAGAGTTCCGGTCATGTTTTGCCGACCGGCTGGTTCTCACGTTAATCAACCGCAAACAGATAAAAGCGCAGCATTTTGAGCAGCGCACGGAGGCAGGGGAAAGCGTGCTGCTGACAGACGAGGGGCGCAAGATTGTGCTGGGCGCGTACCAGGTGCGCAAGCAGGAAGAGGTGCCGCACGCGCTGCTGAAAGAAAAAGCGCCCTTCGGGTTGCTTCCGCATTTGCAGGCGCGCCTGCTCGCTCGCCATCTGCGCGGCGACATGGAAACCTATCTTCCATTCCAGAACTGACGAACCATCATGGAAGTTTTGATTGCTTATGATGTCAGCACATTAACCAAAGAAGGCCGTGCCCGTCTGCGCCGCGTGGCGAAGCTCTGTGAGGGACACGGACAGCGCGTGCAGTTCTCATTGTTTGAGTGCAGCCTGAATGACGCGCAAATGGAAGTCTTGCGTGTGCGCTTGGTGAAGGCGATCTTGCCGGACGAAGACAACCTGCGCATTTACACGCTGCGCGGCCCGCGCAAAGACACGGTTCAATCGTGGGGCAAAAACGCTTACGTGAACTTCCACGACCCATTGATCGCCTAACGCGGCAAGCGCGGGGTGAACCAGGTACAATTAAAGCGTCGGCAAGTTCTCTGTCCACTCTTCAGCGGAGCCGCCTTCGGAACTAAGCTGGAATCGCGAGACCGTCGCCGCACGGCGAAAGCACGCGCAAGGCGCCGCAAAGCCGGCATGGCTCTGATTATCCTTTGCCTGGGCTTTGCTGCATAATTCCGTGACTGAACCGCGCCCTGAAGGGCCAGGCTGAGCGGACAAAACCCCCTTCGGGGCTAAAGAGCAGAGGAAGAGTAGGCCCCACTGGGGCTAAAGAACAGGTCATTTCCGCAGCCCCGAAGGGGGTTTTGTCCGCTCAGCCTGGCCCTTTAAGGCCGGGTCTTTTGTTCAGCCAGCTTCCCCATCTGCCAATGCACGGCAGGGAACACAAAATTATGCAGCAAAGCCCTTTGCCTGCGAGGGATCGGCCCTCTGTCTTGCGGCTTAGCCGGGAGGTTGGTTTCTCAAGTGGTGCATAAATCGCACCGGAAAGAAGTGTTTTGATGGCTTTCAAAGCAGCGCCTGCGCACGTGGAGCCGCCCGCAGCGACCGCGGCAAACAATCCCAAAAACAAAGGCCCCAAAGGGGACGCTGTCCGGTACCCGAAAGACCGGCGGCAGGCGCTCTGGGTGCGCCCCTCGCTGCTTGTGCCAGCGTGCGTTGCTGCCGTCGCCCTTGTCGCGGCGGCCTGGGTTCAATATGGGCTGTTTGGCCTGCCGTATGTTCACGTCTTCACGCTGGCGGAGCTGCACAATTCCCATGTCAAGCCCGGCTTCCCGGCCTGGCTGCGCCTCGCCCACTATGCCAACTTTCTGCTGATGATGCTGATCATTCGCAGTGGGCTGTCTATTTTATGGGACCACCCCCGGCTTTACACCAACGTTCATTGCACGCCGGGCACGGAGTGGATACGGTTTACGCCGACCAAAGTTCCCACGGATCGGCTGTACACGGCCAATGACGACCAGCGCTATCTTTCTCCCTGGCTCGGCCTGCCCGGCTTTCGGCATACCATCGGCATGGCGCGGCACTGGCATTTCCTCAGCGATTTCCTGTGGATTGTGACCGGCGTTGTTTACATTGCCTTGCTGCTGGTATCCGGCCATTGGGAGCGCATGATCCCCACCTCCTGGCACATCCTTCCCGAAGCCTGGGCGACCTTTGTTTACTATGCAACATTCCACCTGCCGCCGGAGCCGGACGGCTTTTATCGCTACAACGCTTTGCAGCAGATTGCTTACTTCGGGGTCACGTTTGTGCTGGCCCCGCTGTCGCTGCTGACCGGCATCGCCATGTCGCCCGCCTTTGACAATCGCTTTACGTGGTACCCCAAGTTGTTTGGCGGGCGGCAGGGGGCGCGCTCGCTGCACTTTTTGCTGCTGGTGGGGTATGTCGCCTTTATCATCATCCATGTGTCGCTGGTCTTTGCGACTGGGAACCTGCGCAACATGAACCACATTGTCCGGGGGACGGACGATGCCAATCCGCTGGGCATGATCTTGGGGCTGGTTGGGATTGCCGCTGTTGTCGCGGCGTGCTGGGCCGCGCACTGGCTGTCCTGGAACCGGCCCCACAGCGTGCAGCAGGCCGCGAAGCACACATCGGGCGCGCTGCTCGCGCGCTGGCTTAACCCGCTGAAGCCGAAAGCCGAATACAGCCGGGCCGACATCTCTCCTCACTTTTGGCCCAACGGCGCCTTGCCCACTTCCGATGAGTGGACGGCGCTGGCGACGAGTGGGTTTCAGGACTACCGCCTGCGCGTGTCCGGCCTGGTGGACAACCCTGCCGAGTTGTCGCTGGCCGACATCAAGGCATTGGGCAAGCAGCAGCAGACGACTCTGCACCACTGCATTCAGGGCTGGTCCGGGATCGCGGAGTGGGGCGGCCTGCCCTTGACGGCGCTGATGGAGTTTGTCGGGGTTCAGCCCGGCGCAAAAGTGGGCGTGTTTTATTCGTTTGGCGACAGTCATTCGGGCAGGCAGTATTATGATACGCACACGCTGGAAAACCTGCGGCACCCGCAAAGCATTCTTGCCTACGAGATGAACTACGAGCCTTTGGGAGTCGTGTACGGCGCGCCGCTGCGCCTGCGCGTGGAAAACCAGCTTGGCTACAAGATGGTCAAGTGGATCAGTGCCATTGAGTTTGTCGCCAGCGAAAAAGAAGTTGGGGAAGGCTACGGCGGCATCAAAGAGGACGAAGAGTACTTTGACCTGATTGCGGATATTTGAGTGCCGTATGTGGATAATCAAGGAAAGGTAAGTCAATGAAAAACATCACTGGGTCTGAAACAAAAGCCATCATCGCTGATTCGCTAGAAGCATTGAGCGATTATCACCGGCGCATCGAAGGGTTTCTGCATGATCTGCTCGTGATCGTTTCCCAAGTTCAGGACAACACCTTGGTTGCGGATCGGGAACGGGCCGAGGAAAACGAGGGGGGGCGGCGTACATCTGAGAATCGAGGACGCATCGCTCACTAGAGAGCAGCGGCTGGCACTGGAAATCGCCCTGCGCTGCTTCCGTGAGGCCTCCTCCCGGCTCAGGGCAGACACAGGCCATGCCGAGGTATGCCGTTTAGGAAGCAAATGGCTGGCGGATGGGCAAATAACCCGGAAAGAAGCAGCCGGTTTGAGCGAGAGTATCCAAAGCCTGCAAACACTCTCCCGGCAGCATTGAACAAGAAAGAGAAACATGGGTGAACACGATGTCACTACCCAAAATCAAACTAAAAAGCCATCAGGAAATTGCCTCTGGGACGATGGCATTCCATTTTGAGAAGCCGGAGGGATTTGCGTACAGGGCAGGCCAATTTGCCGATCTCACGCTCGTCAATCCTTCGGAAACCGACGCGGAGGGGAACACGCGAGGGTTCTCGCTCGCAAGCGCCCCTTATGAGGGCGATCTCATGGTGGCGACGCGGATGCGGGATACTGCGTTCAAGCGGGTCTTGAAGACGATGGAGATTGGGTCGGAACTCTCGCTGGACGCGCCCTATGGCTCGTTTACGCTCCACGACGACGCAAGCATCCCTGCCGTCTTCCTGTCGGGGGGCATCGGCGTCACCCCCGTTCGGAGCATTGTCCTTCAGGCTGCCCACGACAAGCTCCCCCACAAGATATTCCTCTTTGACTCGAATCGAAGGCCTGAGTACGCGGCGTTCCTGGATGAGATGATGGAGGCGCAGAAGGAGAATCCGAACTTCACCTTCGTCGGCACGATGACGGAGATGGAGAAGTCGGGCGAGGAATGGAGCGGAGAGACGGGATTTATCACAAAAACCATGCTCGTGAAATCGGTCGCCGATCTCAGCCTGCCGATCTTCTACCTCTCGGGTCCGCAGGCGATGGTGGCGGCGATGCGTAAGGCACTTGATGAGGCGGGGGTCAAGGACGACAAGATTCGCACCGAGGAATTCACGGGCTACTGAGTTCCGGCAAGAGGGATGCGGTTTCGCTCTTCGGCTTCGGCGTTTGCTGCATCGTGATGGCACCTGCGCCCGAAACTGCGAAGGAGGAAAACCCATGAATGTAACAAAAGCAAACGTGACAAAAAAGAGGAAAGCGCTCGCGATGGTGGGCCTTGTCGTTGTTGCTCTGGTCGCCACTGGCGTGTTGTTCGTCTACTCCGGCGTTTACAACGTCGTCGCTACCAAGGGACACCCTGCAATGGAAAGCGAACTTCTCAACAAGGTTATGGTGCAGTCTGTCCGACATCACGCGCGCTCTGTCCAGGTGCCCACCGGCATGAATCTGCATGACCTGGTCCTGGCAGAAAAGGATGGCGGCGCTTACGGCAAGGCTTGCCAGACCTGTCACGGCGCGCCTGGGGCAACGCCCGATCATTGGGTGTATCTCTACCCGCCGGCGCCGGACCTTATGAGTGTGGACATAGTCAGCAAGTGGAGCGACGCTGAACTGTACTGGATCATCAAGAACGGCATCGAGCACACCGGCATGATCTGGCTTGGGCCGACCCATTCAGATGAAGAGATATGGTCTGTGAGCGCATTCGTTCGCCAACTGCCCACCATGTCTCCCGCAGAATACAAGGCAATGACAGACAAGTATGCGGCCGCGCACAAGGATGAGGAATAAAGGAAGAGGAGTGCGAGTAAGCGCCAATATGACTGTAGATGCAAAACTGTCGTTGATTGAGGTTGCATTTCAGCGGAGATGGGGGCATACATGAAAGTCAAGATCAAGCGGGTCTATGAGCGCCCGGAAAAAGAAGATGGGACACGCATCCTTGTGGACCGACTCTGGCCGCGCGGCCTGACAAAAGAGAAGGCAAAGGTCGATCTCTGGCTGAAAGAGATCGCCCCCAGCACCGAGCTTCGGAAGTGGTTTGGGCATGATCCCGGCAAGTGGGAAGAGTTCAAGAAACGATACCTTGGTGAACTCAAAAGCAATGACGAGCCGGTTTCCGTATTGAAAGAACAGATGAAGAAGGGAGCCATCACGCTGGTTTATGGCGCAAGGGATGAAGAACACAATGAGGCAGTCGTCATCCAAGAGAATTCCGACTTATTTCGGTGAGAGGAGTCTGGATTTGCTGCCAACGACAGCAGTTTCAAACTAGCACCGATGGTTATGTTAATCGGAGGGAACATCAATGGCGGAAAGATTCAAAGTCGGCGATCATGTGACCTGGAACTCGGAGGCGGGACACGTCAGCGGGAAGATTATCAAGGTGCATACGCAAGACGTTGACTATAAGGGACATACGCACCATGCGAGCGAGGATGATCCGCAGTATGAGATCAAGAGCGACAAGACCGAGCACATTGCGATGCACAAAGGCCCGGCGCTGAAAAAAGTGAGCGGACGATCATAAACATGAGGCGCGCGGTCTATACTATCGGCCATTCAACCCATTCCACCACCGAGTTTGTCAAGATGCTTCAGGCATATGGGATAGAGATCGTGGCCGACGTGCGGAAGATTTCCAAATCCCGCCACAACCCTCAGTTTGGCGAGGAAGAGTTGAGGGAGCATTTACGTCTGCATGGCATTGAATATATCCGACTGGAAGGGCTTGGCGGGCTGCGGCGTACTACAAAGGCGTCGGTCAATACTGCCTGGAGAAATCTCTCGTTTCGCGGTTATGCGGATTACATGCAGACGCCGGAATTCGCGAACAGCCTGGAGCAGCTGATCAAAATCGCGGCAGTGGAGCAAACGGCCATCATGTGTGCCGAGGCGGTCCCGTGGCGCTGCCACCGGTCACTGATCGGCGACGCTTTGTTGATTCGAGACATCCCTGTGATAGACATTCTCACTGAGAAGGCAAGCCGGCCTCACGTACTTACGCCGTTTGCAAAAGTCGAGGGAGAGACGATTACCTATCCAGGAACAGCCTTGTGACTCTGGGAGCAGCGATGAACATAACATTTTCACTGGAGCCGGCGCCTCCCTTTCGGCTGGACCTGACCGTCTGGGTACTGCGCCGACGGCCCGACAACTCCTGGGATCGCTGGGACGGGGAAACTTACCGGCGCATCCTGCCGACACAGAACGGCCCTATGGACGTTGCCGTCCGCCAGGCGGGGCCGCCGGAGGCGGCCCATCTCCAGGTCTCCGCGACCGCTGCTCAGATGCAACCAGATGCAGAGGCGGTCATCACGGCAGCTCTAAACCGTCTGCTGGGGCTTCAGAAAGACATGACGGCCTTTTACCGGCTCGCAGCGGCTGACCCGCGATTGGGACCACTCGCAGAGCGGTTCAGCGGCGTCAAGCCGCCGCGTTTTCTGACTCTCTTTGAGGCGTTGGTCAACGGCATCGCGTGTCAGCAAATCACGCTCACGCAGGGGATTCGGCTGCAGGATCGGCTGGCGGAAAAGTATGGCCTGGCCTCGGTCGAGTCGGCGGAATCGGCTCACGCCTTCCCCCGGCCGGAAGACCTGGCCGCCGCCGAACCAGCGGCGCTGTCGGCGATGGGCTTCAGTCGCCAGAAAGTCCTGGCGCTCCTCACCCTGGCAGGTGACATCACTGAGGGACGACTGAACTTGGAAGCGCTGGAGACCATGGATGACGAAGCGGCTCTGGCCCATTTGCTGGCGCTGCGGGGTGTGGGCCGCTGGACTGCCGAATATGTGCAGCTACGCGGCCTGGGGCGGCTGCACGTTTTCCCCGGCGATGACGTGGGCGCCCGGAAGAACCTGCGCGGGTGGCTGGGACAAGACGAGCCGTCGGATTATGAAGGGGTGCGCCGTCTGGTCGCTCCGTGGGAACCCTTTGCGGGGCTTCTTTACTTTCATTTACTGCTGGATCGCATTGCCAAAGCAGGATATTTGTCTTGATCCCGAACGCTGAAAATGATCGGTTTGCCTGGAAAGATAAACTGGGTAAAACAAGTGAGTGGCCTTCGGCTGATCGCGAACCGTTCTCATGCGAGAATCCGCAAGCTCACTTGATTCGTTTCCGCAAGCTCACTTGAGAGGACACCCACTATGGATACCGAAGTCATTTCCGCAGCAGTTGTCGGGCAGGACTGGCTTGAGCCTGTCGCGGACACGCTCCAGACGGCCGTTGGTAAGGCATACAAAGCTGGCGGCCCGGCGGGGCAGCAGATCGCGAACTTCCTGCATGGCGTCTGGCTCGGGCATCCTCTGCATCCGGTACTGACGGATATTCCGCTCGGCGCTTGGACGGCATCAACGGCGCTTGATCTGATGGAAGCCGTTGGCGACCGCACGGACCTGGGGCCCGGCGCGGATGCCGCCGTCGGCGTGGGTCTGGCCGGGGCGCTCGGCGCAGCGGCCTCGGGACTGACTGACTGGTATCTCCTGCGCGACAAATCCATGCAGCGGGTGGGCGCAGTCCATGCGCTGCTCAACGTCAGCGCGACCCTCCTCTATGGAACCTCCTGGTTCCTGCGCCGTCGCGGCAGGCGCGGGGCGGGGCGGACCGCCGGATGGCTCGGCTATGCCGTCGTCTGCGCCTCGGCCTACCTCGGCGGCGCGCTGGTCTACGATCAGAAGATCGGCGTCGACCATGGGACGCGCGAGGGACTGCCGCCGGACTTCGTGCCGGTGCTGCCGGATGCAGAACTTCCCGAAAACAAACTCACACGGGTCGAAGCAAACGGCGTGAAGATTCTGCTGGTCCGGCAGAACGGCGAGATCCGGGCGCTGGGTGAACTCTGCTCTCACCTGGGCGGGCCATTGGCCGACGGGAAATTAGAGGATGGCTGCGTGATCTGTCCCTGGCACTACTCGAAATTCGTTCTCAGCAGCGGCGAAGTCGTAAACGGCCCCGCGACGTTCCCGCAGCCGTGCTTCGAGACGCGCGTGCGGGACGGCCAAATCGAAGTGCGCGCGCCCAAGCTTCCGCAAAACAAGGATAATGTTACGATTACCCCATGAACGTCTTTACGCTGGAAATGAACGTCTTTACGGTGGAGCGGATCGACGAACTCGGTCTAGAGTGTTCCAGCCCGCTCTCCTTTATGTACAAGCTCAGCCCCTGCGTCTGGCGCGAGGGATCGCGCTGCGAGATTCTGGTGCGCGCCGTCAATCACTCGCCCTACCCCGCCGAGAAGGTCGCGCGGATCTACTACGGCCATTCTGATGATGGGCTTACGTTTGTCATGGACGATCATCCGGTCATCGCCCCGGGCATCGGCCCGGACGACAAAGACGGCTGCGAAGACCCGACCGTAGCGATCCAGGACGGAAAGATCTCCGTCTATTACACGGGCTGGAACGAGACTGCGCGGCGCAGACAGCTCCTGCTGGCGGCTGGCGGGCATATCCAGCATCTGGAGAAGTGTGGGACCGCACTCGCCTCCTCCGAAGGCCACGCCAATCCGAAGGAGGCGACGGTCGTCCGTGTGGCCGACGGAAGTTGGCGCCTCTTTTTTGAGTACGCCGACAAGGGTGCATCGAAGGTCGGAGTAGCCTCCGCCCCCGCCGTGGGCGGTCCCTGGACGATCCGGCCACCCCTCTTTGGGGCGCGTCCTGGACACTGGGACGATTGGCATCTGAGCACCGGGCCGGTCCTCTGTTCGGACCCGGAGCATCCCGTCATGTTCTACAACGGCGCGACCCGGGAGGCGAAATGGCGGATCGGCTGGGTCGTCTTCGATGCGCTGTATGAACGGGTTCTGGATCGCGGCGAAGACCCGCTGATCGTTCCTCCGCCGAGGGAGCCGGACGATGCCGATATCGCCTTTGCGGCCTCGGCTGTCGAGGAGGAAGCGGGGATATCTCTATACTATTCCATTGCGGATAAAGATATGTTTCGCGCGATTCTGCATCGCGCCTGACCTCAGAGTCTGTGGTCTCAGATTACGAATAGAACGAACCAAAAAGCAACCAGAAAGCAAGCGCCATAGAGAGGAGAGCAAGTCATGTCTGAAAAAGCTGATGGCGGATGGGACACGGCGGCACAACCCCCTTCCGAATGGCTGGGAATGCAAGGGGCCATGTTTCTGTAAGAGGAGTAAAGAGCAATGCACAAGAACATGAAAGAGATGGAGCAGTATAGTGACGAACAATTTGTCGTCAAAGGCGTCTACAAAGGGGAGCAGAGCGAAGCGGTTCTGCTGTTCCTCAAGCCGGGCCAAGAGATGCCATCGCATCCGCACGAGCGGTTTGAGGTTGTCTTGACGCCGCGCACGGGAACCGGCGTGATGACTGTAGACGGCACAAAGGACGTGGACCTTGTCCCGGAAACGCTTTACTACGAGTCGGCAGGCCATACGTTCAGGATCAGAAACACGGGCGATAGTCCCCTGCAAGTGCTGATTACTTTGATCCGGGTTGAGCAGGCGGAGCATCGACAAACAGAGGATCGCCTGGGGCCAAGCCCCCTCTAGCCCGAGGAGCTTGTCGGATCAGAAAGAAGCCAGCGATGCAAAGAGAAGCCCAAGAGTCACCCTCTTCTCACCGGAACGGGGGGATGCCGGGGAACGTGTCTCCCAAGCCGGACCTGCCTCATGTGGTCATCGTGGGCTGCGGCTTCGGAGGGTTGTATGCCGCTAAATCCCTGGCCCATGCTCCGGTGCGCGTGACCATTATTGACCGGCACAACTACCACCTGTTCCGCCCGATGCTTTATCAGGTCGCCACGGGGCTGCTGACTGCCGAAGAGATTTCCGCCCCCATCCGCTCTGTCCTGCACGGTCAGAAGAATGTGGACGTGCTGCTGGGCGAGGTTTCCGGCGTGGACACCGCGCACAAGCGTGTTTTGATGGGCCACGAGAGTGTGCCCTACGACTTTCTCATCCTGGCGACCGGCATCCACTACAACTATTTCGGCCATGACGCCTGGCCGGAGATCGCTCCCAGCCTCAGCACCGCTGAGGATGCCGCTCACATTCGGAGCAAGATATTCAGCGCCTTCGAGGTCGCCGAGCGGCTAGCTGCGGATGCTCAGGCTGACCCCGAGATGCTGGCGGGGTGGATGACTTTCGCGCTGGTAGGCGGAGGAACGACGGGAGTGGAGATGGCTGGGGCCATAGCGGAGTTGGCGCGGAAGTCGCTGGCGAGCGACTTCCGCTATATTGACCCCACAAAAGCTCGTATCCTGCTATGCGAGGCCGGGCCGCGCATTCTGGCCGCCTTTCCCGAAGATTTGGCCGCACGGGCACGCCGCCGTTTGGAGCAGCTCGGCGTGACGGTGCGCACAGGAGCCAAGGTAGAGTCGGTGGCGGCAGATGGGGTGACGGTGAATGGACAGAAGGTTCCCTGCCGCACCATCATCTGGGCAGCGGGCGTGACGGCCTCGTCTGCCGGCAAGTGATTGGGGGCTGTCGTGGACAGGAGCGGGCGGGTGACGGTCAATCCCGATCTGTCCGTGCCGGGCTGTCCAGACGTGTTTGTGATCGGCGATACGGCTGCGGTCGTGGCATCCTGGCGCAACATTCTCGGCGTCAAAGGCAAAGAGCCGATGCCGATGCCTGGAGTGGCCCAGCCAGCCATGCAGGAGGGTCGTTATGTCGCTTCCCTGATCCGCCGTCGGGTACGGGGCCTGCGGCTGCCGGGGCCGTTTTGCTATTGGGACAAAGGCGACCTAGCAATCGTGGGCCGGGCATTTGCGGTGGCTAACCTGAAGGTGGCTCGCTCCTGGGGGCTGACTGCCTGGCTGCTCTGGCTGGGGGTGCACATCTTCTATCTTATTGGCTTCGCCAATCGGCTGCTGGTGCTCACGCGCTGGGCTTTTTCCTTTATCGTGAACCAGCGCGAGGCGCGGCTCTTTACACCCGAAGCCGAATCTCAATCCGTACGGGGAGCGGCGCTGCGCGAAGCGGTCCAGACCTCGTCCCAATAGCATGGATGTGACTCTGCCGTGATAGATGGCAGCAACGGTACACTACCCGAAGCAGATACCCGGCTAATACCTCCGGGAGAGCCGTTTGAGCGAACATGAACCCACGAGTTTCCTGCACTGGTTCTCACTTCGGCGAAGCAAGGGGAGCGGAGGAGGGAGTTTTGCCGAGCAGGGGCGATGTCTCCGGCATTCCGCAGGCTCTACAGCAGCACGAAGCTGTCCGGCAGCAGGGTCGTGATCGGCTCGGTGGAGGTTTCGTCCCCGGCGCAGGCGCATAAAATGACAATGGGGTTGTCCGCCTTGGAAAACTCGGCGATGACCTGGCGGCACGCCCCGCAGGGTTTGCATAAATGGGACGCGCTGGTGACTACGGCCACGGCGGCGATGTCCAGGCGTCCCGCGCTGATAGCGGAGAAAAGCGCGATGCGCTCCGCGCAAACGGTCATGCCGAAGGACGCGTTTTCCACGTTGCAGCCGGGGTAAATGGCGCCGTCGGACAACAGCACCGCCGCGCCGACAGCAAAGTTTGAGTACGGCGCATAGGCGAATGCCTGCGCCCGCCGTGCGGCGGCCATCAGCGCATCCGCGTGCAGACGCGCCAGTTCTTGGTTACCAATTTCCTGCTGCTGAGTGTTTGTCGTCATGCGGCTTTTATTGCGCGCCCGGCATGACTTCTCCTGCTTCCCGCGTGAGCCAGAGCAAAAACTCCCGGTTGCCCTCGCCGCCTAATATCGGGCTGTCCCGGCAGCCGCGCTCGCAGAGGCCCGCCGCCCGCGCCGAAGCCCGCACCCGGTTGAGCGCGTTTTGCTGCGCCTGCGGGTCGCGCACAACGCCGCGTTTGCCCAATCCATGCACGCCGACCTCAAATTGCGGCTTGACCAAACAAACCAGATCGCCATGTGAGTGGAGTAAAGGCGGCAGGACGGGCAGGATCAAAGTCAGCGAGATAAAAGAGAGGTCGGCGACGATGATGTCGAACGGGACGGGGAAATCAGTGGTGGAAAGATTACGGGCGTTAACGCCCTCGCGGTAAAACAAACGCGGCTCGGATGCTAGCGCAGACGCTAATTGGCCGTGCCCGACATCTACGGCGTCCACGCGGGCCGCGCCGCGCTGCAGAAGGCAGTCGGAAAAGCCGCCCGTGGACGCGCCAATGTCCAAAGCCGTGCCGCCAGTGACGGAGAGGGCAAACGTTTCTAAAGCGGCTTCCAGCTTCAGGCCCGCGCGGGACACATACGGGCAGCGTGCCGAAGGCTTGCCGCTCTGGGCGGCCTCGTGCTTTTTCCCCCGCGCGGGACACATACGGGCAGCGTGCCCCCGAGACTTCCACCCCATCATCGCCTGACACAAGCAGGCTGGGCTTGGCGGCTGTTTGCCCTGAGACAGCGACTTGTCCGGCATCAACCAGGGCCTGTGCTTCGGCGCGGCTGCGCGCCAGGCCGCGCCGCACCAGGATTAGGTCCAGACGCAGGGGCGTGTCGGTCATCAGGAGCGCAGTTCGCCGAGGTAAGCCGCATCGTTTTCGTACACAGCCAACGCGGGCTGCGCGGGGTCAGCCGGACAGGACAAGCGGGTGATGCCGCAGTTGTCCGACCACGGCGGATCGTCGGGCCGGGGCGGCAGATGCTGGAAGGCTTCCCGCAGCCGCCCGACAGTGTCCGCGTGCGAGACGATCAGCAGATGCGTGTCGGTGTGCGCGAACTCGCCGAGCAGCAGATCGCGGACAGCCAGGGCGCGGCCATACAGCACCGTTTCGGTTTCTTCCTGCCGGGGCCACCACGGCTCTTCCTCGGGAAAGTGCGGGCTGCATCGGGCGAACGGAAAGTCTCGTTGGATCGTTTCGGCGCTCATGCCGGGGAACTCGCGGTACAATGGGGTGGAAAAGTATTCGCGCAGGTCGGGAACCGCGCAGGCGGACAGGCCGATCAATTGGCAAAACGGCGCGATGGTTTCCAGGGTGCGGCGCAGGGGCGATACATACACCTGCGTGATGTTTTCGCCGGACAGCCGCTGCGCCGCCCGCTCCGCCTGCTGGCGTCCCAGGGGTGTCAGGGGGCTGTCCAGATGATCTGTCAGGCCGATGTTGTACTCAGATTGGCCGTGCCGTAGTAAAAAGACGTCCATAGGCAGAAAGTATACCCCGCCCATTGTGCTTGCGGGTTATTTGTGCGGCGTTTCCACGTGCTGCGAGATTGCTTCCAGTCGGGTGCGGTCATGGATTACGATCTTGCGGCCCGCAAACTCCACTGCGCCCTGACGCTTGAAGTCGTTTAAGATCAATGTCATGGTTTCACGGGTGCTGCCGATCATGTTCGCTAGCTCCTGATGCGTCAATGTGACGCGCTCCAGAAGGCCGCCATGATCGCCCCGGCCGCTCATTGTGTCGTGAAGGCGCAGCAGAAGGCGAGCCGTGCGCTTTGGCACTTCCAGAAAGACAAGGTCGGCAGCTTGCATTTCCGCCTGCGCGCGCCGCTCACTGACCAGTTTCAGCATCTCCATGACCGCGCACGGCGACTGCGAAAGGGCGGCCAAAACATCCGAGCGGCGCAGCACACCGATCAAAGAATCCTCCATCGTTTCCGCCATCAAGTCATAGGGCGCATCTGGGGCGAACAGGCCGGTTTCGCCGAAGAGCTGCGGGCCTTCCAGCAGCAGCAGGGTGATTTCACGGCCCTGCTCCGACGTGCGCCCGACTTTCACGCGTCCGCTGCACAGCACATACAAAAAGTCGCCCGGCTGATCGGGAAAGTGAATCACCTGGCGCCGCCGGTAGTGGCGCTGCTCGGCGGCGCGCTCCAGGCGTCGCTGCGCATCGTCCGGCAGGGCGGCGAGGGCCGGAATCTGCAAAAAAAAGGGGGCCAGAGTGTTCACCAGAAGTTCCTCTTCCAAAGCCGGGCGCATCCCCGTCGGCGGGACAGTTTGCATCAAAGCTTACAGAGGCAAAGTATACCCACTCACCCAAATGCGGCTACGGTAAGAGTGCGGGCTTTGGCCCAGCGGCTGTTGAAACACGTACAATTAGCAGGGGGAAAGCCGCGAAAACGGGGTGCGGAACGCCGAACACAGCCCTTTATTGGAGGCAGTGAGCATCAATCCGCCGGTTCGGCTGGGGGAGCAGAAGCAGTCCGCGTGGCAGAAGCGGGGGCAAAGGCCCGCGCGTGCGGACGCAGCGAACGCGGCGGCTGTAGGATTTCCTGCATTACAAATGCGCGCACAAAGTCATTGCTGGAAGTGAACAAAGACGCAAGAGGCGAAGACGCCTGAGCATTGGGGAGCGGCGGAACCTGACCTGCGCTGCGTCCGGCAAATGAGGGCGGCTCCCCCGGCGGCGACTGCGAAACGCGCGGGGCAAAGCCTGCCGTCGTGGCCTGCTGCGGCGCCAGGGGCTGATCGTCCCCGACGGGGCGGGCAATGGTGCGCGGAGGGTCTGACGTCAGCGGCGGGCGCGGCGGCATCACGGCGGCAGGCGTGGCGCCGGACGGCAGCGGGGGCAGGGCCGCCCGCTTGGGCTTCAGCCCCAGCGCTTCCGCGATCAAGTTGATGATAAAGAACAGCAGCTCGTCTATGGCACAGCCTCCACACCCATACTCCGAAGCAAGGACTTAGGGCTGCATGCTTCCGCCCGGCAGGGTGCCCGCGCCGCCGGTCTCATCGCTGCCGCCGGTCATGCGGCTGATCCCCGTGCGCATGGATGTGTCCGCCTGCACGTTGCGCATGTTGTAGTAGTCCATCACGCCCAGGCCGCCCCCGCGCAGAGCTTCAGCGAGGGCGAGGGGGACAGCCGCCTGCGCCTCCACGACTTTGGCCTGCATTTCCTGCGTATACGCTTTCATCTCCTGTTCGCGGGCGACCGCCATGCTGCGCCGCTCTTCGGCCTTTGCCTGAGCAATCTTCTTGTCGGCTTCGGCCTGGTCCGCCTGCAGGCGCGCGCCGATGTTCTGCCCCACGACCACATCGGCGATGTCGATACTGAGTATCTCAAACGCCGTGCCCGCATCCAGCCCCTTTGCCAGCACTGTCTTGCTGATGGCGTCGGGTTTCTCCATCACCTCTAGGTGCGTGGCCGCGCTGCCAATGGTGGTGACAATGCCTTCGCCGACACGGGCCAGCACGGTCTGCTCGCCCGCGCCGCCGACAAACTGGTCGATGTTGGCGCGCACGGTGACACGCGCAAACGCTCTCATCTCCACGCCGTTCTTGGCGACACCGGCCACATTGGGCGTTTCAATCACTTTGGGGTTGACCGACATCTGCACGGCTTCCAGCACGTTGCGCCCGGCAAGGTCAATGGCGGCGGCTCGCTCAAACGGCAGAGGGATTTGGGCGCGGTGGGCGGAGATCAATGCCTGCACCACGCGGTCTACATTGCCGCCCGCCAAAAAGTGCGTCTCCAATTGATTGGCATTGACCTGAACGCCCGCTTTGACGGCGGCGATCAGCGGCAGCACCACCCGATCCTGGGGCACGCGGCGCAGGCGCATCCCAATCAGACTGCCCATGCTGACCCCGCTCACGCCCGCCGAAAGGGCCGTAATCAGCAGCCCAATCGGCAGAAACCGAATGACTAGGGAAGCCACAAACAGCACCAAGACGACAACGATAATCAGTCCGACCAATGATCCGGCCATGTGTGTTTTCCTCTCAAAGTGTGTCGGCGCTAATCGCCCAAAGTGGCGACAAGGCGCGGCATGAAGTGCAGGCGGTCGGCGGCCACGCATAATGCGCGCAGGCCGTGCCACTGTTCCGGGAGCGGGTACTCATTGCCGTTGAGGTGCAGATGCCCGTATAAGATCGCCTGCACGCCGTAAGATGCCAGTGTGTCGCGAAAGATGTCCAGGGGCGGGTAGTGAACAAGAGCAAACTTATGCTTGGCTTGGGCAATGCCAGCCAGCCTTCGTTCCAGGCGACCCAGTTCGCGTGCGCCGATCTTCTCGCACTGCGCCCGCTCTTCGGGTGTCATTTGCGGGGTGGGGGCCATCCAGCCGCGCGTACCCGCGACGCCGACCGCGCCATCGTCCGAAAGCCAGGGCGTGTCGTGGAGGCCGGGATAAGCCAGGGGGCGGTCGCTGTCCCACCAGTAGTCGTGGTTGCCTTTGCACAGCACTTTGGTGCCGGGCAGCGCCGCAAGAAAGGCCAGGTCAGGCTCGGCCTCACGGCGCTTCATGGCCCAGGATAAATCACCGGGGATAAGCAGCAGGTCTTCGGGGGCGATGACTTTGTGACACGACTCGGCGATACGCGCGGGGTGGTCGCGCCAGTGCTCGCCAAAGATGTCCATGGGTTTGGGTGTTGCAAAAGAAAGGTGTGTGTCCGCAATGGCCCATACGCGCCGCATGCCTTTATTATACCCGATAGGGGGCAGCGTCCGACCTGCCGCCGTAGGGAAGGATGGTTCTCACCCGGCGCTTTGCGTTGCCCGGACAGCCCTCACCCGGCGCTTCGCGCCACCCTCTCCCGCAAGCGGGCGAAGGTTAGGAATAGGAACCAATGGCTTGCTCTCGCCCATAGGACTTGCTCTTTCCGGCTCCCCAAAATTGGGGCCGGGGGCTTCTTCATAACCTCTACGCCGATAGGCCGGGCACACTTTCCCAGCGCTTGGACTGCGCGGAACGCTCAATTGTGTCCAGCACGACGTTGTTGACATAGCCGTCATAGAAGTTCGGCGTGGGGTTCTCGCCCCGTCCGATTGCGGCCAGCGCGTCGTGCAATAAATTGATAAACGTGTGCTCGTACCCCGTGTTGTGGGCGGTCGGCCAGTAATGCCCGCTGTAGGGGTCTTGTCCCGATGTCACCGATACGGTGCGGAAACCGAAGGTGCCGTCCTGCGTGTCTTCGGTGTAAATCTCCAGCTCGTTGGGCCGCTCCATGTTGAACACGAGGCTGCCCTTGCTGCCGTTAATCTCAATTCGGTTGTGGTTCTTGCGCCCCAGGGCAAAGCGGGTGGCTTCAAATGTCCCCACGGCTCCGCTCGTGAACCGGGCCAGCGCAATGGACGCATCATCCACAGTCACTTCGCCCATCGTGTCCGACGCCACTCCGCCCATGCGGTCGTCGGTGGCGGCGAGTTCGGGGCGCTGCTTGACAAACGTTTCCATCAGCCCCGATACCTCTTGAATGTCCCCGACCAGAAAGCGGGCGGTGTCCAGCGAGTGCGCCAGCAAGTCTCCATGCGACCCCGACCCCGCCTGATCCTTGCGCAGACGCCAAACTAGAGGAAAGTTGGGGTTGACGATCCAGTCCTGCAAGTACAAAGCGCGGCAATGATAGATTGTGCCTAGCGCACCGTCGGTAATCAGCTTTTTGGCGAATGCAATAGCGGGGACAAAGCGATAGTTGAACCAGATGGCGTGGAACACTCCGGCCTGGGTCACGGCATCCAGCATCTGTTTGGCATCGGCGGCGGTGTTTGCCAGAGGCTTTTCGCAAAAGATATGCTTGCCGGCCTGCGCCGCCGCCAGCACCATTTCGGTGTGCAGATTGGACGGCGCGGCCACATCCACAATGTCAATATCGGGACGGGCCAGCAATTTGCGCCAGTCGGTTTCGTAGCTTTCCCAGCCCAGTGTCTCTGCCGCGCGGGCGACGCCGCTTTCTTCGCGCCCGCACAGCGCCTTGAGGACAGGCTTTACTTCCAGGTCGTCGTAGTAGCGCGCGACCTGCCGGTAGGCATTAGAGTGCGCCTTACCCATGAACTTGTAGCCGATTAATCCGATGTTGAGTGTTCGTTTCGTCATTGCTGTGTCTTGCTCCAGACCGGGCACATGCCCAAACAAAAACAGCCCGCCGAGTGTTTATTCGGCGGGCTTTGGGAGTGAATGTTAAGGGGTCAGGTAGTTGTTGATCTTCGCCTGTGCTCTGAGCTGCTGCAGATAAGGCGGGATGAGAGCCTTGTACTGGTTTTCACGGGCCGTGGCGATCGCCGCCGCGTACTGCGCTCTTTCCGTTGGGGAAGCGGGCGCGGCATTGGTGCTGTCCACTTTGATCAAATGGTAGCCATAGATGGACTTGACCGGCGTGGGGCTGATCTGGCCCGCCGACAGCGAGACGGCGGCGGCCAAAAACGTCGGGTCAATGTTGGTCATGCCCGTCCCGATAATGCCCAAATCCCCGCCTTTGTCTTTGTTGCTGGGGTCTTCCGAGTACTTTTTACACACTTCGGCCCATGACTTACCCGATTTAAGGTCCGCCTGCGCCTTGCTGATAATCTTCAGGGCATCGGCATCCGAGTGGGCTTTCAGCGATGGGTTGATGCTTGCATTGGTCACCACGAGAATGTGCGAGGCATGCACCATCTTCACGGGGGCAATCCGGCGGCCTACCAGCTTTTCGGCTTCAATGCGCAGTCGCAGGCTTTCCCGAAACGTCGCTAATGTCTGGTGGCTTTGCGCGATCAAAGCCGAAAGGCTCTGGACAGGCAGCCCCTGCGCCCGCTGCTGGTCGGCGAGCTGCTGCTTGACCTGCGCAAAGCGGGCGTTGACTTCGCCAGGCGTGGCGGTCAGATGCGCTGCTTTGGCCGCCTGCTCCACCAATGCATTATTGATGAGCTGCTCCAAAAGGTCGGGGCCGGCGACTTGCAATGCCAGGGCCGAAACCGTTGCTTTGGTGATCGGCTGCCCGTTGACGGTCGCCGCGAGGCTGGGCGGCCCGGCCAGGTGACGCTCCGTATCGCTAGGGGATGGGCGTGAAAAGGGTGCGCCGGGAGGCGGCGGCGGGGGCGGCTGTCGTCCGGGTACCTGTGCTCCGGCATGGCTCATCGCCCCGGCCAGCGTTATCGCTAAAGCGAGCGTTTGGGTCCCGCTCCATGTGTGTCGTGTCAAGTGGGATAGATTCCTTTCGAGGCGCATCTGCTGCGTATGGTGTCTATGTTACACAAAAATCCGTGTGCCGTCAAGAGAAAAGCGCAGCACGTCCTTCTATTACGCCGCTTCCCGGCGTCGCTGTTCCAGGTGAACACTCAAAACGGCAATATCGGCGGGCGTGACACCCGGAATGCGCGCCGCCTGCCCCAGCGAAACCGGCTGCACGCGGGCGAGGTTGTCCCGGCCCTCGTTGGACAGGGCGCGCAGTGTCCCGAATTGGAACCCGGTGGGAATAACCGTCTCTTCGCGGCGCGATGCGGCCTGCACCTGCCCCTGCTGCCTGCCGATATAACCTTCGTACTTGCACTGGATTTCCACTTGTTCCATGACATCCGCGGGTAAATAGTATTCCGGCGGCGACAAGGCCCGCGCTTTGGCATAGTCCATATCCGGGCGCTTGAGCAGGTCGGCAATCGCCATGCGCTGCGAAACCGGCGACAGGTCAAGCGCTGCCAAACGCGCATTGTCCATGCCCGACACGGCTTCGTTCTCCAAACGCGCGACTTCGGCTTGCACCAAGGTACGCTTCTTATCAAAGACATTCCAGCGCGTATCCGGCACCAGCCCGATGTCCCGGCCCCGCGCGGTCAGGCGCAGGTCGGCATTGTCCTGACGCAGCAGCAGGCGGTATTCGGCGCGGGACGTGAGCAGCCGGTACGGCTCGTCCACGCCTTTGGTCACTAAGTCGTCAATCATCACTCCAATGTAGGCGTCCGCCCGGCTCAGCACGAATGGCCCAGACCCCTGCGCCCACAGCGCGGCGTTCGCGCCCGCCATCAGGCCCTGCGCGGCGGCTTCCTCGTAGCCCGATGTGCCGTTGATCTGCCCCGCCAGAAACAGCCCCGGCAGGCGCTTGGTCATCAGGGCATGGGTGAGTTCGGTCGGCGGCACGGCATCGTATTCTACGGCGTAGCCGGGCTTGAGCATCACGCACTCTTCCAGGCCCGCAATGGTATGCAGAAACTCCAACTGCACATCGGCGGGCAGAGATGTGCTTGTGCCCTGCACGTACAGCGAGTTTGTGTCCCAGCCTTCCTGCTCCAGAAACACCTGATGCGAAATCTTATCCCGGAACTTAACAATCTTGTCTTCAATAGACGGGCAGTAGCGCGGCCCGCAGCCGTCAATATAGCCGCCATACATCGCCGAGCGCGACAAGTTTGCGTGGATCACTTCATGTGTCCGCGCGTTGGTATGGGTCAGCCAGGTCGGCAGCAACGCCCGCGTCGTCTGCGCGCTGTGCGGCAGGAACGAGAAAACGCCCGCGTTCGGTTCGCTGTCTAGCGTCGTCAGTTGTTTCAAGTCTACCGACTGCTTGTCAATGCGGGGCGTCGTGCCGGTCTTCAGGCGCAGGGTGGGGAACCCAGCCCGGCGCAGCGTGTCCGCCAGCGCGACAGACGGTCGCTCTCCCAGCCTGCCACCGGCGGTTTGTTCATCCCCCCGGTGCATCATGCCCCGCAGGAACGTGCCCGTGGTGATGATTACAGATTTCGCCGTGAACCGTTCGCCCGCCTGCGTGGCAAGCCCGACCACCTGTCCACTTTCAATCATCAGATCGTCGGCCATGCCTTCGCGCAGGGTAAGATTGGGCGCGTTTTCCAGTGTCCGGCGCATCGCCTGCGAGTATAAGTCTTTGTCGCACTGCGCCCTGAGCGCCTGCACGGCGGGGCCTTTGCCGGTATTGAGCAGGCGCACATGGGTGCGGGTCGCATCGGCATTGATGCCCATCTGCCCGCCCAGGGCATCCACTTCGCGCACCAGGTTGCCCTTGGCCGGGCCGCCGATGGAGCAGTTGCAGGGCATCAGCGCAATTGTCTCGCGCGACAAGGTCAGGCACAGCGTTTTTGCCCCCATGCGCGCGGATGCCAGCGCCGCTTCCGCGCCCGCATGCCCCGCGCCCACCACAATCACATCAAAGTCCGCCATAATCTGTATTATACCTTCGCATGGCAGCGCGTGGCGACTGCTCTGTAGAGAAGTCCTCCGGCGTAGAGGCGTCCCTCGCCTGGCTTAAGAGGACGGGGCGCGGTTCCCAGCAAGCCTGTGGGCGGCAGATGGGAAAACGGCGCTTGCAATCGCCGCCTGATCCAAACCGCGCCGTTCAACGCGACTTGGCCTCTTCCCCGGTCAGCAACAGTTCCAGAACGACTACGTCCAGCCACCGGTCGAACTTGCGCATGACCTCGCGAAAGCGCCCGACTTCCACAAAGCCGAAGCCTGCGTGCAGGGCCATGCTGGCCGCGTTTTCGCCGTCAAGCCATGCCATGATCGCATGGTATCCCAGCTTATGCGCTTCCTGCACCAATGGGCCGAGCAGGCGTTTGCCCAGCCCTTGCCCGCACCAATCTGCATGGACATACACAGAGTTCTCCACGGTAAAGCGATAGCCGCTGCGGGCGTGAAACGTGCTGAGGCTGCTCCACCCCACAACGGCATCATCCAAAGCCGCGACAAACACGGGCAGGTTCTCGGCGTCATGCGCGGCAAGCCATGCCGCGCGCTCTTCCACGGTCTGCACGGTTTCCTGCGCCGTCGCCGCCAGGCGCAGCACGGCATGGTTGTAAATACGGGCGATGCCATCGGCATCGCCCGCGTGCGCCCTGCGTATGATGATTTCGTCAGTCATGGAATATCAATGAGATGGGGGCAGTGATGCCTGCTTTTTGGCCGCGCCCACATACTGCACGCGCCAGATTGTGCCTGATCCGTCATCGGAGACCATCAGCGCGCCGTCCTTAGCCACGGCCACCCCGACGGGACGCCCCCAAACATGCCCGTCTTCGGTCACAAAGCCTGTCAGGAAGTCGTCATATTCCCCGGTCGCCTTGCCCGCATGCACCGGCGTCATGATCACTTTATACCCCGTTGGGTTGGTCCGGTTCCAGGACCCATGCTCGGCGGCGAATATCTGGCCTTGATAGCGAGCGGGAAACGTCGGCCCCGTGTAAAACGTCAGGGCCAGTGATGCCATATGTGACTGAAGAAGCACGTCCGGCACGAGCACTTTATCGGCAAGCTCCGGGTGCGCGCCTTTGTGGCGCGGGTCGGGATGGTTCCCCAAGTAGTACCAGGGCCAGCCGTAAAAGCCGCCGTCCTGCACATGCGTAATATAGTCCGGGGGCAGCGTGTCCCCCAGTCCGTCGCGCTCATTGACTGATGTCCACAGCAGGCCGGTCTTTGGGTCTATCGCCAGCCCCACCGGGTTGCGGATGCCCGAGGCGTACAAGCGGTATCCCGTGCCGTCGGGGTTGTACTGCAAAATATCCGCCCGGCGCTCTTCCTCAGCCGCCGCGTCCCGTCCTTCGGCAACGTTGGAATGCGACCCGACCGAGACAAACATCTTGCGATTGTCATTGGAAAAGACCACGTCGCGCGTCCAATGCCCGCCCCCCCGCAGATGTCCGCCGCCGGGAATGTCCGGCACAATCATTTCCGCCGCCCCGCGCGCCTTGACATCTCCGTTTTGGTAGGGAAAACGCACAACCGACCCGGTGTTGCCGACATACACATAGCGCGGGTGCGGGCCATGAGGATAGAACGCAAGGCCAAAGGGCTGCGACAGCCCGGTGGCGAAGATCGTGTCCATCACCGGGTGCCCCTGTGCGTCAAGCCCCCGCAGCAGCCGGATTTTGCCCGGCCCGCTTTCCACGACAAACAAGTCGCCATTGGGGGCAGTGACTATCTTGCGCGGGTTGTCGAGATGTTCAGCATAGGCCTGCACCGCAAATCCCTGCGGCGCTTGGGGCCATGCTCCGTCGGGCCGGGGCACCATGTGCGCCCCATTGTCCACCGAGGGCGTCGCGTAAGGCGCGGGCAGGTCCGCAAGCGTAATCAGCCGCCGCACGCCGGGCGCGTCGGTGTTGTGCCCTGCCAGGGCGGCTTTGCCGGTCAGCAGCCTGCCCTGCCCTGCTGCATGCTCTGCAGCGGGGGCCTGCGTGTGCGCGCACCGCACTGTTATGCCCACCAGCCCTCCTGCCAGGGCCAGCAGCAGGGCAGGGCGCAGATTACGAGCGTGCCGTTGCGCCGTGTTCTCCATAAACTTCATGCGGGAATGTCTTTCTATCTCTGAATTGCCCTAACACAACACGTTCCCGCATGCGGTTGGTTCCCCTCATGTCTCTGCGTCAGCGGTTGAATTGGTTCATGGCTGCATCCAGGCCGTCCGCAATCCATGTGTCTAAGGCGGCGACGGCACGGCTGATGCCGTCCTCAACATCGGCCTGCTCGCCTCTGCCGAAGCGGCCCAATACATAATCTATCTGTGCCTCCGCCGAGTGGGGGGCGCCGACCCCAAAGCGCAGGCGCGGGAAATCAGAGCTGTGCAGATGGGCGATCAGCGACTTCAGGCCGTTGTGCCCGCCCGCCGACCCGCCCGCCCGCAGGCGCAATCGTCCCAGCGGCAGAGCGATGTCGTCGGTGACCACCAGTATCTGCTCCCGTGCCAAAGGTTTCTGGCGCAGGAACAGCGCGGCGGCTTCCCCGGAGAGGTTCATAAATGTCTGCGGCTTGACCACAAACACGCGCGCGTCTCCCACGCGCCCGTCGGCGGCGAGGGCGCGTCCCCCGGACTTCCACGCCCCCAGCGCATGCGCCTGCGCGAATGCCTCCGCCACCATGAACCCGATATTATGCCGCGTGTGGTCGTACTCTTTGCCCGGATTGCCCAGGCCGATGATAATCTTGGTGCTAATGTCCATCAAGCCAGCTCGATCTGCGCTTTCACGGACGTAGGCGGCATTTGGACCGCAAAGTCAAAGGCCCGGACGCTGTCATTGAAGCCGAATGTGTCGGTAATCAATGGCTTGACATCAATCTTGCCGCTGCCCATCAGCGCCAGCGCGCGCGGGTAGACATGAGCGTAGCGAAAGACATGCTCCACGCGCGCTTCTTTGATCTGTGCGGCCACGACATCATACGCGATAGGCGCGAGCGGCATGCCCACCAGCACGACGCACCCGCCGGGGCAGAGCGGCTCAAACACATGGGCAAGGGCGGCCTCGCTGCCACTGCATTCAAAGACAATGTCCGCGCCCCAGCCCCCCGACAGGGCATGGGCGACAGCGGCGATATTTTCCCGCTGCACATTGACCGGACGGATTTGCCCCAGCGATGCCCCTAAATCCAGCTTGGGCTGCTGCGTGTCCGCCAATAACACCTGGCTGCACCCGCCTGCCAGCGCCGCCAGCGCCGTCACCATGCCGATAGGGCCTGCGCCCAGCACGACCGCCAAATCTCCCGGCTTGATGCGCGCTTTGATGGCCGCGTGCATCCCGACCGCCAGTGGCTCCACCATTGCGCCTTCGGCAAACGATACGTTATCGGGCAGCTTGAAGGTAAAGTCGGCGGGGTGGACGACGGAAGGCCGCAGGATGCCATGAATGGGCGGCGTGGCCCAAAAGCGCACTTTGGGGTCTAAGTTGTACATGCCTAGGCGCGTGGCCTGAGAGTTGGGGTCGGGAATGCCCGGCTCCATGCACACCCGGTCGCCGAGCCTCAGGTGCGTCACCTCGCTGCCTGTTTCGCTCACGACCCCCGATGCCTCATGGCCCAGCACCATCGGCTGCTCTACAATAAACGGCCCGATGCGTCCGTGGGTGTAATAATGCACATCCGACCCGCAGATGCCCACGGTCTTGATGCCAATACGCACATCGCGCGGGCCGAGCGGCTCGTTTATTTCTATGTCGCCCAGGGTCAGAGCATGGGCTTTTTCTAAAATCAAGGCTTGCATAATTGGTCTTTCACGGCAGTAAAGTGCTTGAGTTTACCCGGAACAGGGGGCGAAATCCTACTTTATGGGCGGCACGACAAAAAGCGCCCGCTCCCAATGTTTTGGGCGAACGCTCTGGACATATTTGCCGGCTGCGATGCACGAAATTGTTATTTGAGAACGTGGTCACTCATTTGCGCCCTAGTGCGCTGCTTTGATGTTTTCTTTCTGCCCTTCGGTTCTACGGTGAGTGATTGCGCTTTGGCTGCCATCCTGAACCTGGCTTCCTCTACGGTCTTTTCTGTCCTAAGACGGCCCAATAATTGGTCAAACTCTTGTTTGTTCGCGATGCCTCTTCCGATAATTGTTTCGCGTGCAGCGACTACATACTGTGGCAGCACAAAACCATCGGCGCCTTCATAAGGAACGACAATGACGGCGCCGTGATCTGCCTCGCTGTAAACAGTCTTTGCCCCGTCATTGTGTGCCTGAAACCCAAGCCCTGAGAGCGCTTCCGCCAGCTGTTTATATGTTATTGTATTAGTCACACAAACTTCAAATCTTCGTACTGTTTGCCCAGCACCACCTCGCTGCTGGCTCCCAGCCAGCGGTCAATCACCGTGCCGTAGACAGCCCGGAAGTCCGTGGTGAACTTCAGGTCGCCTGAGTCTAAGTCGGTGAGGCTTGGGTACGCCCCGTACAGGCCGCCTTTGACCTGTTTTCCCACAACAAACATCTCGCTCGCCGTACCGTGGTCGGTGCCGCCGCCGGCATTCTCATGCACGCGGCGCCCAAACTCGGAGAAGCACACGGTCAGCACGTGATCCGCCTGACCCATCTGCTCCAAATCGGCCTGGAATGCGGCCAGGCCATCGGAGAGCTGCGACAGCAGCAAGGGGTGACGTCGCCCCTGCTGCGAGTGCGTGTCAAACGAGCCCCCCGCAAATGACAGGTAGAACACGCGCGTGCCCAGATCAGCGGCGATCAGCTGCGCCACTTCCTGCATGTCGCGCCCAAAGCCCCCATTCGGGTACTGCACCGTGGAATGGTATTTCGGAAGGCCCGCTCGAATGCGGTCTGCGCTGTCATAGGTCTCGCGGGCCACCTGGCTGAACAGCGCCCCATAGGGCGTGTTGGTGTCTGCCAATTGGACACGCTTGAGTGTGTCGGCGCGGATATCGCCTTCCGCGCTGTGGGGAAAAACCACGCCGAAGTTTGCCAGCCCCTGGATACTCGGCACCGCGGCATGGGCGCTCTGGGTCGCGAGGGACTGCTCGTTGCCGATATTGATCCCGGTCAGCGGCGATGTGCGTCCCGACCGGATCGCGTCCAGATAGCGGCCTACCCAGCCTTCCGTGCCGGGGCGGTCCGGCTGTCCGGTCTGCCAGATCTCCATCGAGCGGAAGTGGCTCCGGTTGGGGTTGGGGTAGCCGACCCCCTGCACGACCGCAAGCTGGCCCTGGTCGTACAGCCCCTTCATCGCGGTCATGGCGGGGTTCAGCCCGATCGTGTCCGACAGGTGCAGCACCTGGCTGTCGGGGATCGCCAGGGTGGGCCGGTTGACATGATAGGCCTTGTCGGCATAGGGGATCACGGTGTTGAGGCCGTCATTGCCCCCGGTCAATTGAATAACCACCAAAGTTCGCTTCGCGCCCTGGGCGCTTTGCCGGAACGAGTCTCCCGTGCCCTCGGCCCAGACCATCTTCGCCAGCCAGGGCGGGATCGCCAGGCCGACCGCGACTGTGGCAGTGCTTTTCTTGATAAAATCTCGGCGTGATACAGACATAGCTTGCTCCTTGCGCGTGGTCGCGAGAATTGTGTCGGGAAAGGGGGCCGGAAGCTCCCTGTGTCTCATCATGGCTTGCCAGAGTTCGGCAGGCCGTTCGTCAGCCTCCGTCCATTCAGGAAAGGTCGCGCGAAACACAAAGGCGTCCCGCAGATTAGTCAGCATCTTGACGGCATCCTCGTCGAAACACTCCGAGGCCAGCACGTTGCCTGCCTTTGCTGCCCGGCGCATGGCTTCCTGCAGGGCAAAGGCATTCCGGTTGATCTCCGGCAAGCTCCTGAACTGCTCTAAGTAAGTGTACAAAAGAAATCAGGTATTTGCTTGAAGCAATTCAGACAGCGCAAGCCTACCAAATACCTGGAAACATATGTACCATCGCCGCCACTGGGTCAAACTCGCTATGGTCACTGGTCACAAAGGGTGCGCCCAGACGCAGGGCAAGCGCAAGGCCGCAACAGTCGGCCAGAGAAATCTTGCCGGGCGAGACTTTAAGTTCTCCGACGCTCTGCCAGAAGGCCACGTCCATGTCCTCACGCGCCACAATGCCCTGCGCGGGCAAACTGTTGATGACCTGCCGCGCCGTCGGCACGTCACTGTTGCGAACGAAGTCATAATACACTTCGCACAGGTTGATGGCGTGCGCGAGGCAGACGTTATTGGTGTCTGCCAGCAGGTCGGCTACCACGTCCTGACCCGGCTCTTTCCGCAGCAATGCAAGAATGGCCGACGCATCCAGAACGTGCAGCAGGGGCGTCAGCAGTCTCATGGCGTGCTGCCTTCATCAAGGGGCGTGTTCCACCGCCGCTCTTCCAATGTCTTTTCCTCTGCCTTGCGTGCCATAAAGTCGGCTGTGGAACCGGGCACGTGCGCGACTTGTGCTTGCGCGGCGGCGATGGCTTCGCGGCGTAGACGGCTGACGGTGCTGGCGTCTTCTGCCGCCGCCAAGTCCCGCAAACGCTCGTCAATCAATTCGTCTACCGTAATGCCCTGTCGTGCGGCGGCCTCGCGCAGGGCGCGTTCGGTTTCCGGCTTTAATGTAATGGTCATGGGCTGTTTCTCCTTCCGCACGGCAACTTACAAGTTAGTTTGCACGACCTACATATTCATAATTATCCATCTTCCAACCGCTATCATATTTAGTTAAATGCAAGGAAAATGTTCGCTTGTCGTCTTCATTAGGTTTCAATTTGAGGGTAAGCAAACATTTTGCCTCCGTTGCAGAAGTCATGCTTACATCAACAATAGGATCAAGGCTTGATGGGGAGTATTGCAAGTGTTCTGGAGTAATGCCCGTGATTGATGCTGCGATAGTAGGTGATTGCTGCACAACAACAGTACGTACATCATCACTCTCTGAACCACCTGCCAAATGGTTGGTACATCCAGTTGTGGCGAGTAACATTATAGATATTGCTGTTGCTACTCTAACCACAGTCTTATGATAATGGTGCATCATATTTACCTTTACTTAACAGAACTGCGAGTGCATCTTCTTCTACTAATGCCATGTCATAGTCCTTCGCCAGCAATAAACTCCCCGGCATGGAGTGCGGGTATCACGCCGGTGTCTGTCCCCTCGGAATGCCAGATGAGAAAGCGGTCTTTGTGATCAAAGCGATATCGCACGGCGTGATGAACGCGGCTCATGCCTTCTCAGCACACCTGATACTCGGGGGTCGCCATGATCAGCGGCAGGGTGGCTCGCAGCCGCGCTTCGATGCCGCCCTGCCCGGATATGCTGCGTATGCGGGCATACATATCTGTTCCGGCCTGACGCTTGCCCCGGCGGAAACGCTCGGGAGCGAGCGGCTCGGCGTTGTCGGCAAAGCTGACGGCTGCCCTGCCGTCAGAAGTGCCGCCGGCCTGGTTGATATAATCGACAATTGTCTGGCGAGTCTGGGCAGACAGCGGCAGCGGGCCCAATGTCTCGGCCAGGAAGTCGACATATTGTGCGGGTGAATAGCCCTTTTCCTGCACAAAACCCGCGATACTTGCAAAACTGCCGTTGAATGCCAGCCGGGACTGAGACATCAAGTTCGCGAAGTTGATCCGCGCCAGCAGGGTCGACGTGTTGATCCAGGCCTCGTTGCCGTCCCAGCCTTTGACACTCGGCGGCTCCAGCAGGTCCTGCCCCATCGAACGCATCGCACCCGGCAGGCTCGCCAGCACCCCAAGGCGCTGCCCGCGCCGACGCTGTCCCGCAGTAGCTCCCGGCGGAGACGCGCCTGCATTCGCCGCCATATCGTTGGCAGGCGTAATATCGCCCGGCTGCAGCGTGAATGCCGTTTCCAGCCCCATCATCTTCACCGTGCCGACCACATACTGCGCCGGGCTTTTGATAATCGCATAACGCGCCCTGGGGGAATAAAAAGCCTGGGAGCGCAGGATCGCCCCCATGACTGCCCGGATATCATAGCCGCTGGAATAATAAGTCTGCACCAGCGCATTCACCACTGCCGGTTCCGGGTTCGGGTACGCAAAAAACGCGAACAATTGGCGGCACAAACGCGTGGCCGTCGCGGGGTGAGCGACCAGAATATCCACAATGTCGTCGCCGTTCCAGTTGCCCGTTTTGCCCAAAAACGTCTTGGGGTCGTTGTCATGGTTGTTCGCGTTGAACACGAACTCGCCCCCGCGCAGGTTCCAGCCGGAAAACGCGCGGGCGGCGGCTTTCACATCGTCCTCGGTATAATTGCCGATCCCGCACGTGTACAGCTCCATCAGTTCACGCCCATAGTTTTCATTGGGATGCGCTTTATAGTTTTGATTGCCGTTCAGATAACGCAACATTTCGGGGTCACGCGAGACCGCCAGTGTCAGGGTGCGGAAGTTCCCCAAAGCGTTGGCGCGGAACAGCTGGTTTTGGCGCATGACAATATCCCCCGCCTGCCCGCCGTCTTTGGACGTGAAATGCCCATGCCAAAACAGCGTCATCTTTTCTACCAGCGGGTGTGGCGAGGCGATCATGCGCTGCACCCACCACATTTTCACCGTTTGCAAGGGCAGATACACATCGCCGCGCTTGTTGGTGCGCCGGTCTTCGGGCACGAGGCTTGCGAGGCGCTGCACCATGTCGGCATCGTTGATCGTATCCGGCGTGCGCTCCGGGTGCAGCAGGTCATCGGTGACCGCTGCCGTTCCGCGCTTGCCTGCCGCCGCAATTTCGGCAGGGCTTGCCCCAAACCCCGCGCGCCGCAGCAGGTGCGCCATATCTTGATATGTTTGATCCGTCATTGATTTTGACCTCGCCGCATCCATTTTTGGCATGACTACAGCGCTGACGCACGCGTCATGTAAAAAGTTCATTTGCGGGGTGCGTGAGTTTGGCTTAGGGGGCAATGTGGCGTATTGGCGCTTTCCAAGGAAAGGGAGCCGTGTGGTGTTAGGTGCAGCGGTTGTTATACCGGTGGCGCACGGGCCTTAGTCACGGTACATGCCGAGCAATAGGACGCCCGTCGGCGTACCAACAGAGAACGCGAAGACCAACTCCCACGGCAGGCCGAACAGCCATCTCATGCCGAGTGCCATGCCCAAACAGATGCAGATAGCCACAAGCCACCAGAGCGGTTTATTACGCCGCCGCAGTTCTTTCATCCGGTTCATAAGCAAGCCTCTGTCCTAGCGGTCCAACGGAAAAACCTATCCGCGACCCAGAGCGAAGAGTGAGCGCAGTGTGGCGTCCGGTGAATCACTCCGGGCTTAAGCCCGGAGCCTCCAACAGATTATATAAGCGAAAGGTTCCTTTTATATAAGCGAAAGGTTCCCTTGGTTCCCACGTCGCTGATGGACTTTCCGTCACTGGCGATGGACTTTCCGTCACTGGCGCTGGTTCTGAATATACGCCGTCACCACGCTGCCCTCGACCACACCCACCGTCGCCGCGAAGTAGTGAGGCGACCTCAAGTAGCCCTCCGCCCAGAAGCTCTCGCCCCACAGGTACTCTTCCAGGCCGGGAAACTCCGCCCTTAGCACCCGGCTCGTGCCGCCTTTAAGCGTTCGCATAATCTGCGAGACGCTCAAGCGTGGCTGGGCCTGGAGTAAGAGGTGGGCGTGGTCGGGCTGGACGGCAAGTTCCTCCGGCTCCCAGCCGTTGACGGCGCAGGCCTGGCGGATCAGCGCCTCCAGCCGGACAGCGACTTCGCCCTTGAGGACGCGCTTGCGGTACTTAGGGACGAGGACGACGTGGTAGCGCAGCCGGTGCGTGGTATGTGCCCCCGTCCAGTAGCGGGGTGTCAGCGTGGGTTGTTTGTCACGGGGACGGCTGCTGGCTTTCTTCATGCCTCAGTCTAGCACAAGGCTTCCGGGGAAGGCAAGAAAGGTGTGGGGAAACGCTACGGCCTAACATGCGCGCATGTATCCATCCGTCCGAGCGGGCGGATGGAGGCTCGCTTCAACCCCGGACTGAAGTCCGGGGCGGCCTGCTCGCATCGGTGCAGCGAGTGTTAGGCGTCAGGCTGTTCCGGTCTGGTCAGCCACTCTGCAAGACTACCCGGTTTGCGGTCAAGCGCCCGGACTTCCGCCTGCCACGCTGGGTGGTTAACGATAACGCACCGAGCATCCTCCACGCTCAAGCCATAGAGTTTCCCCAAGATGACCAATGCCTCCGTGACGGTGACGCCCTGACTGTGGAGATAGTCAATCATTCCTTGTCGGTCAACGCCGCTGTCCATCAGGCCGAAGCACCTACCGAATATGTTGTCATCCTCGTCCGGCATCATGCCACCCGCAAAGTTTGTTGTCCTGACGTCTAACTCGTTACTCTACCGCTGCTTGTGAGATGTGAACTGCTCTCCAACTGCCTGTCCCCGTTTGTGGATGGTTGGCTCCTGCCCATTATAGCAAGCAGGGAAATGCGCGTCAATGGGTTTGCTGGGATGTTCTGCGCGTGCTGAGAGCGCACTAAGCCTGTGCTTTCGCCGTTGCGAACGCGGACCTACGACGGAAGAAATTATTCCGTCGTTAGTACGCGCAGGAAACGCCGGGAAAACGCGGAAGCAATGGGATTGCCAGAGGCGCGGACAGCGTGTCAGCGGCCAGCAAGACCGGTGAGCGAAATGCCTTTGATGATGTGCTTCTGGAACAGCAAAAAGGCAATAGTGACAGGGATCGCGGCCAGAGCGGCGGCGGCCATCATGGGGCCATATTCGATATTGTAGTGGCCCTGGAAGATGGCAATGCCGATCGGCAAGGTCCGCATTTCCAGGCTGTCCGTGAAGATCAACGGCCCCTCAAAAGCGTTCCATGTCGCCATAAACGTGAAGATGCCCAGGGGCGCAAGCGCCGGCCGGGACAAAGGCAGAACGACATGCCAGAAGACGCCCAGCGGGCCGCAGCCGTCCAGCCGGGCGGCTTCTTTCATCTCGGCGGGGATGGTGAGAAAGAATTGGCGCAGCAAAAACATGCCGAACGCGCTGGCCCCGGCAGGCACAATCAATGCCCAGTAGGTGTCAAACCAGTGCAGGCCGCGAATCAAGAGATAGGTCGGGATGAGCAGCACCTGGCCGGGCACCAGCATGGCCGCCACCAGACCGGCGAAGACTTTATCCCGGCCCGCCCAGTGCAGGCGCGCGTAGGCAATAAGTCGGCGCAGAGGAGAGTGCCCGAATCGGACGCACGGGACGCCGACACCCCGTACCGAATACGCCTGCTGTCAAAACAAGGCTCAGAAACTGTATAGAAAGTTTGGCTTTCTTCCGAAAATATGGGCATGGAACAGTCACCCTGCCCCCGAAAAGCCTACTCAACCGACCTGACCGACGCCCAATGGCAGCTTGTCGAGCCACTCGTACCT
>JAABUL010002151.1_pt1 | contig 33885 bp, 23 predicted proteins | sample 5559151 | NCBI WGS metagenome assembly JAABUL01 (sample SAMN10711876, study PRJNA513368) | rock metagenome | isolation source: Antarctica rocks | place: Antarctica: Victoria Land, Pudding Butte sud | reverse complement strand
TCAGATCCTTGCCAAAGAGATCGGTACTGGGTCCAATCTTCTGAAAGAGGCCGCAGCGTGGGTGGGTGAGAAGGCCAGTCGCGTCAAACTCGGAGCGGGCTTGTCCGGTGACTTTGGAACATTTGAGGCGCTTGAATTCCTCGCGTTGGGCATCCAGGGCAAACTTAGTCTTTGGCATGCCCTGCAAGTAGTTGCTGTGCTGGACACTCGTTTACGCGGCCTAGACTTCAATGCACTTATTGGCACTGTTGCATTAACTTTTCTGCCTACGAGCAGTTGTGGTACCTGCTTGGCTTCACCCCCATAACTTGTACGCATCGAGCCCGATTTCGAGTTAATGCAACAGTGCCGGTTTGGCAGAGGCGGTGAATGAAGTTTGCGAGACGGGGCCCAGCGGCGTTGTTATAGGTGGCGATCTTGAGGAAGTCGGAGTAATGGGAGAGCTTGGCGTAGCTATCGGCGGCGCTGTAAAAGGGGCTGAAGGTGATGTTCTGCATGACGTGGAACCCGAATGGCTTGGAGGGAGCGATGGACTTTGCCGTGCCGTAGAGCTCGGACCGGACCTCGTGGTAGCTGTCGTGCCAGAGCATGTTCCAGCTCAGGATTTCGGGGTATTCGAAGAGGGTTCGGAGGAAGGCGACGAAGTAGCCGTCGCTGGGCCGCTGCTGGTGTGCGGCGGTTTGGAAGAGCCGGTCGAGCTGGATGTAGCCTTCCCGGGCCCGTGCCACGGAGACTCCGCGTGCCTGCGCTTTTGCGCAGCAGAAGGAGCAGAAGCAGCATATGCCGGCCGTGGCCCAACCGCCGCCGATCAGATTGTCTATCGGACCCATGCGCTCGCACCCCCAGATGATGCCGTCGACCTCCGAGGGGTACTGCGAAAGATAGGACTCGATCTTTCCAGTGAGATGAGCGCGGAAGTTGGGATGATTGAAGCAGGCGCCGGAGGTGCGGCGACCGTACACATCGATCTCCGCAACCTCGGTGAGACCAGGGATGCTCTGCATCATCACCGGAAAGGCGTTGTTATAGTCCCAAGCGAAGAACTGCATGCCGCGCGCCTTCATGCTCGGACTCACCGCGGTGATGACGTTGAGATTCGGTTCGTCGTGCGAGCGAAAGTCTCTGAGCGTCGTGTCTTGAAAGTACTTCAGATCGTAGTCGTAGAAGGCTCCTCCCATGCGCTGGCGATCAGGGCTGTACCGGCCGTGGTCGGGAAGCGGCTTCGTGCCGCCTCGCGTGATATGACTGCCGTCATAGTCGTAGGTGTACACAAAGACAGTGTTGACGTTGCCCTTCTCCTCGATCGTGTCGAGAACTTTGTCGACGCCTTCGTCCACCCAGCAGAATGGCTTGACCTGGATGGCGACCACGTTCTTCCGATGAATGGTCGCCGAGCGGTCGATAGCGTGCGCGGCTGGAGGTCTGCCGGGGGTCGGCTGTGCCTCGGATACTGATGCCGGGCTTCCCGCTAGTCCCAAGTCGGCTGAGACGGCGCCAAGGAGCTGGACGAATTTACGCCGGTCGAAGCGCATCTGCTGTTCTTCCTCTCACGGTTCGGATTTCTTTGGCTCGGACCTCTCAGGCGAGTGATGCCAACTGAATGGCCAGCAGCATTGCCTGGATCAGACTGCGTTCGTCAGCCTTGCCAGTGCCCGCGATGTCGAAGGCGGTGCCATGGTCGACGGAGGTCCTGACCACCGGAAGACCGATTGTGATGTTGACCCCGGACTCCAAGCCGAGGACCTTCACCGGCCCGTGGCCCTGGTCGTGATACATGGCGACGACGAGATCGAAGTCGCCGCGTTGCGCGCGGAAGAAGAGAGTGTCGGCTGGCAGCGGACCTTCGACATTCCACCCGCGAACACGGCAGGCGGCGATGGCGGGCTCGATCTTTTCGGCCTCTTCCCCATGGCCGAAGAGACCGTTCTCGCCTGCGTGTGGATTGATGGCGCAGACTCCGATTCTGGGGTGCGTGATTCCGGCTGTTTGCAACGCCAGGTATCCGCGGGCGATCGTCCGTTCCACCAGCCCGGGCTCAATCTTGGCGATGGCGTCGAGCAGGCCGATGTGCGTGGTGACGTGGATGACGCGCATCTTGGGCGTGCTGAGCATCATGGAAACCTCCCGCGTATTCGTAAGCGCAGCGAGCATCTCCGTGTGACCCGGAAATTTGTGGCCGGCAGCGTGAAGCGCCTCCTTGTTGAGTGGAGCCGTGCAGATTGCCTGGACCCGGCCGTTCATTGCGAGCCTTGCGGCGACCTCCATGTAGCGAAAGGCGGCGTCCCCGGCGACAGGGGAGAGTTGGCCCCAGGGTAGATCCTGCGGGATGAGTTTCAGGTCGATGCAATCGATCGAGCCTTGCAGATAGAGCGCCTCATCGACCTGATCCGGAGAGAGGCTCCGCACCTTGAGGCTCGCTCCAACGATATGCCCGGCCTCTTCAAGGCGGAGCGCGTCGCCGATGACGAGCGGGCGGCACTGATCGTAGAGCTCGGTGTGGGTCAACGCCTTCATGATGATCTCGGGGCCGACGCCGGCAGCGTCGCCCATGGTAATGGCGATCACAGGCTGATGTGTCATCAGAGCTCCTTTGGAGCGGAGTAGGCACCTTCGGCTACTCGGTCGAGAGTTTGGAGGAACTGACAGCAACGGAGCAGAGTGTGTGGGCTGCCAAAGGCGCCAGCCTTGGTGAGGACGGGCAGCGACCGGCTCCAGCCCTCGGTGAGAGCGAAGGGGAGTCCGGGCTCCACCTCGCCGATCATGCGCAGGCTGTGGATGCCCCAGCCGTCGAGGATGGCGCGCGCGGTCTCTCCACCACTTGCGACGAGAGCACCGGCGACGCCATGGAACGGCCTCAGAATCGTGCCAATGGCGCGAGAGAGCACGCGGCTTTCGCTCTTGTCCAGGAGCTCATCCGGCTGGAGGACGACAAGCGTGTCGCGGCCCGCCTCGAGCGCAGCGGCCACGGCTCGGACATGTCCAGTCCACTGCGGCGACTGTATTCCGGCACGGAGCATGCGAGGCGAAAGGCGAATCGTGTTAATGCGCGTGGCTTTTTCGAGCAGGTCGACCTGCTCACGCGAGACGCTGGACATGCTGCCGATGACCATCAGCGTGGGACCGGTGGCGAGCGTGGGAGTTTCCACGGGAAAGATCGTGCCGGAGAGCCCCGCAGCGAACGGAAGGTGGTATGCGAGCCCGGCTGAGCCTGCCCATACCGTCTCGCGGCCGAGAACGAGGGACGCATCCGCGATAGCGCGGAGGTCGTCGTCAGTTTCAACATCGCAGACCAGCACATCGGCGGTGTCGGCGAGAGTCAACATGGTCTGCCGGAGAGCCGCAACTCCGGAGCGCACCAGCTCCAGTCCAAGCAGGATAGAGCGCATGCCGGCCATGGCGAGCACGGATGGTATGTGGGTCGGTGCGAACGATCGGTGATGTCTCCATGTCTCGGATTCGTGAAGGGGCGCTCCATGCACGAATTGCCGTCCGTCGATCGTGGTTCGACCGCCCGCAGGGAACGCCGGCGCCATGACCGCGACGATCCTGCGGCCTCCGGAGGCGGAGCTTCGGCGCTCTCCAAGGATGGCACAGAGTTCGGCCCCCACGTTGCCGCGCAGGGTGGAGTCGAGCTTCTTGAAGACCAGGAGGTCGGGATCGGAAGTATATCGGCGCATCACCCGCGCGACACGCTCGGCAGCGGCGGCCGAGTGAAGATGGCGCGTATCGCAATCGATGGAGAGGACCTCGGCGTCGAGGTCGCGGTCGAAGTCGCCGAAGGCAACGGCCGCACTCAGACCGGAGCCGATAGAGGCAATGGCGCAGTCGGCCGCACCGGAGAGATCGTCGGCGATGATCAGCATGCGCCGCATCTAATCGGCTTCCTGGGGCAGCGGCTGTGCGGGGAATGGGAGATCGCGCCGTGTGACGCGGGCCTTCCACCAGGCGGTGAGGGGCGGAACGAGCAGGCTACTAACAATGACGCTGGAGGCAATCAGCACCGTGGCTGGAGCAGCTGCGGCCGCGTAAGCAGGATTGGCGGCAGCCACAAGCATGGGGACGGCAGCGGCATTGCCCGCTGTAGTCGAGGCAGCAATGCCCGCGGTGCCGTTTCCGCCGATGAGCCGGTCGACGGCGAGGAGACATACCGCGCAGATAAGGACGATGGCGAGGCCGAGCGCGAGGCCGAGGAGACCGGCACTCCAGACGCGATGGAGGTCAAGCGTTGCGCCGAGAGCGAAGGCGAAGAAAGGTATGACGACAGCAGCGCCGCGCGAGAGGAAGTCGCGGAGTTCGGGGTCAAGATTGCCGAGGACCATGCCGACGATCAACGGCAATATCGCGCCCAGGAGCGTCTGCCACGGAAATGCGGAGAGCCCGGTCACGCCGAGCGAGACCATGGTGAGGAACGGACCTGACTCAAGCGCCATCACCGAGTAGGCGGCGGAGTCCTCCGGCCGACCGTACTGCTCCATCAGCGCCATGTAAAGGCCGCCGTTGGTATCGTTCACCGCCGCGACGACGGCGAGGGTAGATAAGCCGGCAAACCAGCCCGCGCGGATGGGTTGGACGCCGAGGATGCGACCGAGGAAAAAGGCCGAGAGAAGGCCAAGGGCGATCTTGGTAGCCATCAGCGCGCCACCCCGGCGCACCACCTGCGGCAGCGAGCGGAGCGTGATCCGGGCGCCCATGCAGACGTAGAAGACCGCAAGCATGGGGAGCGCTCCCGTAAAGAGAGCGCTTGTAAACGAGCCAAGCAGTGCCGGCGTGCGCGGGGCAAAGGTTGCGATCGCGGCGCCGCACACCAGTGGCACAATCATCATCCCACCGGGCACGCTTTCGATGAGCTGTTTGATCTTAATTTGCATCGCGCTTTTGAGGGTACCTATCCTCCAATATCGCCGTTAAAGACAACCTAACTGATCCCGCACTCTCCTGCGCCATCCCTTGCTCCGACCAGGATCCAGAGGACGGAGCGCGCGACTGCTCAGGCCTGCTCGACCAAAAAGTAAGGTCTGCCTGTTAGGTCCGAGCCTAGGCCGGGATACATCGAGGACTGCCCAGGGCTATGCTGCAACTCGAAATAGTACTGGAGCGCATAGTCGGAGTTCGTGTACTGTGCCGGGATCGTCGCCCGATACACGTCGTCCTGGCCGTTCATCGCGGCGGTCTCGTAGTATTCGGCCTGGTTGACGTGGCGGTATTTGAGACGGACGGCAGTGGCGCCTTGCCCCATGCGCACCTCGATGGGCAACGGAGCCCCCGCTTGAAACGTTGCCGCAGGTGTGTGCCGGCAAGACGCCACGGGTCGCGGCGAAGGCGACATCACCTCCCGCAGCGCCGCCTGCTTGGCCTCTTCGCTGATCCGGTTGTCGGCCGTAGGAGCCTTGGACACGACCGCCTGCATCGCATTGATGTCGGCGTCGATGGCCGGCAAACGATCGAGCCAGTGGCCGCGCATGTTCTTCACGCCGCCATAGGTCACGTCTTTCATGTACGGATCCCGTGCCTGGTTCGCAAGCTCGGACCAGGCGTCGCGCGCCTTGCGGTATGCGGCCACCGCCTGCTCCAGCACGGCAGCATCACCGGTCTGCTGATAGACGGCGAAGAGCGATGCACTGCGAATTTTTGCCGCGAAGAATTTGGCGAGCCCGCTCTGGAGCTGTACGTCGAGCACGACGCGCCGGTACTCCGGGGACGTCTTGTCCCGCATGCGCGTGTTTGCCTCGGCGAGGCCCTTGTCCGCGACTGTCGAGCAGGTGTCGAGCCACTGTGCGACCTCCGGCGGACTGTAGCGGCTGTTGCTGCGTCCCTGCAGGATGTCCGTGACGTGCTCGTTGATAGCGACGAAGATCTGCGGATCGAGCGGGCTCACGTTGCCGTAGACCCTTGGGGACGGCGTATCGCGATACATGGTGTTCAGCGATTCGTCGACGACCGTCATGTTGGTATACATCTCTGGCCAATACGTCCAGTTGGCCGCCGAGGGGTCCTGCGAGGTGGTGACGATGCGCAGCACGCGGCTCGCACTCGCCAGTGCCTGCGTAATGGAGGGACCGGCCGCCTTCAGCTGCTTATCCCAGTAGCGATGGCAGCCTGCGGGATCTGCGTCGGGGTTGTAGATATAGCGACCCCACACGCGGTAGCTGTAGGCGAACTTCTCCCAGTCGTACTTCGGCGCGAGCGTCTGGTCCGCATAGGAGCAGCGCCCGGCCGGTGCGCTGGATACGCCTGAGCCTCCGCGCCCCTTGAACGAGAGCGGCTCAAAGAGATCGACACCGAGGCTGCCGCACATACTGAAGCCGCGCCCATCGCCTGCAGCCAGCCGGGGGTCTCCCCACAGGAGCACCCGCTGTGTGCCCGGCCATATACGGAAGTAGACGTCATACGTCTTCACCTTCTTGAAGAGATCGCCATAGCTGTAGCGCATGAAGCGCCGCGCGCCAGAGCTGAGCTCGAACAGGCTGCCGGCCTTGTTCGGCTCTTTCGGAGGCTTTTCGGTCTCGCGGATCGATGCGGGCTGGTAAGACAGGCCAAGATGTTCCGCCCAGTATTTCGGGGAGAGGCTCACGCGCATCTTCGTGGACTCGGCAATATCGATGATGCGCTGGCCGGTTCCCTTGGCATGCAGGTTCACTGCGATCTTGCGATCGAGCTTGCCAATACCCTGAAACACGACCTCCCAGAAGCCAAAGTCGCCCTCGGGAATTCCGCTCTCGCCGTGCACGCGCATGGTGATGCCGGTGATGCCAGGACACGCCTTCAGCAAGGTGTACAGCGCATCGCGACAGTAGGGTGCGTGCGTCTCCGGCGTGAGCCCTTCGATCGGGTAGGTGGGCTTCGAGTTCTTTGACATGACATACGCGTGGTTCCAGAGACCGAGCGTGAAATCGAGACCCCGAACCGCGCATTCCGAACTGATGAAGCGCAGAATCTCCATGTTGTTGTCGCGCTCTGCATCGCTGAGCCCGGCCGCCTTGACCTTGTCATAGCCGGGAACGGCGACAAAGAAGGGATACGTGAAGTAGGTGTACGAGTCCGTCACTGGCTGGGGGTAGTCATACCCGAGGCCCATGGACAGGTTGAACTGGTTGAAGCGATTGCTCGCCAGCATGGTGAGGTATGCCGACCACATGGCCTTATTGTTGAACCAGGGCTTGTCTTCGATGTCAGACTGGAAGCAGCGATTGATCGAACGCACGCTGTTGGCCGGCTTTTCGAGGAAGGGCTCCTTGATTTCAAGAGACGCTACCGGATCGGCGCCACACTCAACCCGATCCGCAAGTTCCAGCAGCGCATAGACGAGGCCGCGCGGGTCCGATCCGCACGCCAGAACAACCTCTCTTGAGCCATGCCGGCCGGTTAACAGTCCAAGCGATTCTGAACCGGTCCCCATGCTGGCTCCGGCCTGCTTCATCAGATCGCCCGCGATCGAAGCATGTGCGCCGGATACAACGATGCACAGGTCGCCCGCGGAAGCCTTGTCCAGGCTTTCGGGTCGTGACACGGAGATGTGCTGCTCAGTAAGGGCACGCTCCAGCTCCTTTGCGGCCCAGGCGGCAGGCGGCGCGGTAGCTACAGTATCGTTGCGATCGACGATGATGGAGGCGCGCGCCGGTCCGGCTGCGACCAGCTTCGCGGGTTCCGCGACGGTTAGAGCTGCGATCGATCCGGCGGTCTGTACAAAACGACGCCTGTTCCAGATACTCTTCAATGGGTGCAAAGGAAGAACCCTCGTCTTTTCTTATCGCTGATCCTACGTGAGACCGACATGGCCGGCCAAAGCTTGTGTGCTCGTGACTTTGCGGCGTGCTGCGAAGAGAAGCGCCAGTGCCCGCAGACTCTAAAAAAGGAACTTCAGGGCGAGTTGTGCAATGCGTGGATCGTTCGAGCTCTTGATACTGCCGAAGGCCGCCGAAGACACTCCGGTGACCGGATTTCCAAGGTTGGTGTGGTTCAGCACGTTGAAGTACTCCGCGCGGAACTGGAAGCGATACCGCTCGGTGACGTTGATGAACTTCTGCAGCCCGGTATCCCAGTCTGTGTAGCCAGGACCCTGCAGGGACCCCTTGCGAACGTTGCCCGCCGTGCCCGGGACTGGCGTTGTAAATGCGCCTGGCGCTATGAAGTTTACACACGAGACGGAGGTCGTATTACAGCCTCCGCTGCCATAGGGCTGCACCCCGTTGACGAGTACGGCACGATCCTTCAGCAGGCCCGTCCCGGAGAGATCGGCCGAGGACGTGATCGTGAGCGGCAGTCCGCTGCTCACCTGGACGATGCCCGACATATTCCAGCCGTTCACGATGGCATGCACGAATCGTGGTCCTGTTCTGAGTGAAGGCAACGTCCAGAGATACGAGGCGGAGACGTTGTGCCTGCGATCGAAGTCCGAACGGCCCGTATCCAGCAGCTTGTACCCCGGCGTGTAGACCGGCAGTACATAGGATTGGCTTGGTTGCGCGAACGAGTTGTTCGACGCGTAAGGGATGTTATCGAGCGCCTTCGAGAAGGTGTAGTTGAAGAGGAAGGTGAGGCCGTGCGAGAACCGCTGCTGCAGTACCGCCTGCAACGACTGGTAGTTGGCGTTTCCTCCCATGTTGTTTTCCACGATGTTGGTGTAGCCGGGATACCGGCGGCGCGTGTCGGCGCTCGTCTTGGTCCCGTTATACGTGGCGGGATTTAGCTCGACGCTGGTAAACAGGTGTGTGGAATGTGAGGCGACATAGGAGAGCCGCGAGACCAGGCTGCTGGTGAACTGCTGCTCCACCGTGAGGTTCCAGTCGTAGGTGACCGGCACATGGAACTCGGGGTTGAACGTGTAGGCCGTCACCGGCGCGGGAAAGATAGTGTTCGACGGCGGTGGACTGGGCGCCGGGAAGGGGTTCGTTGTACCCAGATACGGGTTGCTGAACGAGCCCTTCGGCTGGGTCAACGTTAACGCGATGCTGAAGGGCGTCACATCCGAGGCGGGCGTGTTCTGGATTCCAGGCTGGCGCGTGTCATAGAAGCTGCCGCCGCCGCCGCGAACGACGGTCCGTCCGTCGCCAAACACATCCACGTTGAAGCCGACGCGCGGCATGAAGTTTGTATAACTGCCGTTGACCCCATTTTTCGGTACGCCCGGGTCGCCTGGAAAGAACAGGCCGGGCGGTGCATTCGGATAGATCATCGATCGAGTGCCCGCCAGGTAGGCCGTCGGGTTGAACTGCTCCAGCCTGTTGTAGACCTCGTTGTAAGGATAGAAGGGCTCATATCGAAGTCCATACGTCAGGCTCAGCCGCTTGTTTACCTTCCAGTTGTCCTGCGCGTAATAACCCGCAAAGGTAGCCCGGTTGCCGAAGTACTGGCCGTTGCCCTGCGTGAATGCACTCAGATAACCAAGCACGTAGCTCGCCGCTGCGTAGTTCGTGTTGGTCGCGTTGAAGGTGAACAGGCCAGGCTGCTGAAAGAGGTTGCTGATGTCGTTCTTGGTCAGCTCGACATGCACACCGAAACCGAAGTTGTGATTGCCTTTCACGTAATGCATATCATCCGCAAGGGTGTAGTTGTTCCGCTCGAAGACAGCCGTCGGCGCATCACCCAGGCTGAAGAAGCCGGTGACCGCGACCTGCTGAATGGCCTTTTCTGCCGGCTGCCAGATCTTGACGCCGAAGTCCGCGATGTTTACGGTATCGCTCTGCGGTTTGCGCGCCGAGGTCTCTCGCGTGTAGTTCACGATCAGGCTGTTGAGCAGGTTGCTTCGGAAGGTGTGGGTCTCCGAGATCAGCGCGCTGTGATACCGGATATGCGCTGCATCCTTGTAGGTCAGCAGATTGGACGTGTCCAGCGTGCCGTTCAGCAGGAAGTCGTTGTAGTAGTAGTGGACGAAGAGGTGATCCTTCGAGGTCAGGTCGTGGTCGAGCCGCGTGATGTACTCGTTGAACGTCTGGAGCAGCGGCGTTTGATAGGAGACATGGCCATTCGTTGTCGAGGACGGGAGGTCCTTGGCGAAGGCAAGCGCCGCTGGATCGAGGCGAGACAGCGGAATCTGGTTGTTCGGGAACTGCAACCCGGTGACCGGGTCGAGCACCTTGATGACCTTGCCCTGCGGGTTGTTGGGATCGGTCGCGCTGAGCAGCGAGGAGAAGTCGCCGCGCAGGTTGGCCTGTGTCGGGACGAATGCGCTTGAGCCGCCCTGCTGATCTTTAAGGTTGGTCCTCTGATAGCCGAAGAAGAAGAACGTGCGGCTTCCGCTGACGAAGTGCGGAATCTTGACCGGGCCGCCGATCGTTCCTCCGAACTGATGCCGCTTCAGCGGATCGACGCTGGTCGCGAAGTAGTTGCGAGCGTTGAAGACGCCGTTCCTCAGGTATTCGAACGCGTCGCCGTGGAATTTGCTGCCGCCTGATTTCGTGATGATGTTGACCACCGCGCCCGCGCTCTGCCCATACTCGGCGTTGTAGTTGCTCGTCTGAACGCTGAACTCCTGCAACGCATCGGGGAACGGGAAGGGGCCGTTGGCCATGGTGTACTCATCCATGTTGTTGCCGCCGTCCAGCAGGTAATTAGTCTGGTCGGACCGTGAACCGTTCGCGGAGATGGGCACCGCCTCGGGAAACGTCTTGGTGTTGCCCTTGTCTGTGCCATCGCTGGGTGCCGCAACCACGCCGGCAACCAGCGTCGTCAGCGCCGCGGCATTGCGGCCGTTGAGCGGAAGCTCGTTGACGCTTTGCCGGTCGATGACCTGCGACAGCGTGCCTGTGGTGGTGTCGACCTGTACCGCGTTTGCTTCCACCGTCACCAGTTCACTGGTGGAACCGAGCTTCAGCTGGATATTTACGGTGGCGGCCTGGTTCGCGAGCAGCACGACTCCGCTCTGGAGGTAGCTCTGGAAGCCCGTCGCCGTTGCCGCAATGGTGTACTCCGCGGGCGGCATGGACGGGAACACGTATGCGCCGGAGCTGTTCGCTGTCACCTCCGTCCTGGTGCCTGTCTGGGTCTGGGTTGCCGTTACGGTCACCGCCGGTACGAGGGCGCCGGTGGGATCGCTGATGACCCCGGAGATCGAGCCGAAACCCTGGGCAAGGCTCGTCATCGATGCGGCTGACAGCAGGAGAGCCAGTAACACCCGGGGGAATCCAACTCCGCGGAACATGCGCCCCGTATGTCGTGAACCCGCACGCGTGAATCGCGCCTTACAGGGAATGAGGATGCGCTGGCCTGGGCCTGTGCATGCTTCGGTATGGGGTACTGCCGAGCGGTGAGCCGCATCGAACAAAGAGAAGAGCGTTATCATTTCTGTTCTTCCTCCGAGTCACCGCTGCTTCTCGCAGCGACGGCGGTGACCACGTATCGCGTGGCTTGAGCACCAGCCGCGCTGTAGTACAACGCGACATCTTTGCATCCGCATGCAGGCGGAGTGTAAGCAAAACAATCAATCTTTTGCAACACCTTTTTATTAGGGGTTCCAAACGCGTCGGTGAGCAGGTCCGGTCACGCCCAGCTTCGGCGGGCGCGCCGACGTGCGTACGATCAACTCGCCAGGCACAATCACTTCCGTCACTTCGGTATTGCCACCCAATTGTTGATGAATCATTTCGACGACTCGCTCCGCCATCGCTTCGATCGGCTGCACATAGGTCGTGAGACCGAATACGGGCCAGCTTGCCAGCTCCGAATCATCGAAACCCACGACCGAAACCGTCTTTCCCACCTCTAAACCAAACTCCGCTTTGGCGACACTGATCACCGCGAGCGCCATGTGATCGTTTACGCAGAAGACCGCGTCGGGCCGGAGCTTACGGGAAAACAGACTCCGCGCCACCCCGGAGGTCTCCTCGAAGGAGTAATTGCCGACAACTCGCGCCGCGAGTCTTACACCATGTCGTTGCAGATAGCCGGTAAAGGCATCTTCACGGTCGCGACTCGTAGACGAACTGGGGTCGCCCGCCACAAAGGCGTACCGACAATGCTTGCCGGCTAGAAGGAACTTGGCGATCGTCTCAGCCCCAACACGGCTCGCGCCCGTCACGCAGGAGACAGTGCGACTATCCGTTTTCCGATTCAGCAGCACCACGGGTAAACCACTCTGCTTGCATTCATCTGCAAAGCTCGACGAGATCGAAGCCGCGACCATCACCAGCGCGTCCACCCTTGAAGCTAGGACTTCTTCGAGAAGCGGGTCAAAGGACTGGCGGGCTTTGGACGTGAACAGGAGAAGCCGATATCCGAATCGACCGAACGCTGCTGAGAGTGCCTCCAGCACCGCTGGATAGAACTGGTTTTCGAGCGGGGGTATGGCCACGCCGATGAGATTCGAGCGGCTCGTCGAGAGCGATCGCGCAATCAGATTGGGTCGGTACCCAAGCTTTCGCGCAGCTTCTTCCACCTTGCCGAGCGTACTCTTCGAGATGCTCTTGCCCGGCGTGAATGCGCGGGAAACAGCGGACTGAGACACCCCCGCCAGGCGAGCGACATCGTAGGCAGTCACCAGGCGTTTCGCTGCGTTCTCAGCTCCCGCTGTCTCAACCTGAGGTTTTGTAGCCATCGATCTCCAACAGTCCACCACGTAGACTACTGGAACAACGTTCAGTCCCGTCATAATGCGTCTCAATACAGCCGCTTACAAACAGAGGTTTATGAGAACACTTCAACCGGCAAGACACGGAACCGCTCAGGTGCTCAGCTTCTCTGTTCTCCTAATCCAACGCTCCATCTTCACGGAGCGTTGGAGGTCATTTGGCTCTGTTGCATTAACTTATCTGGTCGGAGTTTAGTTTGCTGCTTTGTTCGATCAGGCCGCGACAGCGGAGATGTCGAGCAGCTTGTTGACGAAACGGATCTCGTCTTGGACGCCCGGCTTACATGTGAGGCAGTGGCCTCGACGGATCATCCGCATCACCTCAAAGCCTTTGATCGTAGCAGCCGCTGTCCGCATCGTCTGAAAACCGGCTCTGTTGCATTAACTCGGGCTGGGAAGGCTTGGGCGGGGCGAGGCGATAGGATGGATCATGTTCAAGCGTCGGCGCTTTCCGGTTGAGATCATCCTGCTCTGTGTTCGCTGGTACTGCAAGTACGGGATCAGCTATCGCGATCTTGTTGAGAGGATGCAAGAACGAGGCGTGGAAGTGGATCCGTCGACGATCATGCGCTGGGTCCATCGCTATGCGCCTGAGCTGGAGAAGCGAGTGCGCTGGTATCAGGGGTACCGAGCGACTTCCTGGCGCGTGGACGAGACGTATGTGAAGGTTGGTGGCCGGTGGAAGTACTTGTCTCGGGCAGTGGAAAAGCATAGCCGGCTGATCGACTTCATGTTGGCAGATCGACCCGATACTCGGGCGGCCCATCGTTTCCTGGGAAAAGCGTTGACGACCATGCGCCACTGGCCGCCGTCGTCGATCACCACCGACCAGCTCGGCTCGTATCCGAAAGCAATCAGCCGGCTGCAACGAGAAGGCAAGCTACCAGCCCGTACCCGGCATCGCACCTGCAAATACCTGAACAACATTATTGAAGCCGACCATGGCGCACTCAAGAAAGTCATTCGTCCCACACGAGGCTTTCAGACGATGAGGACAGCGGCCGCTGCGATCAAAGGCTTTGAAGTGATGCGGATGATCCGTCGAGGCCACTGCCTCACATGTAAGCCGCGCGTCCAAGACGAGGTCCGGTTCGTAAACAAGTTGTTCGACCTCTTCGCTGTCGCGGCCTGATGGACAGAGCAACGAACCGAGTTGCGAGACGTGGAGTTATTGCAACAGAGCCGTCCTGCTCGCTTTGCTGCCGATGGTGCATGCGTTATCGTCGACTATTCGCGATCTGCCGACAATGCCGGCGTCCTTGTGGAACGCACCACGGAGGCTGGAGGCAAGGCGTTCGCGGTACAAGCAGACATCTCCAACCAGAAGAGATCAGACCGCTCATCGACGCCGCGGTCGAGCGCGTTCGCCGCCTCAACCTTCTGACGAAAGACACCGCGTTTACGAGGTGACCCTCACGACTCTATGTCAGCAGAACGTTTTGACGAGCACTTCAACTGGAACGTTTGTGGTCTCCTGCTGATTACGTTTTGCATCAATAACATACCAGTCGCACTCTCGACCGGCCTCCGATACGGGCACCCCTTGTTAGGAACAAATCAGCATGTACGGCGCCGCGTGTTGATGAGGCGGAATGAATGGGAGTGGCGCGTGAGTGAAGCCGCTCGATCTCTTCACCGGGCTGTGCGTGGCTCTGCGGCCTCTTCAGAGATTTTGACAACGAAATAGGTCAATGTTTCGCCTGAGGTCATCCGTACCTGATGCGGGACTCCGGCGGGAATGTGCACTACATCCCCGGTCTTCACCGGCACACAGATGGCACCATCAATGCCGCTTCCGCGACGCTCTCCCGGCGCGGTCTCTTTAGTCCCCTGCATTGTTCCACCGGAACAGAGCTGCGCCTTGCCTTCGAGGACAAAGAACGCGTCCGCCATGCTCCGGTGCCATTCCGACTGACCATCTCCGTGGCGCACGACGTACATAGTGTAGTGGTTCGGATAATGCTGCAGGATTTCAGTAGAAACGGCGGCCTGCGGGCTGGTCTTTGCGCCTGCCGGGCGGGAGGCGGCAAGCTGCTGGGCGGAGTAGATATCCACTCGCGTGGATTGTGCGTGGACACTTAAGGAAGAGCAGACGAAAAGCACCGTGAGCGCGTAGTGAGCTGAGTTAGACATATCCCTCCAAAGAACGGCGTAACCGCCTAACAACCGGTTGGTCGAAGGGCTGCAGCGCTGTTGCTGCACCTTGTTGGGTGGCTTCGTATCGCTTGATGGCGGAGCTGAGGTGCGCATGCATCGCCTTACGAGCCGCTTCGGGATTTCTGCGGCGGAGCGCTTTTGCGATCTGCGCGTGCTCATCGGTCGAGAGCGGCCGAGCGTCCGGCAACATCAGCACCGTTTTCAGAACGCGAGCGAGCTGTCCGCGGATCATGGAGACCATGTCGGCGAGGGCTTGATTCTGCGACGCGTTGGCGAGTGCGAGGTGAAACTCCAAATCCAGCGCGCTGAACCGCTTTGCGTCGTCCATCGCATCTCTCATGCGGTCCACGAGCTCCTCGATCTGCGTCAGTTCCTGCTCTGTCGCGCGCTCCGCGCTGCTTGCGGCTGCCAGACCTTCGAGCGCAAGCCGCAGCTCCATTAGATTCCGGATTTCGTATTTTTCGGTGATCACGCGCCATTGCATGACCGTCTCGAGAAACTTGTTTCCATCAGTCGCGACGGAGGTTCCCTCGCCCACCCGTGCCGTCAGCACACCCATGATGCATAAGCAGCGAAGAGCCTCGCGCAGGGAGGATCGTCCGGCGTTGAACTGTTTGCATAGGTCGCGCTCGGAAGGGAGACGTTGACCCGGAAGCAGGTTGCCGTTCGAGATCTGCTGCATGACCTGCTGCACGATCTCGTCACTGATCGAGTTCTTCTGGACGGGCCGTACTTTCATTGTCCGCGTTGGTGCGTGGATGATTGTGGAGGTCGGCGTTTTTTTGTCACGCGCCACGCATCACGATACCACGGGTCGCAAGAAGCAAGATTGGTCAGGTCATCGGACAACAATGTGCCCTTGCTTGCTTGAAGATCTCGACAGGCGGCAGGTCTGAACCGCTGAGTAGAGGCACGGTTTCGGCGACACGGTTATTGTTTAGGGGAGTGCAATCGCGAGAAAGTTTGGACAATCTGCTTGACACCGTTGGTCAGACCAACATACCATCCTCACGTTCGAAGGCAGACACTTCGAAATACACTGAAGTTCAGGCCGTGCTTGGTTTCAGCGGGAATTTTCGAAGCTGCTGTGTGCAGACGTGGAGTGACGCAGCGTGTGCCCCGATTTTGCCGGGCGCAGATCGCGCGAGAGAGAGGGAGGCGAGGATGGATTGGCAACAAAGCTATTTCCTGTTTCGCCAAGGTGCGGTGCTCTCCGCTGTCCTCGCATCGCTGCCGATTCTGGTTGTGCTTGTCATGCTGGGAGCTCTGCGGCGACCAGCGTGGATCGCTGGTCTCTCCGGTCTTGCTGTCAGCCTTTTGGTGGCGCTCTGGTTTTACGGCATGCCGGTATCGCTGGCGGTGAGCAGCTTGACCTATGGAGCCGCGTTTGGCCTGTTTCCGATTTCGTGGATCATCTTCTGGGCGATCGTTCTCTTCCGCATCACGACGGTGACGGGCAAGTTCGACATCATTCGTGAGTCGATCAGCCGACTTACCAAAGACGCTCCCTCGCAGGCACTCCTCATCGCCTTTGCGCTGGGTGCCTTTATCGAGGGCGCTGCAGGCTTCGGGACTCCCGTTGCGATCGTCGCAGCGATGTTGAGTGGTCTTGACTTCTCACCCTTTCGGGCCTCGGCCATCTGCCTGCTTGCCAATACGGCGCCCGTGGCGTTCGGATCGATCGGCACGCCGCTGATCACGCTTGCCGCCACGACGGGACTTCCTCTTGGCGAGCTCAGCTCGGCTGTCGCGGCGATATGCGCGCCCGTCGCTCTCATCGTTCCTGCGTACATGATTTTTGCCATGGGTGGAGTGAGAACGCTTCGCGCTGCCGTAATACCTGCTTCTGTTACTGGCATCATCTTCGCGGTCACACAGTACGTGGTGGCCACGTACGCCGGTCCGCACCTTACCGATATTCTCGCCTCTATCGTCGCGATGATTGCGCTGTTTCTAATCTGTCGCTTCCGGCGGTCCGAGCCCATGTCGCCTGAGCTCGAAGCAGCCTTTCGCGGATCGAGCGAGGCCGTTGCACCCGCCGCCGACGGGTCAGATCCGTACGTGCAGTCCGTGCGCGAGGTCGTCGTCGCGTGGATGCCATACGCTTCTCTCGTCTTCTTTGTTCTGCTCTGGGGAGTAAAGCCGGTGCAGCGGCTGCTTGCGCTGGGGACCTTCAGCTTTGCATGGCCACTGCTGCACGACCACGTGCTGCGCATAGCGCCGATCACGTCGAGCCCGCAGCCCTACCACGCTACCTTCTCACTGAATCTGCTCTCGGCCTCGGGAACTTCGTGCATGAGCGCGGCGCTCTGCAGCGCTACCTTTCTTCGCGTCCCGCCGGGGATGCTTCTATGTCTGCTGGGCGATGTCGGCAGGCAACTGCTTCTGCCAATCACGACGGTCGTGTCCGTTCTTGCGATGGCGTTCCTGATGAACTACTCCGGCGCCACCGCGACGCTGGGTCTCGCCTTCTCATCCACCGGGGAAATGTTTCCATTCTTCAGCGCGATGCTGGGATGGATGGGCGTCTTCCTGACCGGATCGGATACGTCCTCGAACGCCCTCTTCGGCAACCTACAGGTGGTGACGGCGGAACGGCTGCACCTCAGCCCGGTTCTGATGGCGGCGGCGAACTCTTCCGGCGGCGTTGTCGGCAAGATGATCAGTCTGCAGACGATCGCCGTTGCCGCGGCGGCTACGGGCATGAGCACCTCCGGCCAGGCCAAGCTCTTTCGCTTCACGTTGAAACACAGTCTTCTTCTGGGCGCCCTGGTTGGCGGTATCGCGCTCCTGTACTCCCACTACCTACACTTTTGATCGAGGAGCGTCGGATGGCGAAACTAGGATTTCTCGGACTTGGCATCATGGGCTCTCCGATGGCCCGGCATCTTCTCGAAGCTGGCCACGAAGTCGCGCTGTGGTCCAACACCTCGGCCAACGCCGAGAAGCTCGCGGGCACGGGAAAGGCGGTCGTTTGCCGCACCCCAGCCGACATTGCTTTGCAGGGTGGTGAGTGCGTGTTCGTCTGCGTTGGAGACACGGAGATGTCACGGACGGTCATTCTCGGCGAGCACGGTCTCGCCTCCACCGCACGCCCCGGAACGGTGATCGTCGACTGCAGCAGCATCTCGCCTGCAGTGAGCAGACAGATCGCGGCCGAGCTTCGGGAGCGCGGGATTGAGTTTCTCGACGCTCCCGTCACCGGTTCGAAGAGCGGCGCCGAGGCCGGCACGCTCACCTTCATGGTGGGTGGTGATCCGGCCGTGCTGGAGCGAGTGAAGCGATTCTGTCTGGAGATGGGGTCAACCGTTTACTGCTGCGGCGAGAACGGCATGGGTCTCCATGCCAAGCTCTCGCAGAACCTGATCATCGGCAACCTGATCAACGCCTTCAACGAGTCGTTCGTGCTCAGCACAAAGGCCGGGGTTCCGCCCGAGCTTATGTTGGAGATCCTCAACAACAGCGCTGCTCGCTCCGGGCTTGTCTCTGCGAAGGCACCGATGGTCTTCGCGCGCAACTTCGAGACGCAGTTCTCGATCAAGTGGCTGGAGAAAGATATGCGGCTGATGCTCGACTCCGCCGCAGAGCTCGCTGTGCCCACTCCACTCACCGCACTGTCAGCAGATCTGCTCCGGTCGGCCATCGCAGCCGGCTATGGCGAGCAGGATATCTGCGCGTCGATCCAGGTGCTGGAGCGGGCTGCACAGGTTGAGGTGATCCCGAGTCCGCCCCACCTCCTGCGCTCGGGCTAGGAGTGCAGCTGCTGGTCTTAGTCCTCGCTTGGTAAGCGTCACAGTGGCCCACAGCAGCTCCCTCGGGGGAGCTCCGGAGATCTCTATGTCTTCACGCAGCAAGTTCGCAGCACTCGCTCTATTGTTGTTCGCAGGCTTCTCGATGCCGCTCGTGGCGCAATCGGCGAACGCCACCCTATCAGGGTTTATTCATGACAGGGACGGCGCTGCGATCCCGAATGCAACCGTCACTGTCGAAGCAGCCGCCACCCACCAGATCTCGAAGACAACGACCAGTTACACGGGAGCCTACAACCTCGTCGACCTCCCGGTGGGGGATTATAGGGTAGCGGTGACCGCCACCGGCTTCAGCCTTTCCGTCGTTCCGAAGCTGACGTTGCAGACCGCACAGGCTGCCTCTCTCAACCTGACGCTTGCGATAGGATCAGTGAGCGAGCAGGTGGTTGTAACTACCACGGTCCCGCAGATCAATTCGCAGGAGAGCTCAATCGGCCAAGTTGTCGAGGGGCGCTCCATCGAGAGCGTCGCTCTGAATGGACGTCAGTTCTGGCAGCTGGTGGCGCTTACGCCAGGAGCGACTTACACGCCGGGAGGCCAAGGGACCAGAACAGGAGGCACGTCGCTTCGCTCGTCCTCGGTCAATGTGCAAATTAACGGCACCGGCTTCATCTATAACGGCTGGTCGCTGGATGGCGTCGATATTACCGAGTATGAGCAGGGCGGCACCAATGTGCAACCGAACGTAGATTCGCTGGCCGAGTTCAAGGTGCTGAGCGCCAACATGCCAGCCGCCTACGGGCATACTCCGAACGTGGTCTCCGCAACCATGAAGAGCGGCACCAACGCTTTTCATGGAACCGCCTTTGAATTTTTGCGCAACGATGCGGCGGACGCCCACAATTATTTCGCCCGAACCAATAAGAACATCCTGAAGCGAAACCAATTCGGTGGAGTGCTCGGCGGACCCATCCTCCGCGACAAGGTCTTCTTCTTCACGGACTTTGAAGAGACTCGCCAAAACCAGGGCATTGTCTACAACAACGTCGTCCCTACCAACGCGCAGCGTGCAGGCGACTTTAGCTCCTATCTCAGTTTGCCCACGCCGAAGCGGCTGATCAATCCTGTCACCGGGACGGCTTTTTCAAACAATCAAGTTGGCCCTATCTCGCCACAGGCGGCCTACTTTCTGCAGTATCTACCGACCACGGCGCAGGCAAACTTCAGCGCACCTCAGAAGCTCACGATTCTGAAAGGAGATGGCAAGGTGGACGCGACCATCACTAGCCATGACCACCTGATGGGCCGCTACTCCATCACGGATAACGATGAGATCGATCCAAACCAGTTTCCATCGCTTGGTCTTCAACCGCTGCACAGCCGTGCGCAGAACGTTGCGATAACGGAGTCCCACGTCATCGGAGCGAAGCTTCTAAACGAAGCTAAATTCGGCCTTTACAAAGACATCTTCCTCTTTGGCGCCGTGTTGCCCGGTACGAACTACCTAGCCCAGGCCGGCATTACAGGCTTCGAGCAGACCCAGTTACAGCCAAGCTTTCCGTATATCACCCTCGGGATATTCCGCCTTCAACGGATCGGGGCAAAACAATCTTCCCAAATCAAACCGCATCCGCACTTGGCAATACGACGACACCGTCAACTATACCTCGGGCCAACATGAGGTACAGACAGGTTTGCAGTTCTATCACCAGCGGCACACGTTTTTTAACGGACAGGGTCAAGAGGGCGTCTTCAACTTCACCACCAAGTACACCGGAGACGCGTTCGCCGACTACCTGCTCGGCTATCCGGCGTCCGTTACTCGCGCTTACCCCATCCAGCTCTACGGCAGCACGGGTAACTGGTGGGATCTCTTTGTCCAGGACAACTGGCGCATTCGGCCTGACCTCACGCTCAACGCGGGCCTGCGCTATGAGCACAATCCCTTTTACGACGGTCTAAACGGGCAGACCACGGGCATCGACTACAGCACCGGTAAGATCATCATCCCGGAGCGAAACGGACAGCCTCTTGTACCAAACGCGCAGCCGGAGCAGTCTCTCCTTCTGCCGCTCTTTCGTGACCGCATTGAAGGCACGGACGCGTTGGGGCTGCCGCAGTCAATTCGGCGCACCGGACCCGGCGTCTTTGCTCCTCGCCTTGGGCTGGCGTACCGCATCAACGGCAGCGAGAATACGGTTGTCCGTGCGGCCTACGGTCTGTTCCCGATCTACTTCGACTCCAACCTTTCGCTGCAGTGGGTTAAGGCAGTGCCCTTCGAGATTACGCAGACCATCAACAATACAGCGAAGCCAAGCTTCAACTTCCAGAATCCGTACAACGGCCAGGCGCTCGTCTCGCCCAATCCGACGCCCGGCGCGCCGTGCGCCGGCACCAAGCTCGCCTATAACTCCTGCGTGATGCCAAACGTCTACTCGGCGCCGGTCAACCTGCAGCACACGTACATGCATCAGTACAGCTTCGCTTTGCAACGGCAGGTGATGAACGACCTGTCCGTCGAACTCTCGTATGTTGGCAACAACACCATCCACAACCAGCTGATCTCGGTGCCTGACAACGTTCCCGCTCCCGGTGCGGGGGCGATCCAGACTCGCCGGCCGTTTCCACAGTGGGGCATCTTCTACGTCGGACTCACGAACGGGACGGCCAACTACAACGCGTTCCAGGCCAAGGTAGAGAAGCGCTACAGCAATGGCTTCCAGGTGTTGGGCTCCTATGCGTTTAGCCGCTGCATGGACAACGGATCCAACCAGGGCGGACCTCCGGACATCGGTCTTCTGTCGCGCTACTACGCTCCGTGTGACTTCAACCTGAAGCATGTTGTCACAATCAGCTCGGTGTATACGCTGCCCTTCGGTCACGGCCACCGTCTGCTCGGCGATGCAAACGCGGTGGTGAATGGAGCTCTCGGCGGCTGGGAGGTGGCCGGCATCTACACGGCGCGGAGCGGACTTCCGTACACGCCCGTGCTCAGCAGCGACGTGGCAAATAATGGAACGGGGAATCAGTTTCCGGATCGCCTGCGCAACGGCACGCTTCCGAACCCCACGCCGAGCCGCTGGTTTGATACTACGGCCTTCCAGTCGCCGATGGTCACAGCCCCCGGTGTCTATCGCTACGGGAACTCCAGCAGAAACATTCTCGCCGGCGATGGACTTGTGACTCTGGACGCAACCGTGAAGAAGGTGTTTGCAATCCATGAACTCACCAACATGGAATTCCGCGTGGAGGCCTTCAACGTGGCTAATCACGCCACGTTCAGCAATCCCAACGCATCGATCGGATCGTCTTCAGCTGGCACCGTCACCAGCACGCTGAATGCGAACCGAACTATGCAGGCCGCGCTCAAGCTCAACTTCTAGACCGGACCGAGGAAGGACACTATGGATCGACGATCCTTTGTAACAGGGGCGACTGCAGCACTCGCCGCAACGAGCGCAGGCAGAGGAAGCCAGACGCTGGCGGAGGCGCTTGCCGCCCCGCCGGCACCGAAGAAGACGCCCACGATCGGCATACAGATTGGCGCCATCTCTTTTCAGGATGAGGGCACCGCCAAGGTGCTCGACATCCTGCAGGAGAAGGCCTCCGTCAATGCCCTCTTCGTCGCCGCATTTACCTACGGTAACGGCATCGCGGGACGACAGCTTCCGGGACACCCGTTCCCCGATCACGGCGTTCAGAAGGAGGACAACTTCTTTGGCGGCTTCTACACCACGCCGCACGCGGCGTTTTACAAGAACACTGCGATGAAGCCGCAACGAGCTCCCGACACCGGCGACTATGACGTTCTTGCCGATGTCATTCCGAAGGCAAAGAAGCGGGGCATGAAGACCTATACGTGGAGCGAGGACGTGTGGAATACGAAGGTGCCCAACTTCGAGCTGATCGCGGAGCGCGATTTGTACGGTCGCCCTGCCAAGACCGCCTGCTTCCGCAACCCGGACCACCACGCCTTCCTCATGGGACAGATGGAAGACTTCAGCCGATCCTATGAGATCGACGGCGTGCTCTGGGGATCGGAGCGGTACGGTCCGTTCGGCAACATGATCGAGTCGGTGCATCAGCGCGACGGCAACGATCCCTCACGCGTGACCTGCTTCTGCCAGTACTGCAAGAAGACAGCGGCGACAAGAGGCATCGACGTTGCTCGCGCGGTCGAGGGCTACAAGGAGCTTGAGAGGTGGGTGACGTTCTGCCGTGGCGGAGGCAAGCCACCGGACGGGCACTACGTCACGTTCTGGCGTGTGCTCTTCAAGTACCCGGAGATTCTTGCGTGGGAGACCATGTGGAACGACGGCGTGCACGAGACCTACCAGTCGATCTACGACGTGCTGAAAGGCGTGAACCCAAGGCTTGAGGTTGGATGGCACGTCTGGCATGCGCACAGCTTCAGTCCGTTCTTTCGTGCACAGACGGATCTCAAGAAGATCAGCAAATGCTCGGACTTCCTGAAGATGACCGTTTATGACAACCTGGGCGGCACGCGCATGGAGACCTACATCACCAGCACAAGCAAGACGATCTATGGTGACATGCCGATCAATGATGCCCTTGAATTCGAGTACAGCATTATGGGGTACCGGGGTCGAAGTTACACAGAGCTTCCCTACGTGGGACTGGACCCGAGCTATGTCTACAACGAGACCAAGCGCTGTGTTGCTGATGTGGAAGGCACGAAGACGGAGATCTGGCCCGGTCTCGACGTGGACATCTCAAACATGAACGTCGAGTACAGCCACACCGCTCCTCCGGGTATTCGCGCATGTACCAAGGCGTGTTTCGAGGCGGGCGGGAAGGGGCTGGTGATCTCCAGAAAGTATTCCGAGATGAAGCTGGCCAATCTTGCCGCAGTCGGTGAGGCGCTTCGCGAAATGAAGGTGGTTTGATGCTGCGCCGACTTACTGCCGGCCTGCTCGTCAGTCTTTCTTGCGCTGCTCTGTTTTCTCAGCAGAGACCCCTAATGGGAGCGATCGACATCCACATGCACTGTGGCCCCGACGTCCTGCCTCGCTCTGTCGATTCCATCGATGTGGCGCGGATGGCAAAGGCTGAGGGCATGCAAGCCATCGTGCTCAAGAATCACTACGTTCCAACTGCCGATGACGCGTATCTGGTGCGCAAGATTGTGCCTGGAATCGAGGTCTTCGGCGGCATTGACCTCAACCTGACGGTCGGCGGCATTAACCCCGCAGCCGTTGAGAACATGGCGCACATTGCCGGCCACTACGGTCGCATGGTCTGGATGACCAGCTTCGATTCTGAGGCACAGGTGAAGAGCGAGAAGGAGAGCCGACCGTTTGTCGCGGTCTCGGAGAACGGGGAACTGCTGCCCGCTGTAAAACAGGTCATCGCCATCATTGCGAAGTACGATCTCGTTCTGGAGACGGGCCACAATCGCCCGGACGAGATCCTTGCAATGATCCGCGAAGCTAACCGCGTGGGCGTCAAGCACATCGTCGTGACGCACGCGATGATCAACCCCATCCATATGAATGTTGCGCAGATGAAGGAGGCCGCCGGCATGGGCGCGTATATCGAGTTCGTCTACAACGGACTGATCGGCCCCTACAAGGAGTTTTCGTTTGATGCGTATGCAGCGGCGATTCACGCCGTCGGGGCCGAGCACTGCATCCTGGCCAGCGATCTCGGCCAGGTTGTCAATCCGGTCCATATGGAAGGACTGAAGCGCTTCTACGCCGGTCTGCTCAGGGTCGGTGTCACGCAAGCTGAAATTGATACGATGGCGCGCACAAACCCCGCCAATGTCTTGGAGCTCCACTAACCACTTTGCACTACCGAGGACACCCTTCATGATGAATCGCAGAAGCTTCGTTGAAACAGCCGCCGGAGCGGCCATCGCAGCAGCCGCCAGCGGCAAGGATGCATTTTCCGCACCTCCCCGTAAGGCGAGCAAGATGATTGGCATTCAGATCGGCGCTGTGTCCTTTATCGATGAGGGCACTGACCAAGTGATCGAGGAGTGTCAGCGGGACGCCTTTGTCGACACGCTCTTTGTCGCGACATTTACCTACGGCCGCGGTATCGGCGGCCGCCAGGTGCCAGGTCAGCCCCTGCCGGACCACGGCAAACAGCAGTACGATACCGACACCTTTGTCGGCGGCTGCTATACCAACTACGATCCGAAGTACTTTCAAGACACCTCCTTCAAGAGCTTTCGAGCTCCTGAACTGGGAAAGTACGATGTTCTCGAGGATGTCATTCCGAAGGCGAAGAAGCATGGCATGAAGACGGTCGCCTGGTTTGAGGACGTCTTCCGCAAAGACCTTCCCGGCATTACACCGCTGCAGGACGTGAATCTGCAGGGCGAGCGCATCTCCACACTGAACTTCAACAGCCCTGACTACCGCGCATGGCTGCTCGGCATGGTGGAGAACTGGTCGCAGAACTACGACCTCGACGGCATCATGTGGGGCTCGGAGCGCCAAGGCCCTTTTGCGAACGCGCTGGGCGCTAGCCACTCTCACCCCCCGCTCTCGAGTGTGTGTGATTTTTCAGAGGAGACGATTGCTAAAGCTCGCTCGCAGGGCATCAATCCGGATCGCACCAAGAAGGGATTTCTGGAGCTTGAGAAGTTCGTCACCGCCAGTCGCAAGGGTATGCGTCCTGTCGACGGCTACTACGTCGAGCTGTGGCGCCTGATGCTACGCTATCCGGAGTTGCTCGCCTGGGAGTCGCTCTGGACGCAGAGCCTGCGTGAGACACAGAAGGCCATCTACGACAAGGTCAAATCGGTGAAACCGAACATGGGAGTCGGCTGGCACGTCTGGCACAATAACTCCTTCAATCCTATCTACCGCGCGGAGCAGGACCTCGCGGAGATGGCGCCGTACTCTGACTTCCTGAAGATCGTGATGTATCAGAATTGCGCGGGAGAACGCATGGTGGATTACATCGATTCGGTCGGGACCACCTACTTCGCGGACGTGCCCAAGCAGGAGCTGCTCGACTTCCACTATCGCATTCTCGACTACGGTCCGGAAGCGAACATGCAGCATCTTGCTGCTGAAGGGTTCTCTGCGGACTACGTTCTTCGAGAGACGAAGCGAGCGCACGCGGGCCTCGTAGGCACCAAGACGAAGCTGTGGCCAGGGATCGATATCGACATCCCGACCGCAGCGGGCCACGCCAAATGCACGCCTGCCGGCACAAAGGCAGTTGTCGAAGCGGCCTTTCACGGAGGAGCCGACGGCGTCATTCTTTCGCGCAAGTACTCGGAGATGAAGCTCGCCAACCTCCGCGCTGCTGGAGACGCGGTGCGCGAGCTCAAACTGGTCTAAGGAAGCCATGTCCTTCTCGATCCTGTCCAACTCGAGAACCCCGCCCGGCGATCAGAAGGAGTTCGCCCGGTCCCTCTTTGCAGCCGTCATGGATGAGCTGAATGTCTCCAGACGGCTGCAGGGGTGCTTCGTTGTCGAGGGAGGTCTACTGAAGCTTGGCACAGACCGCTTCGACTTGGATTCCTTCTCCAAGGTTCTTCTGGTCGCGGTAGGCAAGGCCGCTGTGCCCATGGCAGCACATGCCATTGACGTGCTTCGCCCGGTTATCTCTGTCAGCGGAGTCGTCGTAGGCATCGGCGAATGGGCGCCGCCGAAGGACATCATCTACTTTACCGGTGGCCACCCGCTGCCCGACGATCAGTCATTTGATGCCGGATTTGCGCTGCTGGAGGAGATGCGACATGCTGACGCCGACACGCTTGTCCTCTTTCTGATCAGCGGCGGCGCCTCGGCGATGGCAGAAGCGCCTCTCGATCCCGAGATTCCGCACAGTGAGGTCATCGACTTCTACCGCCTGCTTCTGCACTCGGGGCTGCCGATTGAAAAGACGAACGTGCTGCGCAAGCACCTGTCGGCCATCAAGGGCGGACGTCTGGCGCTGGCCGCCGCCGGAGCCACGTTTTACACAGTGCTGATCTCGGATGTTCCTCCCGGCATGCTCGATGTTGTTGGCTCCGGCCTCTCGCTGCCCGACAGCAGCACCGTCGAAGATTGTCAGAAGCTCCTCTCCGAGACTCCGGCGTTAGCGCTCGTTCCACCCCGTGTAGGCGCTTTCTTCCATCGCATGCCGGAGACGCCCAAAGTCCTTCCCGATGGCAGATATCCCTCACTGTGTTACTCCGTCCTGTCGAGCGACTCCATGCTTGAAGCGGCGCGGTTCCTCGCCGATGAGGCCGGATATCGCGTCATCATCGATAACACCTGTGACGACTGGGATTACCGGGATGCAGCGGCCCACCTTCTAAGCCGCGTGCAGGAAGAGAGCAGCTCGACGGACCACGTTTGTGTTTTCTCCGCGGGAGAGGTCACCGTGTCAATCAAGGGAAGGGCTGGCCGGGGTGGCCGCAATCAGCAGTGGGCCCTAGAGGTTGCGCGTCTCCTGGTCGGCATGACGGGCATCGTTGCGCTCAGTGCCGGCTCTGACGGGATCGATGGCAACAGCCCCGCCGCCGGCGCGGTTGTTGACAGCACCACCTGGTCACGAGCACTCGAGCAGGGCATCGATCCGCGTCGGGCGCTCGACGACTTTGACACCTATCCACTCTTTGCGGCTCTCGGTGACGCTCTCGTTCAGGGGCCGTCGGGCAACAACGTCCGCGATATCCGCATGCTTCTGATGCATGTCCAGACCGAGTCCTGATCCAAGGACTATTTCCTAACAGAAGGCTGATGATGAGCACAGAGACGAACACGATTGAACTCCACGGTGTATCGAGGGACGCCTATCTGCAGATCCTCACGCCGGGGGGCACTTGAATTTGTGACCATTCTGCAGCGTGAGTTCGGGGCGCGGAGAAAAGATCTGCTGGGTGACCGAGCCGCGCGTCTCGAGCGACTGAACGCAGGCGAGCGGCCGGACTTCCTGCCAGAGACCCGCGATATCCGCATGTCCGAATGGAACGTTGCGACGCTGCCGAGGGATCTGCTCGATCGTCGTGTGGAGATCACCGGACCCGTCGATCAAAAGATGATCATCAACGCGCTCAATAGTGGAGCGAGGGTGTTCATGGCGGACACTTTCAAGAATGCCGGCGTTCACGCAAGGCTTCGAAGTCTGGCCACGTGCCCGTGGATCAGCAACCGGTATGCCTGACACTCGCTGATCGCAAGAACGGCCGCTCCCGTGGCCACCGTCCTGCGTCCAGCCAACACTTCACTCAGAACTTCGATCCGCTTCAGATCGCGCTCGCTCATCGGTATGCATCCCAAAGCCGTCCGCCTCCCAGGCGATACTCCTGAGAGGGCAATCGGACATTTCTATCGGGAAGGGGGTGTGACATTTCTATTTCTATCCGGCGCTAATATATCGACTGTACAGAAGGCGCTTTATCAGAAGTAAGCCCTTTATAATAAACAAGTTAGATGATATCACTAATCTTCCGGCAACTTCGCATGGTTTCAATTTGCCACTCCTCATAGCGCAAGCGGAAAGCATCCCGGAGCACTCGGACCTTCGCAGCAAAGTCGGCATTTGGAAACATCTCTGCTATCCGTTCATCCGACAGGAATTCATGCTTAATGGGGCCTTCGCTGAATGGGATGTCGATTTGGTTTTTCACTCCCTGCTCCTCACGTTTGCTTTTCAAGCGTTATCTCCCTGCAGCAGGACCGTGGAAATGGCGGAGCCAGCCCTCGGCGGCTATCCCTTCTTGGCGTAAATACAAAATGACATAAGGGCGACGGGCTAGAAGCCGATGCCGAAATCATGCTGCTTGGCAGGCTGGGCGAGTTCGGGAGGTGCCATCTCCTTTACAGGTGAGAAGTCCTGCTGCGGAGAGTTGGTGTAAAGAGCGACCTCAGCTTTGGAGGAAGTTCCTTGGAAGGTTTGCGGTGTAAGGCCGTCGCCGGTGGCAATGATCCGTTCCGCGCGTACGTTCTTCAAGCCATCGACCGCATAGCCATAGTCGATGTGTCGCGCCTTCTGTGGAGAGACTTCGGCCGTCTTCCCGGAATCCAGTTTCACGGTCATGGAGGTGTCCTGACCGATGCGTGTGACAGTCCCGAGGTCACCGGAGCGAACTCCCAACTCCTTGTCGTAAGTGGTGAAGCGGATGCGCTCCCCTTGGGCGACTTCGCGCGTCTCCTCCTGGAAGACGCGGCTCTCGCGTGTTTGGGTACGGAGCTGAGCCGGATTGTAGGAAACCTCCTCGCGGGTCGCATCGAACTGAACAGAGAGGAGATTGCCACGTGGCGTCGTAGAAACCACGGTGGCCTGGCTGTCATGTGGAATCCCGTCAAGGCTTGGGCTTCCGGTCTTGTACTGGATCTTGTCGCCGGGTCCATAGCTCTCGACGCGCATTTTGCTTCCAGCCTCCTTTTCAACGAGAACCCGAATTGCGTGGGCGTCGCCCCCCAATTTGCCTTGCGCGTAGAGGTCGCCACGGATGAGCTGGGTAAGCTCGTCGCGCTCCGGGCGATCGGGCGCCACGATCACCGAGCGTTCGGGGCGGCTGACGTACTCGCTCGCGACGGCGGCAAGCCGGGAGTCTGGGTTGTTGTACTCGTGAATCTGAACAGGCTTTGTGACTATGGGAGTTTCAACCGCCTTGGACTGCTCCGCCATGGCTGTAAAGTCCAGAGCAGCGGTCTTGGTCACGTCTGTAGCGAGACGCTGCCCCAGCGTCTCGGCGTTGTTCGTGTAGATTCTGGCGTCTTCGGACGCGCGGGAGATGGCGACATAGGCGAGCCGGTTGTTGATAAGGCTGCGTGAGGAATCTGTGTCCATATTGGCGATCACGCGATCCGCCGTCAGTCCCTGAGAGCTGTGAGATGTGACGGCGTAGCCGTGGTCGAACTGGCGGAACTCAGCAGGATTGAAGCTGATAGATCGCTGCTCTTTCCCGTCCATGAGAACGGTGAGGCGGTCGGGCGCCATCTTCGTGATGGTTCCCATATCGCGATTCGAGATGCCCTGCTCTTTATTAAGAGCGGAGAACTGGAGCCGGTCGCCGGTGGCAAACTCACGGCTCGTCTCACGGTAGACGTTGACCCCATAGACCCGCTTTGGGTCGTACTCCACGCTCGATCCGTTGGAAAGTTCCACGGTCAGCCGGTTGGTTGCGGCATCGCTCGACCGCACCACACCGAAGCTGCCACGGTCGATGCCCTCGGCCTTGCTGCCCCGCTCGTACTGGACCACATCCCCGGGCCGATACATCGCCGCCCAGGTGCGGTCAGGTCCGGTCATATCGGAGCGATGGGATAGCGTAAGGAACTGCCGGCCGTCCTCGGCCAGCGTGCCGGCTTTCAGTAGTTCGCCCCGCACTGCTTCATTGATCTGCTGGCGGCTGCGGTTGTCCGGGGAAACGATAATGGTGTTCTCTGGCTTGGCGGCGTAGTCCCGCGCGATAGCGGCGATGCGTTCCGGCGCGCAGGCAAGCTCGGTGACGCGGCCCTGCTGGGCAAGCAAGGCAATTCCCTTCTCAGTTTCGTTCGTGGCAAGGTGCTGGACGGCACGTAGCAGCTCCGGGTCCTTCTGTCGCATGATGGTGTCCAGCCTGGAAGTCTGCATGCCCACTTCCTGCATCTGCTGGAAGGGTCGGCCTGCGTCTACGCCCTGATGCTGGCGGGTGTCACCGATGACCAGAACGCGGTCCTCCGGTCGGATCTTCTCCAGAAAGGCTCGCATCTGTTTGGTGCTGGCAAGGCTGGATTCGTCCAGCATGTAGAGATGTTTGCTGGCAGGATCGCCGTCTTTCTGGCGGGCAAGGAAGCTCTGAAGCGTGTCGGCCTCAATCCCGGCATCACGCAACTGGCCTGCCGCCTTGGAAGTCGGGGCGAAGCCCTCGACCTTGTAGCCGCCCTGCTCCGCACCCTCGCGGATGGCGGCAAGGGTGGTCGTTTTTCCGGTGCCTGCAAGACCCTGAAATCCATGCACGCGGTCAGTGCTGGTCAGTACCTCGCGGATCGCTGTACGCTGCGCTTCGTTCAGGAACTCTCGTGAGTTTGTCTGCCGCTCGGCGGCATCTTGATTCAGAAACGGCGTGGAAGCGGCGCGTCCATTTAGAACATGATGCACGTTCGCTCGCTCAGCCGCAATTGTCTCCGGCGTCGTAAAGCTGCGGCCGGAGCTATGCTTTTGACCCTGCACTGAACGGAACTCGCCTTCCTCCCGTCGCCGCTGAAACTCGCTCTGCACTTCGGAAAAGCTGACCTCTCCCATGCCGCGGCGTAACGCCTCCCGCATGATGACCCGCTCATCGGCTACGGCCTCGCGCTCGAAAACCTTCTCCTTGGCAAAGGCTACCGCCCCTCGGGAATCCGGCTGCAAGCCGGTCCCCTGCGACTGGTTCATGGCGCGTTCGCGCGCGGCGGCGATGACCCGTTCTGGCTGGTTGCCGTACTCAGTCGCCATCTCTTTGTGGGCAGCTAACACCTCGGCGGATGTGAGGGTCTGCTTCCGGTCGCGGGTGGCATGCGCGGCGATTCGCGCCGCCTCCGGTCCTTGGAAACCGGCCCGCTCCATCTGCTCTTTGATCTGCTGGGAGCGAGGGCTGGACGCATCAAGGTACGCCTGTGAGTACCCTTTGATTTCCGGTGCGCCGCTCTGTCCCGGCTCGATCTCGTACCCCAGTTTACGGAGCTGGTGGGTCAGCGCCGACTGGTACACGGCGGTCGCGTAGTTCTGCGATTCGAAGAGCGCCTGGGGCTGTAAGGCGCGGGTGGACCCGTCTTCCCTCTCCGTGACATTAAAGATGATGGCGTGAGTGTGGAGCCGGGGAGCAGCGTAGTGTGAGCGCCAGGGCTACAGGCGAATCGCTGAGGAAAGGGTTGATTCGATATCTCCCCCCAGGGGGACGCTTGACTCTGTACCTAGGTACGGGCTCTACAGTGTTCTAGGGAGATCAAGCGATGGAGAGACTCACGATAGGTCGTCTGGCCCAGCTCGGTGGAGTAAACCTTGAAACAATCCGCTACTACGAGCGGCGCGGGCTGCTTGCAAAGCCGCCCCGAACTGAGGCAGGCTATCGCCAGTTCTCGCCGGACACTGCTGAGCGGTTGCGCTTTATCAAACGCGCTCAGGAGCTTGGCTTCACGCTCGATGAGGTTGGTGAGTTGCTGGAGTTGCGCCACGATCCCCAGCACAACCGGGATGACGTTCGTACGCGTGCAACCGAGAAAATCGCAGACATAGAGCAAAAAATAGAGACGCTGGCCGCGATGAAGTCTGTCCTGGTGGGGCTCACCGAACGATGTGAGCAGTGCGGCTCGGATGACTGTCCCATCCTTGCCAGCCTGGAACAGGAGCGTTCGCTATGACAAGCGCCACCTTGAAAAGAACAATGGGGGCTCTTCCTGGTGTTGGGGTCTCTTTGCTCCCTAAAATGATGTGTCCTGCGTGCTGGCCAGCGTACGCAGGCATCGTTTCGGCTTTCGGATTGGGCGTTCTGGTCTAAACGAAGTATCTCCTCCTGCTCACGGCTTTCTTCCTGAGCATCACGCTTCTTACGCTCGGGTTCAAGGCTTCTCGGCGGAACGGCTACGGTCCCTTGGGTTCGGGTCTTCTCGCTTCGGCGACGATCCTGAGCGGAAAATTTTACTTCGATGTTTCGCAGTTGACCTACGCAGGTCTTGGCCTGCTCGTTGCTGCATCGGTTTGGAACAGCTGGCCGCGACGTGCGGCCAAAGCCCCCTTCTGCTCTGCCTGCGTCCCGGCGGAAGTTGGCTCGTCGGCAGGGAACGCACAAGAGGAGAATCTACATGTCACACAAGATCGAAGTCTTTAGCGCGGGTTGCAAGGTCTGCTCCGACACCATCAATACCGTAAAGAAGCTTGCAGGGTCTGAGCACGAGGTAGTGGTTCACGATATGCAGCGCCAGGAGGCCGCCGAGCGTGCCGCTCAGCATGGCGTACGTAGTGTGCCTGCCGTCCTGATCGACGGTAAACTCGCGGGCTGCTGCGCAAACCAAGGCGTAGACGAGAGCGTCCTTCGCGAAGCATTGGTCTAATTGCGCTCACGCCGAAATGTCGGGAGTCACAAAAGGGTGGATGGGCGAAGCCGATCCACCCTTTGCATTGCACGCGAGACTGAGATCTAACCTATGTCATCCACTCTGCCCTCCCCTCACATCGACACAAAGGATCGCGAACGGCTTCCTTGCTGTCGAAGCTGGTAAGTGCGTTTCGGACGGTGTCGAGGCCAATTGCGGGCCAGCGGCAGAGGTGGTGGCGCTGGCCTTTGATGACGCCGACGCGAAACAGCAAAACGTGAATGGTATTTTCGAATTACAAAAAGACGATTCGCCCAACAGGTAGGGGATAGGTCAGCCTCAGAGACAGGAGCGCCATTTGGCTAATTCAGGGCTGCGGTTTGCGACTTCGGCGTGTAGACGCGAATCTCTGCAGACTGTGAGCCACGTTCCCTCACTGCCACATAAAGTCTGTCGAGCTCCGGCGAAAAGAAGCCTGTCCTCGCGCCGCTGAAGGTATTGATCCGACCGAGCTCTTCATAGTGGTCAGCATCCCTCTGCTGATACACCGCAATTCGGCCCTCCCCCCCGATCGCATAGATGCGACGGCGAGGCTCGTCGTAGAAGACGTCATCACAGTCACCGATGGTTGGTAGCGTAGCGATATGCTTTCCGTCCTGAGTATCCAGGACAATCAGTCGTGCGGGAAGGCGCGTGACCACGAATAACCGATGATCCCGTTCGTCCAGGGCCATGGAATAGTTCGATAAGAGGCCTCCGGTGCCCCACGACTCTAGGACGGACTGTGTCTTACGATCCACAACCGCGATCTTCCGAGATTGAGGCAGATTGACGAAGATTCTCGTTCCGTTCCTCTCAAGTTGGAACGATTCGGGATGTGCACCCAGCTTGATGTCCGCGAGTTTCGTTCCGCTTTGATCGAATTCACCCAAAGTTCCGTCTCCATACCCAACCCAGAGATGGCCACTGCTGGGATCGACGCGGAGGTTATCTGCATCATTTCCATATGAGAGTGACTGAAGTATCTTCCAGGCAGAAGCGTCGAATGTTCTGACAGAGCCATCCTTGCGATTCGCCACGAAGAGGAGATTCGATCCAGGAACATAAGCCGTGCCTTGAGGCTCAGCCAGTCCTCGAATCGTCTGAACCCGCTTGTTTATTTGTAAATCAATTACCTCGAGGGAATTGTTGCCCAATGCCGCCACAAAGAGCCGCTGTTTCTTCACGTCGATAGACATATGATCGATTCGGCCGTGAACATCGGGAAGCGGGATTGTGGTCTCCAGCCTGAGCAGTTCGGTTGACCCTGACTGCCCCATCAAGCTGTGACAAACGCCGATGATGGACAGTAAAAGAACACCGCGCGCCGCTTGGTTCACTTTGTCTCTCCTGTTTGTTTGCTTCTGAGTTCGTAGACGACGATGCGGGCTACTGGTTGTCCATCCCC